>Ga0207081_1081_pt1 | contig 18102 bp, 20 predicted proteins | sample Alteio_BWMinHeat_59_FD_153524 | JGI IMG/M metagenome (GOLD analysis project Ga0207081, IMG submission 153524) | Enriched cells from forest soil in Barre Woods Harvard Forest LTER site, Petersham, Massachusetts, United States -... | ecosystem: Environmental > Terrestrial > Soil > Temperate forest >... | reverse complement strand
CGGCTCCATTGGGGACACTACATCCTCATAACTATAGTACTGGCCACAGGCACTATTCTGCTGCAGGCCATGTGGTCTATTCATTCACTTTTAAAATAAACTCAGCTTATGTCACACAAACAATCTGTAATAAAGTTCGGGACAGGCGCCGATAAAATGGAGATCATTGTAGGCTATGATAGCAAAGAGCCGGAGAATTATACAGTTAACTATGCCTATCACAATGGCAAAGATGTATCAGACTTCTACCGGTTTTGCGAAAGCCGGCAGGAGTGCATACTGTACCCGCAGATCATAGAAGGCATAGCCAGCGATATATGCACCGAACGCATGAATAAACGTCAAATTTCAAAATCCAAATTACAAATTACATAACCCAAACCCCAAAGCTCAAATTCCAAATTCCAAAAACCAAATTCCCAGACTATCCAACCATTTAACCTATTAACCATTTAACCAATTAACCATAATTTTCTGTCATCCTGAGCCCCGTCGAAGGGCATTAACCATTAATCATTAATCCAGCCCCTAACCCTGCACAGGCAGCCCCTGCCGAACCCGAAAACAGAAACAGCCCAGGCAGCCGCCCAAAGCCAACCTGGCCGTTTCCCCCACCCTTACCCTCACCGGAAGGGCTTTTGGGGTGCAAACCGTTTTTATGGCAAAGGACCCGGCATTCCTGTTTTATAGCTCCGACTTTTTGACCGGCACGCAGTTTTTCACCTACGAGCAGTTAGGCCAGTATATAAAGCTCCTGTGCCTGCAGCACCAGCAGGGGAGGCTAAAGGAAAAACACATACTGCACATATGCCTCACTCCGGACAATGACGTGATACAAAAGTTTCGCAAAGACGACGCAGGCCTGTATTACAATGAGCGCCTGGAGATGGAAATAGAAAGAAGAAAAAAATACTGCGAGAGCCGCCGTGAAAACAGGAATAAAAAAAATACTTCGGATGCGCCGCTTGCAGAAAATGCAATAAAAAATGACGATGAAAGTAAAAATGAAAATAAAAGCGTAAAGAAACAAAAAGCTGAAATGCTTTTCACAGAGTCTGATATCCGCAGCCTTGAAAAATTCAAAGAAATTTTCTCGTCTGAAAAGTCGAAATACAAAATGTTCAACCACGAATACTATTACGAGGCGGTGCTTAGCTGGGCGGAAAGCAGGCAGGTGAAGAAAAGCGATTGGGTAGCCACCGCAAGGGGCTTCATGCTGCGCGACAGCAGGGATAAAAAAGCAGTTTTAAAAGGACAAAACCTATTGCAATATGAGAAACATGCTAACAACCGGGAGCAGCACTACGAAGCTGTGGAAAGAGAGCTGGCAGCAAGGTATGGCGCAAATTAAAGTAAATAGCTCCATGGATTTTGCGGAGTTGTGGCAAATGGGCACTCCTGCCATAGCAACACTCAATATAGGAGAAAAAAACACGCTGAAGGGCGAGGCGGTTTTTGGCGCACTTATCAATACTCTGGTAAAATTTTTTGCCGCTATATGGACACCAGCCCAGATAGCCGACTGTGCAAAAGTGTGTTTTGATGAATGGTATTATTTGTCGTTTGCTGAGCTTGCGCACTTTTCACAGCGGGCAAGGTCCGGTTATTTTAAAGAGCCGGGCAAGCCGCTTTTTTACGGCCCATTTTCTCCCGCTAACGTCATAGACTGGTTTTGTACATACACAGCAGAAAACCTGCAGCAGCGCGAGGCATACTTCGCTAACGCCGGCAATGATTCTAAATGGGCGCCGCCTTCAGAGCCGGTAAGCGCAGAACAAATAATAGCTTTTAAGCACGCCGTGGCAGCATTAGAGCAGCAGGTAACTGCTGATAAAAAAGAAGAGGAACAAGCCCGCACACAAAAACGCGCAGTTGGGGTGCAAAGGTTCCAGGCATTTATGCAGCAAACTTATGAGGCGAAGACAAGCGTGGCCGTCGCCCCTGCACCTTGATATCCTGATCAGTAAATAAACCATAACTTATGATTTCCCGCGAACCTAATACCCAATGCGCCCGGTGCGGCAAACCCATATACCGCCGGCCCTCCGCCCTGGCAAATAAGGAAGTATCCTATTGCTCCGGCACATGTTACGGCGCTGCCCGGACAAACAAAAGGGACAACACCCTTGCCTATGTATCAGAAAACATCGCCACACTATCCATACCTGAAATGGCAAAAGAACTGCAGATAACCGTTGATGCCCTCGCCTACCGCATCACCACCTGGCGCAATGAAGGCCGCCTCCCAGGCCGTTCCCGGCCCTACACCCTGCATCCCAAACAAAAGCCCGCCTCAGAATATTTCAGGTGGCGCGATTTTGAGAACGATGTGATTGTTGGTGGGAATTTATATCCCGATGAGGTGGTTGTGAGCGGAAGGTGATTGTAATATTACGCACTAAAGAGCGTTGAAACGCCTTTCTTAAAAAAAGCAAACCTTACTTTGTTGACAATTTCTTTAGGAAACAGAAAAGATATTTTGTGTAGCATTTTTATTGTTTTTTGCTGGGGAACCAGCTTCTTATACCGCCCTACATCCGCTCCAAAATATTTACCGACAATTTTTTTGCCGGTCTTAACATCAAAAAGGTCGGAAGCACCTGTTTCATTACATTTGGCTCCATCAATAAAACGAATTTACTACGCTGCAATGCCACGCCAGGGATGTATTTTATCACCGCTGTTACAATTCAGGGTGCACGAAGTGCGAAAGTAGTGCTGAGATAAGTTTTTTGCCCAAATTTTACCGTTTAAAAACTTTTTCGACCGTTCGGAAACTTTTTTCGTGCTTTTGCTAACTTTTTATATTACTTAGCTGTCTTATTGTAAGTAACATTGATAACAATAAAAAAACGTGGTACTGTTTTACACCTTTAGTGCTTCACTTCTTAATCAAGCTGTTATGAAAAAAAAAATTATTGTTTGCACAAGAAGAATAGTAATACCCCTGATTTATTGAACTTGAGATATTTCTTACTTGTATTTGCAATCATAGCGGGGTGCAGCAACACCCACGCACAAAGTTGGGTTAATGTAGGCGCTCCGGGTTTCTCAGCGGGCAATGCTCAATTTACATCTATTGCCTTGAATGCGAGTGGTACACCTTATGTGGTCTACCAGGATTTCGAGTATGGTCAAAAAGCTACTGTGATGAAATATAATGGTAGCGGTTGGGTAAGTGTAGGCTCCCCCGGGTTCTCGGATGGTTCTGCATGGGGCACCTCAATAGCAATAGACGCCGGAGGCACACTGTACGTGGTATTCCAGGACGAAAGTGATAGCCAAAAAGCCACAGTAATGAAATACAATGGCAGCAGTTGGGTAAGCGTAGGCAGCCCCGGGTTTTCTAACGGCCCGGTGCAGAATACATCAATAGCCATTGACGGTAGCGGTACACTTTATATTGCATATGAGGATTTTGACCTTATTGGAAAAGCTACGGTAATGAAATTCAATGGCAGTAGTTGGGTAAATGTGGGCAGCCCCTCATTCTCAGCAGATGCAGTGAATTCTCTTTCTTTGAGAATTGACGGAACCGGGACACCTTATGTGGCTTATGAGGATGTAGGTATTGGCGATAAAGCTACTGTCATGAAATATGATGGCAGTAGTTGGGTAACTGTGGGTATTAGAGGCTTCTCGGGTGGGCCCGCAGATTATACATCAATGGCCATCGCAAGTAGTGGTACGCCATACGTGGTTTACATGGATTGGGCAGCCAGCTATAAAGCTACGGTAATGAAATTCGATGGCAGCAGTTGGGTAGCCGTAGGCAGCCCCGGTTTTTCTGATAGTTCGGCTTTCTCCACTTCCATAGCTATAGATGGAAGTGGCACGCCTTATGTGGAATATTTAGATGACTTTCATAACGAAAGTATTACGGTAAAAAAATATAATGGCAGTGCCTGGGTAACAGTAGGGAGTGCGGGATTCTCGCCAAATTATAGTGCGGCATCCCCCATCGTATTAAATGCAGGCGGTACGCCATATGTGGCTTACGAGAGCGGAATGTTCGACAGCGGCGGAACGGTTAATAAAACTTCCGTAATGACATTCGGGACAGGTTTGGCTGTTCAAAACACCACAAACGCCTCACCCGCCTCTCTCACCATATTCCCAAACCCCAACAACGGCTCATTTACCATCAACCTGTCTTCAGCAACAAATGAACCCGCCCAGATAACTATCTCAAACATTTTAGGCCAGCAGGTAAATCAATACACCATCACCGCGGATCGGGAAACGGAAATACAATTAGATGCCCCGCCGGGTATATATTTCTTGAATGCTATTACCACTGAAGGTACACAATGTGCGAAAGTTGTTATAAGGTAAGCTTGCCAGGCAAAACGACTATAAAGAAATGTGGGCAACTCCCTCTTTTTTCAAAGAGGGGATGACAAATCAAACGTGGTTTGATTTGTTTGGCGTGATACGCCCACCCGCCCTGTCTATATAAAAAAATATTCTACCTTTATATCAGTAAGTGATTGGTATTATTACTTATGCCTAAAATATTCCCTCATGAAGAAGTTTACAACCGTATCGCTCACCGTTGCGCTGCTCATCTTGGCAGGCACCGTTGTAAATGCGCAAAGAGTTGCGGTTACAGTCGCCGGTACCGGATCGGCCGCGTATACCGGAGATAATGGCTTGGGCAGGTCTGCCAATATTACCGGGCTTAAAGACATATGCATTGATGCGTTACAAAACCTTTATTTCGTTGACCAGGTAAACGGCCGAATAAGAAAGCTGTCTTCAGCTACGGGAGTAGTCACCACCATTGCCGGAGGCGGTGCATCCATTGCCGATGGCATACCTGCTATAAACGCTTCCATATCTCCCCAATACATGTGCATTAGTCCCGCCGGGAACCTGTACCTCACCACCGGCAATGAAATCAGGAAAATAAACCTCGCTACAGGCATCATCACCACAGTTGCCGGCAGCGCAGCTTTTGGCTTCACTGGCGACGGAGGCCCGGCAACAGCCGCTACCTTCAACAGCCCTTTGGGCATTTGTATTGACCCTGCCGGCAATCTGTATGTAGCAGATAGATCGAATAACCGTGTGCGGGAAATTAATGCAGCTACCGGTATTATTACAACCGTAGCCGGTAGTCCGGCAAGCGGATATTCCGGCGATGGCAGCCTTGCAATAGCCGCTGCATTATATAGCCCCATAACCTTGTGCCTCAATGCCGCAGGCGACCTTTTTATTTCAGACCAGGAACCTCACTATCCCGATATACTTGACGGCGCCCGAATAAGAAAAGTAAGCGCCGCTACAAGCATTATTACTACCATAGCTGGTGGGGTTTCCCCGTTGGGCACTTCCGGCGTTCCGTTATTAAGTGCATTATTAGGAACGATCACCGGGATGTGCGCCGATGCTTCCGGAAACATTTTTTGCAACGAAATGAGCTGTTCCTGCCGGGAGCTGAACATGACAACAGATACGCTCGATCTTATCGCAGGTAATTTTGCTTCAGAGGGCTACACAGATGATACCGGTTGTTTATCCGCTAATATGGATTTCCCTATGGGCATATGTATGGACCACGCAGGCAACATATATGTTGCTGACAGCGCCAATAACCGCGTCAGAAAGCTGATCAGCGTTACACATACACCCAGCTTTGCGTTTGGGCCCGGCCAGTACATGGATCCCGCACCATCAACTATAACACCCATTGATTCCCTCCTCTGGATCACAGACCTTGATTCTGCGCAAACAGAGGCCTGGACTGTAGTTACAGCACCTGCGCACGGCCTCCTGTCCGGCTTTCCGGCAACAGCATCGTCTAATGGCACTGCCACAACAACAAAGCCATCCGGCTTGTTTTATACTGCTTTCTCTACTTATACAAATGAAGACTTTTTCCGCGTGCGCGTTTCCGATGGCACATTGTCAGATACTATCTCGGTATATGTGGGGTCAAAAAGCCTGCCGGTACCCGTAATATCATCATCAGTTAATACCCCGTTTACCACTGCCTCAACAAACATTTTCCCTAACCCTGCGTCATCTGTCCTCAATATTCAATGGACAAATATGCAGCCGGGAAATGAAAAAGTTGTTATTACAGACATCGCCGGACGGGAAGTTTATAATACCCTCTTATCGGGCAACAATATTGCAACGGGCACCTTGCAAATAGACATCGCTCCGATGCTGGCAGGTATCTATTTCGTGAAGATAAACGGTACCGAAGTAAGGAAGTTCGTCAAAGAGTAATACCCTGCACACATACAAGCCAGAACCAAAAAGGTTAAGTGCGTTGTATTTTTCTTAATTCTTTGCAGTTAATCCTGTTCGTAGAAAATCGTTCCCATCTCCGGCAACTCTTATGCAATGCTAAACTGCCTGTTCCAGCCTTTTAAGCCTTTTTCCCCCGGCTCATTACAATTATTTCCCGCTTCATCGGTTTTCACCCCATAAGCGGTAGATCGCTGGTATGGATTATTGGATATTTTTAGGTGATAAAAAAATCTTTTAACTTAAAATCTGATTAACATGAAAAAAGCAATAACAAACGGAATGCTTACGGCAACCTTACTGGCCACAATGGCCACCGGTCTTAACGCACAAACCTACTGCACTTCCAGAGGTATGAGCACTGCGCATGGCTACATCAACAAGGTGTCCATGGAAACCATCAACAACACCAGTGGCAACAATGGCGGGTATGCCGACTTCACTGCGCAAAGCGCAACCCTGCTGAAGGGCGCAACCTACACTATAGAATTAACACCGGGTTTTATTTCAGAGGCTTACATGAAGGAATACTGGACGGTCTATATTGATTATAACCACAACGGGATATTTGAGCCCGCCGAGATAGTGGGGGAAATAAGCGGCTACATCAGGCAAAATAAATCATTCCATGTGCCCGCTACAGCTTTGAACGGCCCTACCCGTATGCGTATTCAAATGCAGCAAGGCAGCCAGGAAACCAACCCATGCGCCATTTTTGCTTATGGCGAGGTAGAGGACTATACAGTAGTGCTCACGAGCTCGCTGGAACGCTTAGCGGGGGAAAATGCAGTCCGGAATATTGCAGAAGAAAAACCTGCTGATTTAAAATTATACCCCAATCCTGCAACTGACGCCCTTGTTTTTGAATTTACAAGTAACGGCAATACCAATGTAAACGTGAACATTTATGATCTTTCAGGGCGCAAAGTGATGCACGCCATGAACCCCTCTGTTAGCGGCACAAATACTTTCAGGCTCAACACCGGCAGCCTTGCTGACGGGTTTTATATTTTTGAGATGGACGACAACGGGCAATTGCAACACCAAAAGTTTTTGATCTCAAGGTAAGTGCACCTTTTTATTTCATAACACGGTAGTGACGGCTACCGCACAAGCGGTCGCAAAGGGCAAAATAGCTGATTTTGCCCTTTGCTTTTTTGTCTTACTGCAACGATATTTTGTAAATGATCGGTAAAAGCATCAGTCATAAAAAGATCATTAGTATTTAACTTAAAAAAAATGCCCATAACGCCTTTTTTATTTGTACAAGATAATATTACATTTTACTTTTGCATCATAAACGGCCAAGGATTATTACCAAATAAATTATTCACCATGAATAATTTCAACAAGGTGTTCCTGTCCATTAAAAAGCAGTGTGGAAAGCAAAAGAACCTGGCCGAAATAAATAACTTCGATGCCATAGCCAAAGAAGCGGGTGTTCCCGCAGACAAGCTGCCCTTATATCTGAATCACTTACAGGACATTGGGCTGATAAAATATTCTCTTGCCGATAAATTTATTTACCTCACCGCTTTTGGCAAAAAACTGGAAAAAATAACTGCGGAATGATACCCAAGATTCAGTCGGCCCTATACCGCCTTTCCAGGCTTGCAGGGAACTTCAGAATTGACCGGACCTCCTCCTCTTTTGAAAACATTCTCGGGATGCATTGACTGCATCCCGTAATGTTTTAATAGTCAACTATATGCCAATGAAACCCCGGCAAAACAAAAAGAGGGTGCCTCAAAAGCACCCTCTTTTTGTTTTCAGTTTGCCTCCTCGTTTACTATCTACTCCTTAAAATAATCAATCATTATATAAGAGGTAGCCTCAAGCTCCGGCTTTCCTGATTGCATATTGTATTTTGTAGCAGTCGACTTGTTCCCTTTAGCGTCATATTTATAAACCTCTTTCGATTTCGCACCGCCGTCCGGGCCATATACATAATACTCGCTGACATTCCCTTTTTCATCAAATTTTGAACTGTTTGATGATACCAGCTTTCCATCCTTGTCATAAGTGCTTCCTTTACTTTCTGTTGCATTCCCATCATCATCATAGCCATAAGTATATTTCCAGCTCAGAACGCCATCCTTATTGGCGCTGCTGTTTTCAATCAGTTTCCCTTTGTTGTTATATTTATAAATATTCACCTCCTTCGAAAATAAGCTTCCCGTTTTATCAGCGCTGGCTACTTCGGTATTGTTTCCCTTCTCATCATATTTATATGCAGTTACGCTCAGCAGCACTCCGCCCTTACCATATGCGCGGTCTTCAACCTTGTTTCCCGCCTCATTATATTTAAGGGTATCTTTACGGATCACGCTTTTATTTTTATCGTAGCTGGTTGAGGCGGTCATATTTCCCTTTTTGTCGTACTTAAAGCTGTCTGTTTCGCTCAGGCTGCCAGCCCGGTCATAAAGCTCCTGCGCAATTTTGTTTCCCGCCCCGTTATATTGATTATCAATTTTCTTAACGGCAATTCTGTTTTCATAAAAAATACACTCTATCGTATTGCCGTTCACATCAAATATATACTGGTTGCCGTCAAAGTTTACGGCATTGCCCGGTTTTATCGTTTTTTCGATCTTGCTTTTCACCTTCCCCTTCAACCCCAGTTCCGTCAAATCATTTTTACTGCTTTGTGCGTGGGTAATTCCATTTGAAAATAAAGCAATGATCAATAGTGCAATAGCTGAACGTTTAAGTTTATTTTTCATTATACAGATATTATATTTTGATGCAAATATAAACATAAGCACCAATTTATTTTTCTGCCCGGTTTTTTGCAGTATACATAAATCACTTCACACTGCTCCCGAAATAAAGGCTGAATTAACCGGCAAGCCAATAACGACAGGGGACATCGTAAACCTAACGGAAGTGTACAAATAGAGAAGCGGGCTGCAATTCGCAGCCTTTTTATTTCATCCCATTACTAATAGGATATAAGTAATACATTTTCAAAAAATAGTTCGTCTTTTCAAGGGCTGATACTTCATTTTCAGCTTTTAGAAAGACAAACCTTTGGCCTTTACTTATCAGCATTACTGGGCACTTACCCCAAAATCGTTTTTTGGTTATTTCAATAACAGTAGGGAGCTTATTTTCAATGAGGATTTTGTAATTAATTTTAGGAATAATCACATGGTGGATATTTCACGAAAGTTACATGTTAAATTTAAGAAGCGTTATTAATCTTTGTATAATTTATACGTGTTGTCATAATGCTCATATGGAATTATTATTGCCCTCTTTATTCCCGTGGCACGCTTTTATTATATCATAATACTTCAACGCCCAGATTAAATCTCGTACTAACAGGTAAAAACATAAAAAGATTATGCTGCCTACAGTTATGGTAATAGACGATTGCGAGTTACAGCGGTATGTCACCGAAACAATAATCAGAAAATGCCTGCCTCCCGCGCAGGTAATTGCCTTTAATTCGCCCGTAGGCGCGCTGGTACACCTGCACGCTATAGAAAACAATTACCACGATTTTCCTATGGTAATACTGCTTGATCTTGTTATGCCGCTTATGAATGGCTTTGATTTCCTCGACAAATATCTGGAATTTCCCATGCATTTAAGGGAACATTGCGAAATAATAGTGCTGTCCGGCAGCAAGGAAGAAGAAGAACACGAAAGGCTGGTTGACTATCCTTTTATTTACCAATTTCTAAGCAAGCCCATCTCCACCCAAAAGCTTATGGGTATAAGCGAATTGTGGCCAAATAACAAAGTTGCCGCTGATATGTTTTCCAATACCTGGTGATCCCTTTTAATTGAGTAGAAATCCCAAAAAACTATGCCCTTCGGTAAGCCCAGCACGGCGCCAATGGATTGCCTTTAATGCTTCTTTGCAACTTGCGTCAATTAAATTACCTGAATAAAGCATCCTTTTTGGGATTCAAAAATAAGCCTGTTGAATAAGGTTAACAATTTTTTTTACCTTTATTCCCTATCTTGCGTTTTAGAAATGAATTTTATTGAAAACTATATTAAGGGTAATGAAAATAAATGGGTTTGGTATTTGTCTACGCTTATTGGGAGCCTATTACCAGTTTTTTTTAGGTTAATACTCAGCTCAACTAACAATCATTTTGAACCATTTGATATAAAGGATTTATTATTTTCAGGATTGGCCATGAACCTATCAAACTTAAATCTTATAGGTCATAAAATATTTGATATTAAGGTCGTTTTAGCAACAATTTCTGCTATTCTAATAATTTTTATTTCTTTTCTTATTACAGCATTTATGTTTCTTGACATATTAAAAGGAGAACTTTTTAATGTGACTATACTTGAAATTTTATCTATTTTTTTGGTTCTCGGCTCTATTTATTTAAGTTATGAATCAAACAATTATGTTTTTAAAAATGAGTAGTTATGGATGCTAAAACAATAATAAATATAAGTCAGGTAATCGCTATTTTAGGTATAATATTAACTGTAAGTTCAATAATATTTATAAGGATCAGATTAGCTTCAAAGGTCAATTTTAGTAACCGGATTACTATAGGAAAGGAGAAATATAGTTCTGTAAACACATTTTTTACTGACCTTAATAAAGATATTATTCTTCCTAAACAGTCAATGCATAAAATTAGGATTTCAAATTCTGACGAGGGTAGAATAATTCCCGGCAAAAATATTAAGCCAGTTTATGCTCATAAGAATGTTTTTGCCTGTTAATTATGGAAAAAAGAAAAACAAAAAAGTACATTAACTATTCACTCGAAGCCATTGACTTGATTTCAAATAGTATTAATGTTCCACAAAATTTTGATGCATCTGACGAACATGGATTAACATTTGGACTTGAATTGAAATCAACTATTAAAATAGATGAGGAGTTATTGATTATTGAAATTAATTATGAATTTTTAAAAGATGCAATAACTGTTTTTAATATTGTTGTTCAAAATATTTTTAAAATAGACAGGATTAAGAACTATGTTAAAAATGAGCAAATTGAACAAAAAGAATTTTATGAATTCTTAGTTGAGCTCTCTATTAATCATACAAGAGGAGTACAATCTCAGCTGTTAAAAAATACTCCATTAGCAAGATTTTATATTCCTTTCATAGATGTTTTGGATATTTTGGGATCTGAAGTTAGAAGTACCTAAATTCGTTTTTTACAACTCTTTATTTCACCAACGTTAACATATCTGTTTAAAGTAGCCACAAATGTGGATCGTAACCTATGTGGTCTGAAGGGTATTAATGTCTTCGATGCAAACTGCTTCAATATAAATGATTATACACAGTTGCAAATACCCCAGCAAAATTACGGTTATTTTGTCCTTAAAACCACGCTCCAAAACCAAAATAAAAAGCCCTTCCCGTAGACGGTATGATCCCCGGCCCCGGGTACTCCGCAGTGCGCAGCGTGAAATACTTTTCATCACTCACATTATTCACACCCAGGCTTAACTTATAGTTGTTCCATTTGTGCCCGGCTGATATATCCAGCAGCCAATAAGAAGGCAAGGCTCCCGTTTCCGCAGACACGTCTGATGCCGCATTGCTCGCATCGCCAAAAGACTGGCTTTCATAAGAATACTGCACATTTATATCAAACCCTTTCAGCCGGTAGTTCACCCCCACTCTGTCTATCTCATGCGGCGCATATTCTACCTGGTTACCATTGTATGCGCCTGCCGTATACACAGCATTTACATAACCGAAGGAGTAGTAGATACTTAGCCTCCCGGCTTGCGCACCGGGGAATAGCAGCTTATCAATATTTAGCTCAGCATACGTTTCTATGCCGGTATGTGTGCTCGGGCCCGTATTGGTAATTATGAGCCCGCCGCCGCCCGTTGGTACCGCACCTATGCCGTTATAGCTGTGCAGGTAAAACGCGCTTACATCAAAGTTAAGCAGGCTCTTTATACCTCCTCTTATCCCCAGGTCTGCATTATCTGCTTTCGAATCTCTCAGGTTAGGGTCCACAGGGGCCGTAGACCCGAACGGGGTTAGTTGGGAATACGTAACCGGCTTATAAGACTGGCTGAAATTCGAATAAACATTCACCTTATTAGAGAGCGCATATTGCAGGCCCAGCCCGCCCAGCGCAAATGTGCGGGTGTTCTTTTCATTATTAATATTCAGCGTGGGCATGGTGCCGGTACTATCATCATGGTTTTCAGAATAGCCATAGGCGGTATTCGACAGGTATTCAAAACGAAACCCTGGGGTAATGCTTAACTTCTTGCCAACGCGAAAAATGTGCTCAGCAAAAAACGAAACATTATTCGTCCGGAAATTCATGGCTGTAGCATAGGTGCCATATTGGTTCAGGTCCGGGTTGCTGCCTGTTGACCCCTGTCCTCCCTCATAGCGCCGCATCAGCGAAAACGACTGGCGCACCCCGAATGCCAGCGTCTGCTCCCTGCCGCCTGCCTTGTAGTTGGTCAGTACCCGCAGTTCATTGGTAATATTATTAAAGAATTCCTTTTCCAGTTCACGCGGCGCACCCACGCTATCCGGTGAAAAATTAGGGTACCAGCTATCCTCATTCTGCCATATGAGGTCTCTTTGGCTAAACTGGTACGACGATATAAAGCTCAGCGAAGTATTGGCCGATATTTTATACTGGAGGTTCCCGGCAACTATGTTCCAGGGGCTTTGCAGCCAGTTGCGCGCCCTCAGCGATTGCTGCGGGTCTTGTTTAAATTCAGAATCGTCAAGCCCGCCGGGCATATGTATACGGTTGCGCAGCAGGGTGTAGTCAAGAGATAATTTCACCTTTGCCGATGCGTTATAAGTAACCTTGCCATAACCCGAAACCTGCTTCTGGTCAGAGTTGGCGCGCCAGCCGTCTATGGTGCGGTACTGCGCAAAAGCGAAATATTGCCACTTCCCCCTTGAGCCTCCGATGGACGTATACACATTATACAGGCCAAAACTGCCAGCGGTTTGCGACACCGTCATATCAAAAGGTTTTGCCGGCGCGTCCTTCAAAATATAATTCACCAGCCCGCCAAGTTGCGGCCCGAACTGCAGGCCCGACGCCCCGCGAAGGAACTGTATTTTGCTCACCGCTTCCATGGGCGGCAGGTAGTAGGCCTCATTATACCCGAAAATATCTGCCGAGATATTGTAGCCATTCTGCCGGGTATTCATTTCTATGCTCTGGTAAGGGTTCACACCCCGAAACCCTATGCCATTCGCGGTAAATCCCCCGGCCTCCGTCTCTATTATATTCACACCCGGCACCCGGCCTATTATCTGGCGGGTATTGTTTACCGCCTTGTTGGCGTCCAGGCTGTCAATGGATAGCAGCTCATTTTTCTTGCCCGAAAAGATCACCTGCCCCTGGTAGTCATTCACATGGCCTATGCCATTCATTGTTTTATATCCCCTTACCTCCACCTCGTTAAGCGATACACTGTCCGTTTTCTGCGCATCCGCCCTCACTGCCGCGCTCACCGCAACCCCCAATAAATAAATAAAATACCTCATCAACATATTTTAATGCACAAAGAAAATACCATCGCCACACATATACCGTCACAATCAGGAAAAGTGTTTATACAATAAGGAAAAAGAGGAAGAATTGATTGTCCGGGCTGAGTTGCTTAACGCGATATAATACCAATTAAACTTCAAAAATCGGCATTGAGCTACGCCTTTGCGATCTTTAAAAGACTGTATGAAAACCGCGCCTTTGCCCGCCGCGGCGGGCGAGATTCTTTCGTGCCGTAATTTGGCGTGCAATTGGTATAATACATTACCATATTCTTTACCGCCCATAACACCCTGGTATCGCCAGGTGCGCTCTTTCATATTCCGTTTTCAAGTCTTCAATCCCGATCTCCGCGCGAAATTTATCTACTTGCTTACAGTCATACAGATCAGCCGTTCTTCCACGCCAGTGGCCATAATAACTGTGTGGGTTTATCAGTGTACCGGTATAATGCCTGTCGGCCAATGTTGCTATATCATCCGGCGAAATATTACCTTCCAGTGCTTCCGCTTTTACTTTGTTGAATATATACTGAAACCTGTCGTCGTATGAATCAGTTATGTGCATCATAATGATGGATATGTTTGCTGCATACATGCCACAGTTATGAAAGCCGGGATACTTTCCCGATTTTATCATGTTCACTACTCTTTCATAATTCATAGAGTCAATCTGGTGGCCAATGAACATCCTGTACTTTACATTGCTGTCATTCTTCCAGTTTGCCCGTACCAACTGGTCCATCTCGCTGATCAGGGCCACTTCCTTTATCAGTGCGGTATCATATTTTGGATATCCGTCAGCGCGGAGCTTTTCATAATGTGCGTTAAGGAAATTATTGAGATATGCAAGCGCAGCTGCGTCTTTTAATGTCGCCTCTGAATAATGGCGTATCTGATCCGGATCAGACCCGGCGCTGATAGCTTTAGAAAGCCAGGTAACAAAATTAGCCGTATCGCCCGTGCGTATGCAGCAGAGCGCATAATGCTCATAATCGCCCGGGTTGGTATATTTTTCGTTATTGATATACCTGTTGATGGCCAGGTAAGCGCTGTCAAACTTCCCTGCTTTCATATAGTATTTACCCAGGGTCCTGTTTTTTTGAACATCGGTAAGTACTCCCAGTTGCGCATAACTGCTGCTGCACAAAACAAGCAACAATAGGGATAAAGAGATGTACCTCATCAGCTCATTTTTTTTGAAGTTGATAAATAGGTTTAAGTTTTTAAAATAGTACTAACAGCAACAGTAAGCGTGATATCCTTTTCATAAGCGGCAATTTATTCCTTCACAAACTTCTTCACATCTATCCCATTTACCTTTACAAAGTACACACCTGCTGGCAGATTAGCAACATCTGCCTGCACCTGTTTTGAGTTGTAGTTGCTGGTGGAAACCTTTTGGCCGACCGGGTTGGTAATAGTAATTTGAGTGATCGGATTATGCGATATTACGGTTAACGGTGTAGAAGCAGGGTTGGGATATACCAACACGTCCCGCAGACCAGCTATAATGAAGTGGTAAATTGATCAATCTTTTTCTATCAGCTAAATCTGTAACTATCCGAAAGCAAATTTATAGTGTCCGCCAGTATTTCTTTAAGTCCATACGTTCTTTGATCGGTGTATCCCATTTTCCTTTAGGTTCACGTTCACGCAAGTCAAGTACTACATCCTTGGTTTTATGGCTCCAGCATTGTGCCACAGGGGCAGCATAACTAATTAAAACAAGATTAGTATAGCCTTTATGCTTAAGCTGCTCTATTAATTGAGCAGCCAAAGGCAAACACTGGTCCGGGCTATTGAATGCTGCCGGTTTAGGGCCTTTTATTTTCTCATATTTTTTGTTAATTTTATTCTTAAATGAATCATCATGGCGGGTTAGCGGCATGATTCCCGTTACTTTGCCATCTGCCTTTGCACTTTCCATCTCTCTAAACACTTCTAAACGGGCAGAGGCGGTTTTTAGAGTTGTAACGGATTCCCCGGCATGGCAAACAAGAAGTTCAATAACACGATGTTGTTTTTTTAAGCCGTCATTTTCCAGGAACGTTGCAATTTGAGCTGGTGTCCAATTACCTTTTGTTGTTGAAAAAAGAGGCACTTCAGAATGTCCGTGACAAAGGATGTATAGTTTATCTGTTATTGGGATTGAACCTAACTCTCTAAGTCCCGCTTCCGTGTACGGGTGGCTCATATTAGGCCAATAGTATAAAATTTGTTCAGCACAATTTTGCATTTCGGTATCTAAACCGGGGCACCAAAGGTGATTCATTTGATTAAATTTGAAATGTTATTAGAAAGGCCCGGACAGTGGGCATTGATACCGCGCAAACGTACCACACCTAAGCCATAGTTCCAAAAAAATGGCTGTTATGAAAATAAAAACGCGCTGCACGGGTCTGAGCCTGGGCAATAATTTTCCGCCGTTGCCGGTATTTTCACCGTCGGCGCCTGCGCAGTATAGGCCAATACCGCCTCCCGATAGGTTCAACGCAAGCCTAAATAGCCATATAAAATACCTTATCAATAAATTTAAAGCACAAAGAAAGTGCCATGGCCGCTCATTAACCTTCACAAAGATGCCTGTATCGGGACGGGTAACAAACCACTGCGAATACGCCTGCTCCGGTTACTCCCTTTTAGTATAATCGCTTCATATCCTTAAAATACATGCGATGTTCATCTATCAATGACTTCGCTTCTATCCTCATCGGATTCACATGCTGGCTGATTGCTTCTTCAGCGCTCGCCTGCATGTTCCGATAAAAAAAGCGGTCATCATTGAATATGCCGTTGCACAATGCGCTGGTAGGGGCACATAACACCATGTACGCACCCATTATTGGGCACAACCTGAATAATTCAGAACTTATATTACCATCTTTTATAAGCATATTACCGGCATTTTTTTCTTCTATATCCACTACAATGGCCCTTATTAGTATCACCAATCTTGCGATGGCGCCTGCCAGGCCTATTACCGCGTTTGAGATGGTGGCGCCATCCGCAAACAACCCTGCGACTTTTCCGGCAAATTCCCCAATGCCAATGCCAAGTTTTGTGACGCCTGTATTGCGCGCCCTTGCCAGCAAAAGGGTTACGGCCTCCATTGCTTTCTCTGAGTCGCCATGGGCCAGGCTGCCTGCTGCATGTAACTCTGCGCAATGCACTTTCCAGGCTTTGTGCGCAGTTGTAGCAGCGGTAATTAGCGTGCTCGCTCCCGACGTAATAACACCGGCAAAAGGGACTAACGACATCCCCAATTCAACCATAAAACCCGGCATCACTCCCTCTAATGCCTGCTCCACGCCTTCCAGTGTTGCGTTCGTGGGACCCGGTGTTATTATAGTAGCTAACAGGGCCTTAGCAAGTTCCATTGCGGCAATTGGCACGTCAGCGATTGCTTTTCCTTCAGATAGTTTATCAAATTTTTTCGGGGCCAGCACGTCTGTTACGCCTATTTTTTCCTCCAGTAATTGCTGGTACTTGCTTGTTCTGAACTCCAATTGCTTACCCTGGAACAGTGTGGTAATAATGGCGGCATTCGCTTTGCGCACTTCCCTGAGCGCTTCTGCTGTTAATTTCGGCTGTACTACTATGGTACGTAGCGGCATATTGGATATTTTTTATTAGTGTGGACAAAAAAAGTTCGGTTAAACTGTTGAAACCAGCGTACTCAAAAATTAAATTGCTGATAATCAATCAGGTAGCAAAATACAGTTTAATAAATAAACAATCGCATTTTTTTCCCATCGCCGTTTTTTTCACCGGCGGCCATCGCGCAGGATAGGCCAATGTGAATACCCAACCACCGTTCGTCCTCCGTCTGCAAACCAGGATGCACCGGCGGGCCGCATTCTCGCTTGTAATGCCCCCAACCTGTTGAGGTTTTAAACACCGCCGCGCATAAAAAAGTTGCCCAATTTTATTATTTTCGTAAAAATTACAGAAAATATTTTTTTTCTTTATGGCAACGATAACCTTTTATAGAGTTGTATCTGAGCAAGAAAAAAAAGACTTTAACATTGACGGCTTATTTAGAACTGCCACAAACACTTTGGAAGCCAAACAATTTTTTAGATCTATTGAAGCCATAAATGAATTTGTTGACAATGCCAGGTTGCAAAAATATCATCCGCCATATAAGTATTTGCTAACTATTAAATTGGATAAAGAACATTTTAATGATATTTCAAGGGTTGAAATGATGCTGGACGGTTTTGACGCTGTTAGTATTCATGAAGATTATTTGTCCGCCTTTAATAATTGCGTTATTTTTGTTGAATCAGAAAGGTTATGACATTATTCAAAACTGCATACGATTTTACTGCAATGCTTTCGCTTTTTCCCACACGG
>Ga0207081_1073_pt2 | contig 18141 bp, 18 predicted proteins | sample Alteio_BWMinHeat_59_FD_153524 | JGI IMG/M metagenome (GOLD analysis project Ga0207081, IMG submission 153524) | Enriched cells from forest soil in Barre Woods Harvard Forest LTER site, Petersham, Massachusetts, United States -... | ecosystem: Environmental > Terrestrial > Soil > Temperate forest >... | reverse complement strand
CATGAAATCATCATCCACCCTCACTGAGTGGTTGGCGTTTTGAAACATTACGGAGTCATAAGCACCACCGGGTATATTGAACCCAGCTTCAAATCCCGCTTCTATCAATGCTTGGGCTTTTTTTTCTTCGATTTTCTTGCATTCAATAAACTCGATTATATCTGGATGTCGAACATTTAAAATTACCATTTTTGCAGCCCGCCTCGTCTTTCCTCCAGATTTTATGACACCGGCAAAAGCGTCAAAACCACGCATAAAGGAGACAGGACCAGAGGCGTTACCACCACCTTTAAGTTTTTCATGTTTTGAACGGATCGATGAAAAATTGCTTCCCGTGCCACTTCCAAATTTAAAAAGCATACCTTCTGTTTTGGCAAGAGTGAGGATGGAATCCATGGTATCTTCTACCGAATTGATAAAACAGGCAGAGCATTGGGGATTTTTTTCTACCCCGACATTAAACCAAACTGGCGAATTAAATGCCATTTTTTGTGACACCAACAGATGAGAGAGCTCATCTTTAAAAGAAAGGCTATCTTCTTTTGATCTAAAATACCCTTGAGCATCACCCCACTCGGATATGGTTCTTGCAACCCGTTCGATCAACTGGGCAACTGAATATTCGCGCTCTTTAGTATTTAATTGTCCACGAAAATATTTGCTCGCTACGATATTGGTTGCGGTCATTGACCAGCTTTTAGGGACTAGCACTCCTTTTTGTTCAAATATCACTCGTCCATTGATATCTGTGATCGTGGCATCTCTTTTTTCAAAAATAATTGATGCTTCCTCGCTTAAAGGATCTATCCCTTCTTTGGTGAACTTACGACCGACGGTTAATGAACCATTAATGGCCGATAGACTATAGTTTTTTGTGGCCGATTTTGGTGCCTTTTCCTTCAATTGTCGATCGTTCATTCTTGTGGATTCCATGTGCTATTCCTCGAGAGTTTGGTGCTATAAAAACAAATACTCATGAGGCAGCGATTTCGTCAATCTAGCTAATCTCAATTCTTATTTATCTATAAATATTCTTGTTAACAAGGGATTTTAATATTAAAATTCAGAAAGTTCTATCACAGCATTTAATATATCTTGTTCTTGTGGCAAGATCGCATTCTCTAAAATCTTTGAAAAACCAATGGGTATATCTTTGGCCGCGAGTCTCTTAACTGGAGCATCTAGATCAAAAAAGCAATTTTCCATAATAATACTTATTATCTCCCCTCCAATGCCATTAAACTGATGATCTTCGTGTACGACTAGAACTTTGCCGCATTTTTTTGCGCTCGAGCATAGCCCTTCGGTATCCAGTGGCCTTATAGATCTCAGATCGAACACCTCTACATCAAGGCCTTTCTCTTCTTTGATTTTATGAGCCACTTTAAGCGCCATGTGCACTGTATTACCATAAGTGATTATCGAAAGATCTTCGCCTGCTTTACGGATTCTTCCTTTGCCAAATGGAATAGCAAAATTCTTTCCGAAGTTTGGGCTCTTAGCATCTGGGCGATTATAAAGATATTTTGGCTCTAGGAAAAAAGTAGGCCCTTCAGATCTTATAGAAGTGCGAAGAAGTCCTGCTGCATCGTCGGCAAAACTTGGATAAACTACCCTGATACCAGGCAAATGGCTCATAATAGCCTCGACATTTTGCGAATGATAAAGCCCACCCTGTATATATCCTCCGGAGGCTAGTCTCATGACTACGTTTGGGCAAAATTGTCCATTGCTTCGCCAATATTCATGACCCATTTCTACTATTTGCTCCATCGCTGGCCAAATGTAGTCTGCAAATTGAGCAGCTTCGATGACTATCCTGATCTTTTTGCTATATCTCGACATGCCATTTGCTGTGCCTACGATGTAATCTTCAGCGATAGGAGCATTAAATACTCGTTTATTTCCAAATTTTTCAAGCATCCCCTTGGTCAGGTTAAACACCCCACCTTTTTTCTTTGAGGCACAGTCCTGCCCCCACAAAAAAGTATCGGGATTATGCTCAAACTCTTCGATCAATGTCCTATTGATTGCTTCGCGCAATTTTTCGGGCTCTCCTTTTATTGGCTCATATTCTTCTTCCTTCTTGCTCGTCTCAAAACTAGGACCAAAAACGAATTGATCGACATGCGAAGGATCAGGAGAGGGCTCTTTTTCAGCTTCTGCTTGCACTACTTTAAGTTCTGAAACTATTTTTTCTTCTATCTCTAATAGCTTTGATTCACTTACAAGCGAAAGCAACGACTTCTTAAGCTTTTCTAAGGGATCATGTTTTAAAGCTTCTTTTAACTCATCCTCACTTCGATAAAGCTCTTGCGCATCAGAATTTGAATGTGCTCCTATACGCACCACCTGCGCGTGCACCATGGCAGGACAGCCTTTTTCTCGCACATACGCTATGGCTTGATTCATTTTTTCGGTGCTGTCATTAAAATCGCATCCATCGGCCTTAAAAATTCCTAGATTTTTAATACCGCGAAAATTATCACTGATGATTTCATTTGCAGTCTGCTCACTCACTGGCACCGAGATGCCATATCCATTATTTTGAACCACAAAAATGACTGGCAACTTTTCTCGTGAAGCTCCGTTTATAGCTTCGTAACAATACCCTTCAGATAATGATGAATCACCCTGAGAGCAAAAGCTGATGGCATCGTCATTATAATAGCGGATGGCTCTGGCCACCCCGACCGCATGCTGGGTTTGATTTCCCGTACAAGAAGAGACATTTTGGATGTGAATTTCTGGCTTCGCAAAGTGATTAGACATATGCCGTCCGCCTGATGCGACATCGGTGGCTTTAGAAAGACCGTTTCTTATGAGCTCCAAGGGAGTTATCCCAGCTGCGAGCACTGTTGCTGTATCCCTATAATAAGGAAACAAAAAATCTTTTTTTGCTCTAAATGAGAGCCCCAATGCCACTTGAATGCCCTCATGACCGCTGCAGCGCGCATGATAGGACCAGCCCATGGATTTTCGTATATAGTTTTGGGCTATGTCATCGATTTTCCTGGCTAAAAATGCTAAGCGATACCACTCAAGCATATCTTTTAAATTTTTTTCATTATCTTTAGTTCTTTGCTTACTGAGCTTAGGCATAACAAATCCTGAACTTGATTTTATAGGGTTTCTATGAGGTGCAATCCATAAATAATGCTATCTCCTTCAAATCAGCTATGGAACAAAATCCAGCTATTTTTGCGATCTCATCAAACTCTTTTTGCTCCTTATTGGCAAGAGGCAAGGCATGTTCACTTTTCAAGCATGTTAAGAAAAAAATAGCTTCAAATGTTATTTGAGAACGATTCTTTAATATTTTTTTTAAATCATCTATATTTTCGATATTACATATATCTTGAAATAGGTTAATAAGATCTGCCCGATGACGCCGCCATCTCATCCATTCGAGTACAATGGAATTTTTGGTATTTTCGTCAATTTCAACCATAGCTTTTAAAAATAGTGACACGGCCACATTCATTGAGGTGCGGTTAAAGTTTTTTTCAATTTTTTCATATGTCATTAAAGAATAAAATAATCTTAATAAGGTTTGATAAATTTTTTCTGAGACTGATTTTATTGGCATTAAAAAATTTTTAGGATCTGCTTTTATCTCATACTCATCTAGAATAACCTCTAATAGGCGAGAAAACCCTCTAAGCTTTGGGTCTAATTGCTGTTCAATGGCAAAAAAATTATCCTTTATCGACGCTTCATCAAAAAAAGATTTCGCATTTCTATTTAATAGAAAACCAAGTTTTAGCGATATTTTCGTGATCAATTGTTTTTTATAAAAAGCTTGATTAAAAATATTTAGTAAAGAATATATGCAGGCGTCAAAAGCATAAAATGAGTCTTCTTTTTTAAATCTCTCAAAATTCTTAAGAAATTCACTTAGCAGCGCAGTAGATAACATATTTTTATGGAGTTAGTTCTGAGGAAGTTCATCAAATTCTTTGGCTTCGCCCTTAGTTTCTGACTCTAAGGTCGCGAGTTTTTTCGCAGTGCTGAGGACTCTTCCATCAAAGGTGCTCAGCGTTTGTTCATAACAATCCATTGAAGCGCGAAGGCTTTTACCTAGCTTTTCAAAATGCTCTAGGACTTTGTCTGATCTATCGACCAGTTGCTTAGCAAGCTTTTTAACTTCCATCGCATTTTGGCTTAAAGAGTCTTCGCGAAAAGAAAAAGAAATTGCCTTAAGCATAGCTATCAATGAGGTGGGTGTAGCCAAAATCACCTGAGATTGAGCTGCAAAATCGATAAGCGAAGGATCTCCTGATAAAGCTTCGGCGAGCATTCCCTCGGTCGGTAAAAACATGACCACAAATTCTGGAGAAGCCGGTAAAAGTTTAAAGTAGGCCTTTTTTTTTAAATCTTGTATGTGCCTGCGAACAGCAACTGCGCGCTTTTTAGCAATTGATTCTAAATCTTCTTCGGAATTGACTTCCGATTCAAAAGAAGTTTTAGCATCAACAGCGATACAGCGATTATTGGGCAGAGTGATTATTAGATCTGGCCGCTTTATTTCAAATGCATCTTTAATCGTGCTCTGCTCTAAAAAATTACAATGCCTAGATAGTCCAGATAGCTCTACCACTCTTTTTAATTGCATCTCGCCCCAGCGACCACCTATAGCCGGTGCGGTCATGACCTTAGACAATTTTTTAGTTTCTCTAGTGAGTTCAGTCTGGCTCTTAAAGAGATGCTCTACCTGATCTTTTAGCCCCACGTAGGCACCTATTCTCGTGCGCTCTAGTTCTTCTACCTGCCGATCGATCTTTTGCAATGATTCTTTAAGCGGATCGATCATGCCGCTTAAACTCATGTAGCTATTTTTTCGATCTAGTTCTTGGTTTTTCGACAAATGGTGAAAATTTGATCTCAGCGATAGATAAAATGCGATCAGTGCGAGAATAAAAATTATTATGGCACCCATAATGGAAAGGATCATCATATATCACACCATTCGGATGAGGTTATTAAATTTGGTGCCGGAGGAGAGACTTGAACTCACACGGGCCAAAGCCCACCGGATTTTGAGTCCGGCGCGTCTACCAATTCCACCACTCCGGCAAAGCTTTGATTACTTATCGCTCAGATTCAATGAGTCAAGATGATGTCTAAGTAGGCTTAGTTTCCAAAAACTTAAGCTCAAGTTTCCCATCTTTCATAGACACAATAACTTTGCCGCCATTTTGTAATTTTCCAAACAGCAGCTCTTCGGCAAGAGGCTTTTTTATTTGTTCATTGATGATCCTAGAAAGCGGTCGTGCGCCCATCACTTCATCTAAGCCCGATCGCGCTAAATAATTTTTGGCCTCCTCGTCGATTTCAATCTCTAGCCCTTCTTTATTTTTGGTAATGCCTTTAATGAATTTATCTACGATAAAAAGCATGTCATCATGGCTTAACTTATTAAATGGAATACTGGCATCTAGTCTATTTCTAAACTCAGGCGAAAAAATATTTTTTACGGCTGAATCCGACTTAATTTTCGATTCATTAAAAAATCCGATCGGTTTTTGTTCAAGCTCTCTTGCGCCTATGTTACTCGTCATGATCAAAACCACGTGACGAAAATCGCTGATGCGACCATTGCTATCGGTGAGTTTTCCATAATCCATCACCTGCAAAAGCATATTAAAGACATCAAAATGAGCTTTTTCGATTTCATCGAGCAGCACCAAGGAATGAGGAGCGCGAAAGACCGCATCTGTTAATAAGCCACCTTCTTCATATCCCACGTAGCCCGGAGGCGCTCCTATGAGCCTGCTCACCGCATGCCGCTCCATATATTCGCTCATATCGAATCGAAGCAGAGGTATATTTAAACTAAGGGCGAGCGATTTTGCAACTTCAGTTTTTCCTACACCCGAAGGACCGGTGAACAAAAAACATCCGATAGGTTTTTCTTTTTCCAAAAGGCCAGACCTAGATACAAAAATCGCACTCACCAATTGATCTATGGCCTGATCTTGACCAAAGATCTCTTTCTTCAAATTATTTTTAAGCGATGCCAGCTCTTTTTTTTCTTCAGATAAAACCGAAGTCTTCGGAATATTGGCCATGCTTGCCACTACTTCTTCAATAGCCAGAGCATCAATATAAGAAGTTCTAGATTCCATGCGCGCTTTAGCACATGCCTCATCTAGCACATCTATAGCTTTATCAGGAAGTTTTCGATCATGTAAAAATCGCATGGAAAGGCTTACCGCGAGTTTTACAGCTTCATCTTTTATAATCACTTCGTGAAATTCTTCAAATCTATTTTTAAGGCCAAAAAGGATTTTCTCTGCATCTTTGGCATTTGGCTCTAGAACTTCTATTTTTTGAAATCTGCGGGCAAGAGCGCGATCCTTTTCAAAATAAGCGCGATATTCCTTATGAGTAGTAGATCCAATACATCGTATATGGCCTTTGGCGAGGATGGGCTTTAAGAGATTAGCTGCATCCATGCTTCCACCAGAAGTTGCTCCAGCTCCCACTAGCGTATGGATTTCATCGATAACGAGTATCGCTCCTTTTTTGGACTCGATCTCCTTGATCACGGATTTTAAACGACTTTCAAAATCCCCACGATACTTGGTGCCGGCGAGCAAAAGCCCCATATCGAGTTGATATATTTCGCAATTTTGCAAGCTCTTTGGCACATCGTTTTTTGCAATTTTTAAGGCCAATCCTTCAGCCAAAGCCGTTTTTCCCACACCTGGATCACCTACAAATAATGGATTATTTTTATTTCTTCTCAGCAATATCTGCAGCGTTCTTTTAAGCTCAGGCTCTCTTCCGATCATCTCATCGATATGCCCATTTTTCGCATGTTTCGTGAGACAGATCGCATATAAAGCGAGTGCTGATCGATTTTTTGAAATATTTTTTTCATTACCTTGATTTAGAGATTCCCTCCCCTCATAAACGGATTCTCCTTCAGATATGGCGATCATCAGATCGAGCCTAGTGATACCGGCTTTTTTCATCAGATAGACGGCGAAGCTTTCTTCTTCATCAAAAGCAGAGATGAGAGCATGCTCTACATCCACAATGTCGTGACCTGCTCCCATCACATGAACAATCGCTCGCTCTAATACCCTCTGAAACCCCAAAGATGGGACGCTTTTTGCCCTGTTATTTTGAGGCATTATCTCTTCTGCCTTCAGAAGCTTCAAAAAGCTGTTTTTTAGCTTTTTTTGATCGACATCTAGCGCTTTTAAAATTTCAGATATTTTTTTATTTTCAAATAGATTTAGGCAAAGATGTTCAACTGAAGCAAACTCATGGCATTGCTCGCTCGCATGCTTTAAGGCCTTATCTATAACTTTCTCTAAATCTTTGCTAAGCATTTAAAATCAAAACCTCGCGAATTTAATAACATCAAATATCGTAAATGGCATAAATATTTTAAGCCTGCTCTGCAGAAAGCCTGAGCGGCATGCCTTGTTCTCTACTGTAGCTAGTGATGCGACTTACTTTGCTCAAAGCAATATCTTTGGTATAAATCCCGACTCTGGCTTGGCCTGTTTGATGAACCATAAGCATGAGCGAATGCGCTTCTTCTTGGTTTTTGAAAAAAAAATTCATTAGAATATGAACCACAAATTCCTGAGTAGTGTAGTCATCGTTGTGCATAATAACCACATATTTTTTTGGCTCAAAAATATCCTCCCCATCGAGAACATTGATCGCTTGATCCGGCCGCTCAAATATTTGTCCACTCATTATCTTTAACAAACCTCGGCGTTGCTTTGTTTTACCAAAAATCCCTCTATCTCATTTTTTGTAATCATAAAAATGCTTTGTTAAAATTTTATTGCTAAAGAAGTCTCTGGCTACGAGATCCTCATGAAAAATCACACAAATTATTTTTTAGCTAGCCTATTTTTTTTAGTGTCTTGCTATCCAGAAATGGGAAAAATCAATCTAAACCCTCAAACTTCATGGATTTTAGCGGGTAGATTATTAAAACAATCTAATGCCAAAGAGATAATCGCCATAGGAGTTGATGGCACCCTTTATCGTACTGAACCGAATGAACAGGGCTATTTTGGTTTAGAGCTCCCAGGTAACAATACTTACGCCATTCATTTTATAACCCCTATAGTTGCCATCTTAAAATATGAGGACAGCAAGAATATCGGAATGCGCGATACCTTGCGGCTTCCACCTACTACCAATCATGGATCATGGCTGAACTTGGGCCAAATAGACATTAAAGAAGAAGATGCATTTCCCACTATTAACCCAGCGATTTATCTTGATTTTGATAAGGATGGGCAATCGGATTTCACTGATATCGATGATCAAAACGATGGCCTAGATGATCGATATCAGCGTGCAGAAACGGAGCAGGTGATCGTATGCCATTACGAAGACGATGATCAAAATGTCGGGCGCAGCACGAAAATCTTTCTGAGTTCACTTTATATTCACTTAAAGCATGGGGATCAGATGGGAATCTGCAAACCGCAATAAATAGGTTTTTCGTTCTCAAACTCCCTTGTAACTTATCTTTAATATCCTAAGATGAGAGGTCTATAAATATTTGGAGTATTCATGGCCGAAACCAATTTTTTTCTGATCGACAATCGCATCGTCAAAAGAAATATCCGTGATGGACGAATTACTAGAGCGGAATATGAAAATTATCTAAAAAATTTGCCTGACACCATAGATAACAGTCGTGAGCTCAAGGACGAAATTTTTAGCACAAATATTGAAGGCTCTGATCGACCGAGAATTAAGATCACCGGCAACTACATGCGCGATGAAAATGATGAGGAATAATAATATGAATGATGAACATGAAGGTGCATCTAAGTTTAAAGTCGTGGATCGGCGCAGAATAAATGAGCTTGGAGAATCTCTCGATAATAGTGAACAAGATTTTAAAACTAAAGAGCGTAATGACGATAATAAAGCTTCATCTGATAAAAATAAGCCGGAGCCAAAAAAGCAGTTTGAGAGACCAACTTTAAATTTTTCTATGTTCATACAATCTCTGGCTCATCAAGCGATGATGGGATTAGGGCTTACTCCATGGCCCGACTCCTCGTTAATTAAGCAAGATCTAGTGATGGCCAAAGAAACCATAGACATCATAAAGCTAGTTAAAGAAAAAACTCTAAATAATCTTGATCAAAAAGAACAAGCCTTGCTAGACACTCTGCTCTACCAACTCCAAGTGGCCTTTGTCGATGCAAATAATAAACCAACTGCTTCGAGCTTAGTTTCATAACAAAAGTGTCCAACAGAAACCTAAGACTAAATATCGCTTATCACGGCAAAAAATTTTCTGGATTTCAAGCTCAAGAAAATGTTCGCACAGTGGAGCAAGAGCTAAAAAAAGCATTTTTTACTATATTCAGGCAAAATGTATCGCTGAGAGCTGCCGGGCGCACTGATGCGGGCGTGCATGCATTAAACCAGGTGGCATCGGTAAAACTTTCAACTGATCTATCGCTTTACCGGATCACCAGAGGCTTAGCCGCAGTTCTTCCAAGAGACTTATCGATCTGGCGCATTGATGAGATGCCTCTCGGTTTTGATGCTAGGAGCCAAAGCATTGGCAAAAAATATACTTATAACATTTATCAAGGACTGGTACCTGATCCTTTTTTAAATGAAACCACTCTCTTTTTGAAAGCAAAGCTCGACGTAAAAAGAATGCAAGCAGCAGCATCATTGCTCATAGGCGAGCATGATTTCGAAAGCTTTAGAGCTAAGGCCTGCACTGCGATCCACGCGCGAAGATTTTTGTGGCATGTGGCAGTAGATCAAAAGAAAAACTTAATAAGCATCGATGTGTATGGAAATGCCTTTTGCTTAAACATGGTGAGAATTATTTCCGGCACTTTAATCGAAGTGGGTTTAGGAAAGCGCGAGCCTTCATCTATAAAAGATATCTTATTGCATAAAGATCGCAGATCAGCTGGTATTAGCGCAAAACCCCAAGGGCTTACTCTCGCCTGCGTATATTATCCAGATGATTTTAGAGATTCGTTAATACCAAATACCGCCCGGTTTCCTAGATTTCCGCCTGATGAAAAGACTTGGCCTTTTAGTGATGATCAGATCATCCTCGGGCCAGTCCTATGACAACGTTATCTATACAAGGATCCATATCTTTTTTGGGTGGCTTTCTTTATGGCCGTCAAAGAATCTTCCAGTCCATTAAAAGGAAGCGGCTTGTCTGATCTATAATCTATTAGAATTTTTAGCGCAGGGAAGTGCTTTAAGCATGTCGTATAGATGCCGCCTTTGCACTCTTTCTTAATTAGATTTTCTAATCTTTTAATATTTTTATCACAATCCGATCCTTCAAAATCGCTAGTTCCTTGACAGTAGCTCCTAGCCCAGGCCGCAATAGCTGGATTATTGCAATGCATACCTTTTAACTTTCTTATCTCTCCTCCCTTTTTACACATTGCTTGGATATCAGCAAATGCCAGAGAAGCATTTAAGATAATAAAAATAAATAATAATTTTTTCATCAACTTACTCCATGATTTTAAAAATATAAAATTCAATATCGTTTTAAAAAAATATAATATTTATTATTAGAGCCTGCAAATTATAAATTTTTATTATTGCTTGAAATATTTATTTTTACAAATAGTTAATAAGTGATCCAAATTTTTCTCGAGAGAAAAAATATGAGGTTTCTTGGTATTTTTTTATTATTTGCTTCTGCTTCTTTTTCTTTGGATAGCGATATTAAAGTCAAGCGCCATTCAATATTAATTTTTGATCTTCCAGATGATGTATTAGGCGAAATAGCCAAAGGCATTAACAATATCGAAGACCTCGTCAATTTGTCCAGAGCTTATCGAATTTCAAACATCTATTCAGAAGAAATTGCGGCGCACGTGATCAGAAATTTTCTGAAGCACAATGAAATTGTGATCAATTTTGCACCGGATTTTGACGATCAAAATATGAATGTACTTAATGATCTAGCCAGAATGACTTCTAAAGAAAAAACAATATTACGTTTAAGGATAAAAAATGCCAATAATAATTTAAGTTTTTTCGAGCTCTTCCTTGAGTGCATCGGTCCAAAAATCAAGTCGCTGAATTTGAGAGATAATTATATTGGGCATCCAGACTTAAAGGTCCTGAAATCTTCTTTTCTAAAGGATCTTTCAGAGATAGATTTGAGAAATATTAATTTTATAAATGATCAAAAATATGATCAAGTTATAATAAGAGATTGCCTGCGTGACCCAAAAAATCCGGCCCTCGAAGTAAGCCTTTTTGCGATTTCGGAAACCCTCTGCTACTTTCTTAATCTTAAAATTTTAAATTTGTCGTATGGCAACTTTGGTGCAGAATTAATTTATATTTTAAATGTCATTAAGTATATGAATCTCGAAGAGATAAATTTAGAATTTAATAATATTGATGCTCACGGAATTGAGCTTTTTATTGGAGCTGGGATTGACGGCAATTTTAAATTTCTAAAAGCGCTAAATTTATCGGATAACCCAGGATTAGGCCCAGACATTGAAAATATGCTTGTAAAAGCAGCTGGATATTTTCCAAATTTGCAGCATTTGGATTTATCCCTTAATAACTTCGATGACGTCACAAAAGAAAATCTAAAAGAAGCTTATAAACACCTAAAAGAGCTAAAGCTTTAATAGTCTAAAATGTCTAGGAATTAAACAATGTTTTCGGTGGGATTTTTAGAAATTTTTGTGATCGCTTTAGTTGCTCTAATCGCCTTTGGTCCCGAAGAGCTTCCAAAGATAATGAAAAAACTCGCAAGAATTTATCGAAGCTTTGATGATATGAGAAAAAACATGCTCACAGATATTCAATTGTCTGAACGACCTCTACCAAAATCCAAAACCGACGAGGAAAATATATCTCATGGATGAGCAAAAGCTCCCCCTTATGACTCACTTTTCCGACTTACGCAAAGTGCTCATCAGGTCCTCATTTGGTATCGTGATTTGTATGATGATCGCTTATGCTTTTGTCGATCATCTTCTATTTTGGCTCAAGTCTCCAATACTAAAAGTAATGCCCACCGGATCTAAATTGGTGGTTTTATCGCCTGCGGAATATTTTTTTTGTGAACTAAAAGTAGCAGCAGTTTTTGGCTTTGTAGGTGCAAGCCCATGGATTTTTGCGCAATTTTGGAGTTTTTTAGCGCCTGGACTTTATCGGCACGAAAAACGCCTTTTTTTTATATTAGTGGCCCAAGCGAGCATATCTTTTATTGCCGGTGCACTTTTTGCTAGATATATATTTTTTGATCCGATGTTTAGCTTTTTTGTGAGCACATTGCCTGATGATGTCTCCGGCAGTTATTCTATCGGAACTTTGATCGGATTTTCACTCACCATGCTCTTCGCCTTCGGCATGGTATTCCAAACGCCGGTGGTGGTAATTCTTGCGATCTATTCTGGCCTCATCGAAGTATCTTTGCTAAAGGCTTATCGAAGGCATGTGTTTGTTTTATCTTTTATCATCGGCGCTATTTTGACACCACCAGATCCACTGACTCAGGTTATGCTCGCGATCCCTTGCTATTTATTATTCGAAATAGGGATCCTTATTGCTGATCTCATATTCAAGAAACGAAAAGAGGCACTTCTTACAAAATGACTTCGCCATCTAGGCTTAAACTTCTCGCCGAAGTTATTTTGGCCTTGAGCAGATCTCCAGGAGATGCTTTGCAATTTGAAAAATGGACGATGTGATCGCCAGCGGTGCGGCCCATGAACTTTTCTCTATATGACGAAGATTTTGTTCTCAGGTCAATTAAGGCATCGCCTTCGTCACGCTGAAGCTTAGATATCCCTTCGCATAAAATAAAATATTCGCGGCCGATCATTTTTTTATGAAGCTCATGGCTTATTTCGTTTTGCAAAGCGAGCATCGCGTTATTTCGCTCTTTTTTTATTTCAGCGGGAATTTCGTCGCCAAAGCGTTTGTAAGCAACTGTGTCAGGCCTTTTAGAATATTTAAAAACAAATACATTTTTATAGCGAACCATTCGCAAAAGTTCCAAAGATTTTAAAAAATCCTCTTCTTCTTCCCCAGGAAATCCTACGATCATATCGCCGATGATGCTGATATCTGGCATACGATTTTTAGCTTTTTCTATAAGAGTCAAATATTGCTCCACTGAATAGCCGCGGTTCATAGCCTTTAAAATTTTATCGCTCCCTGATTGCGCAGGTATATGGAGATATCTGCAGATGCGCTCACAAGAAGCCATCACATCCAACATCTCATCGGTAAAGTCACGCGGATAGCTAGTCAAAAATCTCAAGCGTGGAAGATGTGGAACACTCTCGTGGATTTGAAAGAGTAAATCGGCGAAGGATTGTCTTTTACCTTTTTCCTCATAAAAATAATGATTGATGGTTTGGCCGAGCAGGGTGACTTCTTTTGCTCCATCGTCGGTCAGCTTTTTTACCTCATCGATAATAGAGTAAAGAGGCCTATGCATTTCTGGGCCCCTAGTTCGCGGAACCACACAAAATGAACAAAACTTATTGCAGCCACGGGTGATGCGCACATATGCCTGCCAAGGATGATCTTGGTTACTTATTTGGCGTGAGCGATCGAGAATTTCTAAATCATCCATCGGTGATGAACCAACTGCCTCTAAATTGCCTTTCCGCTTAACGAAATATGAGAGCGATGTTTTAGTTTTAAACTTACCATGCTCATTCCAAGCTTTTTCGATCAATGCCTTGGTGTCAAAGAGTTTGCTTGGACCAACTATGACATCGATATAAGATCGTTTCTGCAAAAGCTCTTCATGCGCACGCTCGGCCATGCAGCCTAGGATTCCAACGACTACTTTTTCTCCCTTGTCTTTTCGTTCTTTAATCAGACCAAGCCTGCTCAATATTTTTTGCTCACTCAAGTCTCTCACCGAACAGGTATTTAGCAAAACCACATCGGCCTTTTCAAAAGAATCTACAAACTCATACCCGGCTGATTTAAATTGGCTTTGCACCAGCTCAGAATCGAGGATATTCATCTGGCAGCCAAAAGTTTCTAAAAATATAGCTGGACGCGATGCGTCTCTTTTAAGATCGGTTGTCGTCGAAAGCATTTTCATTTACCAAGGGCTCTTCTACTATGGTGATATTTCCTTGTTTTTCAATGATATTTATTAACTCCTTAACTTGCAGACTAAATAATGCATCTTCTCTACCAATTTTAGGATTCTTTTTTAATAGCTCTGATACTTTCTCGTCGGTAACTGAAATAGCCAGTTTTTCGATTAAATGCTCAAACAAGAGTTGAGCTTTCACATAATTTGAGGCTCGTTCATCTACAATTTTGCGCATTTTCTCGTAATGATTTTTTAAACTAGCTTTAGCTTCTTCCTTGGAAAGGCCTTTCAAAAATAAATCATTTATTAATGACCATGCTTTATTATCCACCATCGATGACGGCACTGAAATCGGATTCTTTAAAACCAGCGCATCTAAAATGGCATTCTCACGCAATATGACATTGCGAGATTCAGCCAATTCGGAGAGATTTTCATTTAAAACACTTTTCAACTCAGCGAGATTAGCAAATTTATCGGAGATATCCTTTGCAAATTCATCGTCCAGATTAGGAAGCCTTCGTTCTTTAAAAGAGTTAATTCTCAATAAAGATTCATTCTTCTTCGTGTCGGGATCGCTTTGAGTGCCTTGATCAAATAGCGAGTCATCGATTAAAAGATTGTCACCGGCTTTTTTTCCTAAGAAAATTTCTCGTACGGCTTTGGGCACCATAGGATCAAAAAGAGGAAAAAGCTGTTCATCTTTTAGGTCTTCCTCGAAGATATTTTCGCCAATTTTAGAAACCTCATTTGCATAAACCATATCGTTTTCACCTATAGTATCGCGCTGCGGATCTACATACATGGCATGATCTTTTTGCAATTCTTTAAGTTCTAAATCTATGTCTTTATCGCTTATTATTACCTTTTTAAGATTAATGGAGAGGCCAGAATACTCTATATTTTCTATGCTCGGTTTTATTTGAAAAGCAGCTTTATAAGTAAATGGATTTTTGCGATCTGGCTCATTGACTACCGATAACTTTGGTCTTGATATCGGAGTGAGCGATTCTTTTTTACAAGCCATCTCAAAACTCTTATCGATCAGCTTGTCGATCAGCTCTTCCTTAATTTGTTTGTTATAAAAATTTTCTACCATGTTTTTGGGCATCTTTCCTTTTCTAAACCCAGGGCGACTGGCAAAGGATTGAACACGGTTTAAAGTTCGCTCATATTCTTCGCAAACTGTAGAATTTTCTACTGTTATGGTGAGCTCACAGTCATGTTTGGACGTTTGGCTTATTTCTATAGCTTTGAGCATATTAACCTTCATAATGGTGCGAGCGGAGGGACTCGAACCCCCACGGGTTGCCCCGCTGGAACCTAAATCCAGTGCGTCTACCAGTTCCGCCACGCTCGCATGAATCGGCAAAAACTCTAATAAAAAGGGCTGATTTTGACTAGAGGGGAGAATAAAAAACCCTGGTTAATCATGAATTTCCCCCTCATGTTTTTCGCGTGATAAAAAACAGTCTATAACTATTTCACAATTAATTTGTAAATTTTTTTGATAATACAGAGTAAGTCATTTGGATTGGTAAGAATTTTGCGTAGGATATTTTAAATATATTTTATGAGATGCGACTGATAATAGCGTGCTCATGCCTGAGCTTTCACCCGGGCGCATGGTGCACATAGAATCGGCGGTATTCAAAGGCATGGCCATCATCGAAAGGGTTAAATTCCCAGGCTCTATTTTTGGCGCAGTCTGGGATAGCGATTTAACGGTGAGAAGGCCATTTAAGAGCTTCTTTTTTGGTTAGGCGGCGATGACCCTTTGGGTGGGATGATGCGAGCGAGTTTTTTTTACATATATATCTACATTTCTGCCGAGAAGATTTAAGAACAAGAATAGTCTTTCAACTCTGAACCTTGAGTAGTTTCCATTTTTGAGCTTAGAAATTTCTGGTTGTTCTACGCCTAAAATTTGTGACGCCTTTTCTTGGGTAAGCTTCTTTTCTTTAAGAATTTTTAATATTGCTATCCCTAAATCGGCTTTTAACAAATGCATTTCTGGATTTGTTATTCCTAAATCTTCAAAGACATTTCCGCTGCTCATAGTTACTGATTTATTTTTTTGTTTCATCATTTAGCTCCTTGGCGATTTTGTATCGTTCTTTTATAAGAGCAATCTCTTTTTGCGGCGTCTTTATGCCTTTTTTCGATTTCTTTTGAAAAGCGTGCAGAACATAGACAGCACTTTCGAATTTAACGATATAAATCGCTCTATAAGTATCGCCAGAAAAATCCTCCACAATTTCAAAATTCCCGGGCCCTAATCCTTTGAATGGTTTTGCATGCACATGCATTTCTCCGCATTGAGCGTAACGTAAGGCATAACCCACCTTTTACACGGCTGATGGAAAACTCCGTATTTTTTCAAGGGAATCCCCAATAAAGCCCAATCTTCTTGCTGTTCTTGTTGTAATTATGTCCATTTAGCCATAATAAGTCAAGCTAAAAATTATGTCCAGATAGCCATATAAAATAAATGCTCGATAGACTTAAGATTTTTAGCACCCCTTTTCGATCCGAGAGTTTATACTGTCCGCCATATATACAGGCAACGCCCTTGGACGACCTGTGGACTTTAAAGCCTCTATCTTCCCTGTTTTCTCAAATCGATGAACCCAAGCATGCAACGTCGCTAAACCGTTGTTGTTACGAAAATAAGTCACCGCACTTATGCGTAAATCGTTTGAATATGCCATAAATACATATTCGGCACATCCTTCTGTTTTGGTTCGTTATTTTTTAAGAGGCGCTGTAGGAATGGCTAAGTAGTTACAAATCGTATAAGCTTTTAATTTTCAAAATATTGATTATTTATTTTCTTCAAGATTCTGTATGTTTTATCGATATTATCTTGAGCACCTGGATGATTTTGCTGAGCGGCTAGCAGATACCACTTCATAGCTTCTCCATAGTCTCGCTCAACTCCATAACCTTGGCGATACATATTGCCGATATTAAATTGAGCGCCTGAATGATTTTGCTGAGCAGCTAGCAGATACCACTTCATAGCTTCTTCATCGTCTTGCTCAACTCCATGACCTTGGAGATAATACATATTGCCAATAGTAAATTGAGCAACTGGATGATTTTGCTGAGCGGCTAGCAGATACCACTTCATAGCTTCTCCATGGTCTCGCTCAACTCCATAACCTTGGCGATACATATTGCCGATATTAAATTGAGCGCCTGAGTTATTTTGCTGAGCAGCTAGCAGATACCACTTCATAGTTTCTTTATAGTCTTGCTCAACTCCATGACCTTGGCGATACATATTGCCGATAGCAAATTGAGCTTGTGAGTTATTTTGCTCAGCGGCTAGCAGATGCCACTTCATAGCTTCTCCATAGTCTCGCTCAACTCCATAACCTTGGCGATACATATTGCCGATATTAAATTGAGCTTGTGAGTTATTTTGCTGAGCGGCTAGCAGATACCACTTCATAGCTTCTTCATCGTCTTGATCAACTCCATCGCCGTTGTAATACATACAGCCAAGATTAAGTTGAGCGTCTGAGTGATTTTGCTGAGCGGCTAGCAGATACCACTTCATAGCTTCTTCATCGTCTTGCTCAACTCCATCACCTTGGAGATACATACTGCCGATATTAAATTGAGCGCCTGAATGATTTTGCTGAGCGGCTAGAAGATACCACTTCATAGCTTCTTTATAATTCTGTTCAAATCTATAACCTTTGCAATACATATTGCCGAGATTAAATTGAGTTTCTGGATCATTCATGTCTATAACATGACCTAAATTATGGTCACCAGCGATGACGGAGATTGTCACAAGACAAGTCAATAAGATATGTTTTATTATATTTTTCATAATGTTTATTATCCATAAAAAATTTATGCAAATATAATTTTTTTTAATCCACATGTAAAGACAGCGAAACCAGCAAAAGATTTTCAATACGAGTGAGTTACGCTGTAATAGGAATGGCTAAATAGTTACAAATCGTATAAGCTTTTAATTTTCAAAATATAGATTATTTATTCTCTTCAAGATTCTGTATATTTTATCGATATTATCTTGAGCACCT
>Ga0207081_1022_pt2 | contig 18296 bp, 16 predicted proteins | sample Alteio_BWMinHeat_59_FD_153524 | JGI IMG/M metagenome (GOLD analysis project Ga0207081, IMG submission 153524) | Enriched cells from forest soil in Barre Woods Harvard Forest LTER site, Petersham, Massachusetts, United States -... | ecosystem: Environmental > Terrestrial > Soil > Temperate forest >... | reverse complement strand
GCCGACAAGCGTTGTTCACGTAAACGCATTTTTCTTTATTAAAAGGGACGTCTAGTTCGCAAAGAACCTTGTTATTTGCCAACTCTCCGCAATGTCCGGGCTTTGGGGTGTCTTTTTCTAAACACTTGCTGTCAGGCTGAAAGCGCCAATTGTCAAAATGTTCGCATTTGTCAATTTTTTTGCACAGATCAGGCTTGTTGTTATAGAGTTCGCATTTCACAGGTGTTTTTGTTTCTATCTGTTCATTCATAGCTTCTCGTTTAAAGCAGGTATTTCCGCTCATGATGAGCGTAAGTGCTGCGGTGAGCAAAAAGCTGAATAATTTCTTATAGTTATAAATATTAAACATATATTAAAAAATTTCCTGACTAATAATATCTTCGTATATATAGCATTTTAAATATAAAAAAAATCCGAAGATCGCAATATGGATGCTATCCTTTTTGTTGCCTTGAATCGGATCTCTTGGCATTAGGGATCGACCCGAAAGCGCGGCCAGAAGACTTAGAGCCGGAGATGTTTTTGCAGTTATATTTTTTAACCTGTGGTAAAACCCTCTCCTGAAGCCGCAGCATTTATTGCATCTATAAATCCTATCTTAAACGATTCTTCGTCAAGTGTTCGCAATATATCTAGTTGATAATAACAGGTATGTGCGATCAAACCGGCTCGCAGGCCGGGCATATAGGAAAGTAGCAATATACGTAGATTTCCTGGAACTGCGGAAGATCCGGTCCAGTAACTATATAAGTCAGCTACGAATTCAGGATTTATTCGCGATTGCTCGACCACCACTTCCTCGATCCATCTTTTGATATTGTCCATTTCTTGATTAGTGGGATTGTCAAACGACGGAAGAAACACTAACTCAACTTGCCTAAAACTATCGGCATCAGGGGGAGGCCCTTGTACAACCAGCTTTAGTTCAGCAAGCGAAACATCAGCGGGTATACGTGGCATAATTTTTCGAAAGCCTTTGACAAAATGTCCATTTTCATCGGTATTCAACTTTAGATCTGCTGTCAATCTTTCCGAAGCAATGCGCCGGACGTTTTCATCTTCGGTAAGGTTTGGATCTGGAATTTCGAATAGCATTTCTTCCAGGAATCTCCATGGCCGGCCCAATTGCTCGATGATATTTTGAAAATACGTTTGATCGCGATCGAGCTTAGCCAATGCAAGCAAATCCACCAGGTTTAAAGCATTTATTTTATCCGCAGGTAAGATCAGCGTCAGTAAAAGAGCATAAGAAAAATTCACAGTTGGAAGGCCCGGTTTTTTAAATTCGATAAAAGACAGCCTAGCTGTAAGTGTTCCTGCGTTTTCAAAACAATTGTTCCGGGCATTTATTAAAGGATGATCGGGAACGCCTGGTGTTGGTTTCAAGTTCACAAATTTTGTGATGATCTCTAGGCTAGTGTGAGTTGCCTTTTTTATGATCCTATTTTTATCTCTCGCTCCTTTTAACAGGTCCTTTTTTTGGAGGCTATCTACAAAATCGTAGTGATCTTTTTTGAAATCATTATAATTCTCTAGCAAAACCCAGTGAACACCGGCTGCAATCATCATATCAACAAAAGGCAAGATTCTATCTAAATAGACGTCTATTTCCTTTTTGAGCGCATCTTTTTCGGCAGCTGTTCCTGTAGGAAGAGCATCGATCATCGCATCGGCATCGTTTTGAGCAATTTTTCGCGCAGTGCCAGGAGCGTTTCTATATTCATTCAAATTGACGATATTTTTCAAATCAGCTAAAGGCACATTGTCTTCAAACTGCTGCCTCGTCAGGCATTTCGAGAGGTTCACGGGATCTTTATTTAGTTTATCAGTTTCTAAATCTCCTCTGGCGAAAATGGATCCAGAGGTATCTGGCAGCAATTCATCTTTTGGATATTTTTTCATCTCTCTAGATGCCGCATCTATTAATGAACGTACTACACCTGGTCCGGTTGCCGGTTCATTTTCGTATCTCACGCCAGTTCTATAAAAAGATTTCCATCGATATTCATCGCTAGCAACTAGATGTGTCATAACTGCGAGGGGACTATTTTTTCTATAAACTAAGACCAATAACTTTGAGCCTTCTGGTGGAGCACCTTGAAAGTCATGTGCATTTTTACGAAGAGAAAATTTGCCTAAAACTAAATCGTGTTCAGCAAAATTCGTCATAGTTCTATTGGTGATGTTTCCATCAATACCACCCACGTTAGCTGTAATTAGATCAATGAGTTCCTTTCTTTTTTGTCGAGGCGTGCCAGCTCCCCTAATTTCGCCCAAGAACTTCATACATCTATCTTCAACGGCTGTTAGAAATTCATCTGCATCAGTAAATGGAGCAGGTATTCTCAATTTCCACTTCACTGCCTCTCCACCCACGTTTACGTCACGAAACGGTAGTTCATCTAGATAAATAGAATAAGTGTCATCGGGTTTTTTAAGTCTGATGAAGCATCTTGGATCAATGTCGGCTTGCCTCGCCTCTCGCGCTTTATGATTCGCATCTTTTCTACTTAGTCCATCTTTATTGATCGGAGTGCCGGTACCCCAATTGATGCCGTGATTGTCGAATCCTGAATGATCGAAATCAGCAAATGGCCGACAAGCGTTGTTCACGTAAACGCATTTTTCTTTATTAAAAGGGACGTCTAGTTCGCAAAGAACCTTGTTATTTGCCAACTCTCCGCAATGTCCGGGCTTTGGGGTGTCTTTTTCTAAGCACTTGCTGTCAGGCTGAAAGCGCCAATTGTCAAAATGTTCGCATTTGTCAATTTTTTTGCACAGATCAGGCTTGTTGTCATAGAGTTCGCATTTCACAGGTGTTTCTTCCTGTTCCTTCGCAGCTTGTCGCTTAAAGCAGGTATTTCCGCTCATAATGAGCGTAAGTGCTGCGGTGAGCAAAAAGATAAATAATTTCTTATAGTTATAAAAACTAAACATATATTAAAAAATTTCCTGACTAATAATACTTCGTATAAACATTTTAAATATAAAAAAAATCCGAAGATCGCAATATGGATGCTACCCTCTTTGTCGCCTCTTCAATATCATCGAAAGTGTTGATATGGCTTAAAGAAAATCGCACCGTTTTCTTTTGATCTTCACCAAAAATACCCAAGCTCTTCAAAGCAAAACTTTCCTCGGGGGCGAGTCCACTGCACGCATAGCCAAAGCCTACGCTCAACCCGGACAGGTCGCATCCGATCCGCAATGCTTCCCCATCAGCACCTTTGAAACAGATGGCCGAAGTGTTTTTAAGGCGAGGGGCCATAAGGCCTACGATCTCTGCTTTCGGAAAAACTTTTAGAGCTAGTGCCTCCAAATGATCCCTAATAATTTTTAGATCTTCATTTAGCGCTCTGCTCCTCTCGATTACACTCGCCGCTGCACCGAAAGCAGCGATCGCCAAGAAATTTTCCGTTCCAGGCCTAAATCCGCGCTCCTGCCCACCTCCAACCCAAGGGGATTTATTGAATATTTTTAAAGCGTTTCCTCTGAGCACCAATGCGCCGGCTCCAGAATATCCGCCCATTTTTTGTGAAGAGCAGGAGAGCACATCGATCCTCTGATGTGGTTTTTCTAGTGTGCGCGAAATGCTTTGAGTGACATCGCTCATGATGAGGCAGTTATCCCTTACTTGATCGATGAGATCTAAAAGGCCAGGGATTATCCCAGTTTCGCTATGAGCGCTGGTGCAAATAATCACATCGGCATCGGCTGCTTTTTTAGGATCTAGAAATATACCAGCTTCATCTATGGACAAAAAACATACTTCTAGTCCTTTATTTTTTTCTGCATTTGTAAGCAAGTATTTCATAAGCGAAGGGTGCTCAAAGGGCGATATCAATACTTTTATCTTGCGCTCTGATGAGGCATAAGAGAGCAAAAGATCGACGAAAAGTCTGTTAGCCTCCGATGCTCCTGAAGTAAAAATTATCGATTTATCATTTGTGCCAAAGGCATTTGCGAGATGATCTCGAGCTTCATCGAGAATTGCTCTGGTTGCTCGACCATCGGCGTGAAATGATGATGGATTTCCAAAAAGGTCCAGACAAGAGATGAGCTTGTCGCGAGCTTCTTTTACTTGCGGGCTATAGGCATTGGCATCGAGATAAATACGTCTCATCGTTTGAAGACTATTTGCTATATCACTAGATGGCAAACCAGGTACGCACAGCTGAAAATCTTAACAAAAATAATGCAAAATTAGAGAGTTAGCAGTAAAAAGATATAATAAAACTGCTGTTTTCATCTCCTATTCCTCTTTTTTCTAGGTTTTGCTAGATCAGTTGGCGGAGGGATTTGTAGGTGACTAGAAAAGATAACGAAAAAATGCTTGCATGTTCCTTTTGCAAAAAAAATCAAAATGAGGTTGCTAAGCTCGTAGCAGGGCCGAGCGTATATGTCTGCGATGAATGTATAAAGCTTTGCAACCGCATCATCGAACAAGATTATGAAAAGCAAAAAGAAAATGAGGAGATAAGTCTACCGACACCTCACAATATAAAAAATTTCTTAGATCAATATGTGATATCGCAGGAAGAGGCAAAAAAAGTTTTAGCAGTCGCGGTTTATAACCATTACAAAAGAATTAATGCGAGTAGCTGCGCCAAAGATCTCTCCATAAAAAAAAGCAATGTCTTATTGATCGGCCCTACTGGTACTGGAAAAACCTTATTGGTGACAAGCCTTGCTCGTATGCTTCATGTTCCATTTTGCGCTGTCGATGCCACAAGCCTTACTGAGGCAGGATATGTGGGTGATGATTGCGAAAGCATCTTGCAGAGTTTGCTTTCTGCAGCAGATAACAACCCTCAAAAAGCTTCAAGAGGAATCGTTTATATCGACGAAATAGATAAAATCGCCAAAAAAGGTAATGGTAATCATGCCGCCAGAGATGTTTCTGGAGAAGGGGTGCAGCAATCACTTTTAAAATTGATCGAAGGAAGCATTGTCGCGGTATCCCCAAAGGGAGCTAAAAAATACGGCCAACCAGAGCAGGTGATCCATCTCGATACTAAAGACATCCTATTTATCTGCGGTGGTGCATTTTGCGGGCTCTTCGAGATCATTTCGAAGCGTGCCGGCTATAAAGCGATCGGATTTAATAAAGACCATATATCTAGCTCGGATAAAGAGAGAGAATTTCCTTCTCCTGAGCCATCGGATTTAATCAGCTATGGATTCATTCCTGAATTCGTCGGTCGCCTTCCAGTGACCGCTTGTCTGGAGGATATTCGTGAATCGGATCTAGTAAAAATATTGTGCGAGCCAAAAAATGCGCTGATAAAGCAATATCAAAAATTATTTGCGCTCGAAGGCGTTGATCTGCAGTTCACTAATGATGCAGTTTTAGAAATCGCCAAAAAAGCTTTAGCCAAAAAAAGCGGTGCTCGAGGCTTAAGATCAGTTATTGAAAACGCCATGCTCGACATCATGTACTCTGTGCCATTTATCGATGGTGTTAAACACTGCACCATAACTAAGGATGTCATCGATGGCACCGGAAATGCCAAACTGATCTTTGAAGAAAAAAAACAGTCGGCTTAGTTTTTCGATGAAGTACGCACTGAAAGCTCTTTTTCAAGTTCCTTTAACTCAATTTCTCTGTCATTTTTAGAAAGAGAAGGTCCTTCGGCCATCTTTTTCTTAAGAGCTTCTAAAGCAGCATCCGATCCAACTACCTTTAGACTTTCAAATTGTGTGGAGAGCTCATCGGTTTCGATCTCTTGGGCAAGCTCGCTGGTTGCTTGAGCTTCTGCCTCCATTTGATCTATCTTTTGCTCCATACGCTCAATGGTGTCTAAAGCACTGGTTGAGCTTATCCCTGACATGGTATCGGTGATCGTTTTTTGTGCTTGGGCTCTTTTAGCTCTAGCGACTAGCAAATTCTTTTTGCGCTTCGCTTCAGAAATTTTCTCCGATAGACCATTTAGTGCGGTTTTTAATTGTTCCACCGCTTTTTTTTGACTTTGCCACTGTTCGTTAAATCCATTCGCCATATGATCATGCTCTGCCTTTCGCTCTAAAGCTTGCTTTGCTAAATCGTCTTTGCTCGCGTTTATGGCCAGCATCGCTTTTTGTTCCCAATCATAGGCCTTGGCTTTTTCGTCTTCATATTGGCGAAGAAGCCGCTTTTCATCAGCAATGGCCACTGCAACCTGCTTTTTGGCATTGATCAATTGCTCTTGCATATCTAAGAGCATCTGATTGAGCATTTTTTCGGGATCCTCAGCTCTTCCGATCAGATGGTTGAGGTTGGACTTTATCATTGTCCAAAATCTTCCCAATATAGCCATGACAAAAACTCCGCCAGTTAAATAAAATTCGAAAACCAGGCTAGCACAGGGAGTAAAAAAACAAAGAGCCGATTATTGGGTGTAGTCACGTACATGATAGTTAGCTGTTCTAATGGCAAATAGGGCAGCGGTGATCGCCATAAGCCCTGCAAATACTAAAAAGAAATTTTTAAGCTCGAGCGCAGAAAACCTCGCAAGCAGCGCAACCAAAACATTGCCAAAGGCCACCGTCAGCAGCCAAAAACCCATAACGGTGGATTTCATTCTCACCGGAGCTTGTGAATAAGCAAATTCGAGGCCGGTGATCGATACCAGCACTTCGGAAATGGTGATCAATAGATAGGGAATAATCTGCCATAATACGGCAACTTGGCCTATCTCTAAATTATCGATCCTCATTTGCAACCAGGCCACAAAGAGAAAGCTTAATGATGCCAAAGACATACCCAAAGTCATCTTTTTTAAAGGGGTGAGAATGATACCTATTTTTTTAAGCGATGGCTCTACACATAGAGCCCAAAAAGGTATCAACATCATTACCATAATCGGATTGAGCGAGGGAATTTGAGAAGATAGCAGTTCGACGCTTCCTAAAAAAGGAAAATATACGTGCCGGTTCATCATCTCTGCTTGACGAATCCAGGATGAGGCGTGCTGATCAAAAAGAGCCCAAAAAACGCTAACCATTATAAAAACACTCATAATGCGTACTACAGCCTTAACGCCTTCCACTGCTTCCTCACCGAACTTTTCATTGGCGGTACTGCATGCGCCTAAAAATCCTCCTATTGCAGCGCCTTTTGAAGATACGGTCAGCATCTTTTGTTTTTTTGAACTCAGAAGCCATTCTTTGATTATGAAAATAGCTACTGCCAAAAAACCATCATCTTTGGCTAATCGCTGGCGATAGAAAAACAATAAAAGCCCGCTCACGAAAAAGATCGAAGAGACTACTAAAATAACCCACAGCGGCAGTGAGGCGGTGATGAACAGAGAGCCAACAACACTAAATAAAAGAATTGAGCTAAAGGCATCGAGAAGCCCTAAATACCCACCTGGTTTTGGTGGTACATGCACAAAATGCTTTCTACCTCTGAAAAATAAAATGGTGGCGATGCACATGAGCACGCCAGGTATGAAAAAAGCTATTTTCCATCCGTACCACTTTTGAACCAAAGGGATGAATAACACTGCGAAAAAAGACCCAAAATTGATCATGAAATAAAAAATTTGATAAACCCGCTCCAAAAGATGCCAATTGGATTTGCCGAATTGATCGCCCACAGTAGCTGATACGCAGGGCTTAATTCCTCCTGATCCAATGGCGATGAGAGAAAGACCAGCATAGAGCCCAAAAAGAGAGTTTTCTCCTAAAGATAGTGCGAGATGACCTAGGCAATAGATCACCGAAAGCCAGATTATTGTGTTGTACTTTCCAAGCAACCGATCGGCGATAATGGCCCCGATCATAGGTAGAGCGTACACTCCAGTTTTAAAAAGATGCACTGTGGAAATGGCCATGTTTGCGGAGTCTTTTTCACTCATACCTGAAGAAATAAATAAAAAGGCGCAATAGATATATAAAATGGCATTCATACCATAAAAAGAAAAGCGCTCGCATCCTTCATTGCCTACGATATACTTTATGCCCGAAGGCCAGCCGGTGAGATTTTGATCAGGGTTTTCGCGATAAATGGTCATCGACATTCCTTCTTCGAGGTATGATCCTTATTATCGCGTTGTTTAGAAAATTGTTTACTTTACAGCGGTGAGAGCATTTTTTTAGGATCGCAGCGCTCGTCAAATTCGGCTTCACTCATGAGATGATGCTCTAGCACTACTTCTTTTAAGGTTTTATGCTGTTCGTGAGCTTCTTTGGCTATCTTTGCGGCTTGGTCATAGCCGATAAAAGGTGTAAGAGCAGTTACCAGCATTAAAGAACGATTTTTTAGCTCATCTAGGCGGTGGTGGTTTGGCTTTATGGTTTGCGCGCAATGAATATCGAAGCTGTGCATGGCATCGCTCAAGATCTCTATGGAATTTAGCAAGTTTTTGATGATCACCGGTTTGTAGACATTTAACTCAAAGTGCCCTTGGCTGCATGCAATTGTGATGGCTACATGGTTACCCATGACTTGGGCTGCAACCATAGTTAAAGCTTCGCATTGGGTCGGGTTTACTTTTCCGGGCATTATCGATGAACCAGGCTCATTTTCAGCGATGAAAATTTCATAGAGCCCGCCTCTGGGGCCACTTGCCATCAGACGTATATCATTGGCGATTTTCATGCAGGCAGCCGCTAGAGTATTTAGCGATCCAGACATCTGGGCGCACGCATCGTGAGAGGCGAGAGCAGAAAATTTGTCGGGCGAGGTTACAAATGCTAAATCAGTTTTTTTTGCAATGATCGACGCTACGAGCTTGTCATATCCTCTTGGGCAATTTAGCCCGGTCCCCACAGCTGTACCACCTAAAGCGAGCTCATAAAGCCCAGAAAGCCCACTGATGATCCATGTTTTGCATGCAGATAATTGAGAAGCATATCCACCGATCTCTTGTCCGAGTGTTAATGGGGTTGCGTCCTGCAAATGGGTGCGGCCCATTTTTACAATATCTCTAAATTCAAAAGATTTTTTTGCAAAAGTCTTTGTGAGGTTATCAAGAGATGGCAAAAGATGATGATTGATTTCTATAACAGCGGCCACGTGCATGGCGGTTGGAAAAGAATCATTGGTGCTTTGGCTCATATTTACATGGTCATTGGGATGTATAGGCGAATTAGCCCCTAGCTGTTTTCCCATCTTTTTATTTGCAATATTTGCGATCACCTCATTTAAATTCATATTGGTTTGCGTGCCAGAACCGGTTTGCCAAACTTTTAATGGAAATTCTTTATTATGCTTTCCTTCGATTATCTCTTCTGCTGCATCGATTATGAGTTCTGCTTTTTCTTTCGGGAGCAATCCTAAAGCCATATTCGCTTCGGCTGCAGCTTGTTTGATAAGCGCATAAGCTCTGATCAGATTTTTTGGCATCTGCTCAGATCCGATTGCAAAATTTATTTTGCTTCGCTCAGTTTGTGGGCCATATAGAGCTTCTCTTGGAACTAGAATTTCTCCCATGCTGTCTCTGTCTTTTCTAAATTCCATTTTTTGCCTTCTTTTTAATAATGCAAAAATTTTCTTCGTATTTTACTAAACTCATTTTCTTCTTCAGATATTTTCGAAAAAATTTCGCCTATATTCGCCTGGCCCTCGAGCATGAGGCGAAGCTCTGGATCTCCTAGCAAAAGATCTATGGCGAGCCTATTTGTTTCATATTCATAAGGCTCGCGACGCCAATCGAAGCCATCAATTTTTATCGCAGCCCTTATCACTGAAAGACCAAGCCGCAATGGCTTAAAAACCTTTCTATCAGTTACATGAATAAAGATACCGCCGCAGTTTTTGCTTGCGTGCTTGTGAAACATCGGTCGAAAATTCATCGTTCTAAATTTAACGCCCTCTAGATCATTGCTCTCCAATTCATCCTTAAACTTATCGATATTTAGAAAAGGGGCGCCGAAGAGTTCAAATGGAGTAGTGGTGCCACGCCCTTCTGAAAGATTGGTGCCTTCGAGCAAACACATGCCGGGATATACCAGCGCGGTATTAAGCGTAGGCATATTCGGAGAAGTGGGGACAAAAGGTGTTCCTAACTCATCGATAAATAGATCGCGCTTATAGTTCTCCATCCAAATCACTTCTAGATCAAGGTCTGGCTGATAGAGCTCTTTCACGTAATTTGCGATCTCTCCCATGGTGAAGCCGTGCCGATTGGGCAGGGGATAGGCTCCTACAAAAGAAAATTGAGAATTTTTAACCAGATTTCCTTCAAATACGCAACTTATAGGATTTGGCCTATCGACTACCATTAGCTTTTTTTTGCATTCTGCAACAGCGGCCATGGCCCAGGATATGGTGCAATGAAATGTATAATATCTCGAGCCGATATCTTGTAGATCGCATAAAAGTATATCTACATCCTTGAGTTCACTGCTTCTAAGCCTAAGGCTATCTTTGTGATCACCATATAAGCTCACCACTGGCACTTTATATCGGTGATGAATATTAGATCCAACATGCTCCATATCTTGAAGTGATCCAAAAAAACCATGTTCAGGTGCAAAGATCTTCGTAACTTTTATCCCATGGCTAATAGCAATGTCTATGATATGTTTAAAATCGATATCCACGCTGGACTGATTGGCGAGTATGGCTACGCGCGCATCTCTTAAAGATTTAAAAGAGTCTTTTTTTAATTTCTCTAAACCGCTAAGCATTTTTAACCTCTATGAATATTTGAAAATTTGGAGCGTTCTGGCAATCCAGGTGAGTTACGCTGTATGACAATAAATAGTGAAAATTTCCCCTTAGAAGAGGCTGTATTCATTAAAGCCAATGAAATCAAAAAAAACGAAAAAATGCTTCAAATTATATATGAAAATGATTATCAAACTGATATGAATGCAACTTTTAAAAAGTTACGCGACATGGGAATTTCTCGTGTAGGAATTGCTTCAAGTCATGATTCAATTTTTCAAAAATTTCTTTCTCCTAGATATGATTCAAGAGGTTTGCATACTAGGATGGCTCCCTTGCTTGAAACAGTGAAAGCGGCAAAAAACTATTTTGAAGATGTTTTTGTATCGCTCTGTGTGGAGGAATTAGCGCCAAATGGGTTCGATGCAACCGAGGGCATAGCTGTAGCAAAAGAGCTAGTGAAATGCGATGTCAGAGATATCATAGCGAGTTCAGGGACGAGAGATTTTTTTCCACTCTACGAGCGCCGAAGGACACAAAAAAAGTTTGAAGAAGATGGGGAATTTTTTTCTAACTTGCCCTATCTTTCATCGAGTTTATGGCTTATTCAAAATATCGAAGCGCGCATTTGGGCTATAGCTTATGAAGATATCTACAAATGCATAAATATAGCAAAAGATATTGAACTATATGGCCTTATAAAAATAGTAGAGCTTGGTGGTATAGAAACGAATTGTTCTTTGGAAATTGAGCAAAGTAATATTTTATAATGGATCCTAGTAATTGCTTGCTCAAACTCAAAGGTTAATATTAAAAAGGTATGAGTAGAATCATTTCAAAAAAGACTAAACGGTGGTCTCGGCCTGCCGATAGATTAAAAAAAAGTGAACGAGACATTTTGGGACGAATAGAGGAAGTTGTGAAATCCTCTGGCGCGAGCACTTCCTTCTCTAAAGAGGCATTGGAAGAAGCAAGGAGTTTTGGAACTCGCGTTTCACCTACAGATGGCAAAAAGAGACTCGATCTAAGAAAAACTTCGCTTTGTACTATTGATGGCGAAACAGCGAAAGATTTCGATGATGCGGTTTATGCAAAACGCATAGGCAAAAATATTGAGATCACCGTAGCAATTGCCGACGTCAGTCATTATGTAAAAGGCGAATCGTACTTAGATCGGGAGGCATTTTTACGAGGTACGAGCATCTATTATCCAGGATGCTGCATTCCCATGCTTCCTGAAGAACTGAGCAATGGACTATGTTCATTAAAGCCAAATGTGGCGCGCTTGGCGATCGCAGTTAGTTTTAGCGTAGGAACGAGGGGTGCCATTTCTCAAGTATCAATAAAAGAAGCGATAATAAAAAGTAAGGCTAGGCTAACCTACGGCCAAGTGGATCAATTTTTTAAAGGGCATCTGATCGAAGCATCTTTTGGAATAAAAAAAAGCCTTTTATTGATGAGAGAGGCAGCAAACATTTTGCGACTAAATCGCAACATGCGCGGCGCTATAGATTTTGACATCACAGAAAGTTTGGTCACTCTCGATCATAACGGCGAGCCTCTTTCCATTCACCCTGAAGAGCGCTTAGAATCACACCGAGTTATCGAAGATCTGATGGTTGCAACCAATGAAGTAGTTGCCCAATTCCTCATAAAAAAGAAAGCACCAGCGCTCTTTCGCATTCATGAGCCACCTAATCCAGAAAAGATCGAATTTTTTAGCAAAGTGGCCCAGTCACTAAATGCGATTGAATCAAAAGCTCTGATGCATCTCACACAAAATATTAGACCCAAAAGCGTGCAGGCTATCATGAAGCTTGCAGAAAAAAGCAAATATAAAGAGGTATTAAACACTTTGATGCTTCGGGCCATGATGCAGGCGCGCTATAGCGAAAAAAATTTGGAGCATTTTGGTTTAGCCTCGAAGGCTTATTTGCATTTTACTTCCCCCATCCGCAGATACGCAGATCTCATAGTTCATCGCCAACTCAGGATGGTGTGTTTTGAAAAAAATAGATTAGGAAAAATTCCTGAACATAAGTTAAAAGAGATTGCAAATTTCATAAGTGAAAAAGAAGTTAAAGCAACCGATCTTGAAAGAAAAATAGATCGTCTTTTTGCTACCACATTTATGTCTAAGAAGATCGGGCAGATATTTAGCGGCCAGATTTCAGCAGTCACCGAATTCGGCTTCTTTGTGCGAATTGCAAAGCATCATTTGGAGGGGCTAGTCCATATTTCCGCCATATCTAAAAACCGCGTGAATTTTATTCCTGAAAGAATGTGCCTTGCGGTGTCTAATGAACCTAAGCGTTTTTCGGCAGGGGATCATGTTTTAGTAAAACTCATCAATGTAAACATTGATCGAGGATTTATAGATTTTATTTTGGAGCCTGAAGATAATGCTTTAACTGCTCGATCTAAAAAAAATCATCGAAAAAAATAAAAAAAATTGGATCAAGAAATAATTTTTCCTTCAAAAATATTTTCTAATAACAAAATTTTTGGAGGTTTTATGAAGTTTAGATGTCTTTTGTCTGTCGCTGCTTGTTTTTTCTATACAAGCCATTTATTCGCTGCAAAAGTAGATGTGTTGAACCTAAGCACTGATCCCATCATGGTGAAATACATTTCAGAGCAGGGCGAATGCAAATTCTCAGAAATAATATACGTCTTAGAAAAAATTTATATTTACAGTAAAGATAATGAAGACATAGAAATTTTACATTTTGGCCCAGTATTTTCCTATGATTCCTATAAAATCACTGGTCCAAAAACAATTGTATTTGAAGAGACTTATCAATGAGTAATTGAAAAATGCTCAAACCACGCTTCTCTCCTGCGAGCGATGCCTAAAGGTTGTAAGATCGATTGTTCTTTCGCCAGAGGATGGTGTGGTGAGTTTAATCACACCTTCCTTCACCGCATAATCGAAGAGCTGGTCTTGAAGTAGCCGCCTGCCTCTGAAAAGTCGCGACATAACGGTTCCAATGGGTATTTGCACTTTGCTTGCTATTTCTTTGTAAGAATATCCATAGATGTCGCTTAAGATCACTACCAAGCGAAAATCAACTGGTACTTTATCTAGCGCTTTGACGACTTCATCAGATAAAAATTTATCCACAATGTCGTCTTCAGGGCTAGATTTTTTTCCAGAGAAACATCTTTCGCCGCCATTTTTATCCGAAGCTCTAAACTCTGTATCTAATATCTCCCTTTCCTTTATTTTTCGACGATATTTATTGATGAATGTATTGGTAAGGATTCGAAATAACCAAGCCTTACAATTGGTTCCGATCTCAAATTGCTCGAAAGAGCGAAAAGCTTTTAAAAAAGTCTCTTGAACTAGATCCTCAGCTTCGCTCGAAGATCTAGTAAGCCTTAAGGCGGCGCCAAAAAGCGCATGTATGTGAGGCATAACCTCTTGTTCAAAAATAGTCTCGTGGGTAGGAACGGCATCGCAAACAGCAAAAAACGCAGTTTGAGCCATCAGGTCACCTCGGGGGTTTTTGTTGTTTATTTAAAATCTTTGGAATTAAATTTTTATTCCCAAAGTATCAGATCGTTAAATTGTGGCTGTTATCAGCAGTTTTTGCTTCGGACATGTTTTTTTTTAAAAATTTTTCTCGAAATAATGATCCGCGGCTAGCTTCGATTTCTAGCATTAGCCCTTTTATTTTTGGCTCTGCTCGCTCCATAAATCTCATGGCTAAAGCTAGGCGTCTTTCTTTCAAATCCTGCTCTTTTATTTTTTCGGTTTGTGAGATCAGCGCTTTGGCCATCCATAAGTCCGAAGCGATTTTACAAAATCTTTCTGCATGAAGAAGTGCAAATGAAAAATCTTTTTTAGGATCCCAAGAGCGCAAAAAGGCTTCCTTCCACTGTGCTAGAGGCCTGCCCTTGATATCTCCAAATTTATCAATGCACATACGTGTGAGGATAGTTTGTATGGTGGAATAATAATGCGCCTTTAGGCGAAATAATAAGCGTTCATGTTCAGTCTTGGCAGCTAAGGACTGAAGTTTTGCTTGAGCGAGTTTGGATAAAAATTTTCCAGGGTTTCTCATAGCATGCTGTAGATGATCTTTTACTACCATTAATGCCTGAATTTGGCTTGTGCCCTCATAAATGGGCATGATCAAGGAATCACGCATCAGCTTTTCTGCTTTATATTCTTTCATATATCCAGATCCACCCATGATCTGCATGTTCATGCGTGCGTATCTCACAGCATTTTCGCTGGCTGTATATTTTACGAGTGGTGTTGCAAGTCTAGCTGCCCATCGATGTTTAGACGCGAGCGCTTCAAGCTCTTGTTTTTTTTCATCACTAAGCAATTTATCGATTTTTATTTTAGTTTTAAGGCGAGTGACCATCTCTTCATGGAAAGCAGCATCGAAAGCGAGGACCCTTAATGCTTTATTAGTTACTGCCATTTCATCTAAATATTCGGCGATCATCTCGTGTTTGGAAATTTTTTTGCCCATGGTTATTCGCTCATCAGCAAAACTTTTTGCCATGCGCATGGCGCTTTCGCATAATCCGATTCCTTCAAAACCTACTTGAAGTCGCGCATCATTCATGACGAGTGCCATACATCTAAATCCATGACCGCGCTGGCCGACTAGCTCGCCGCGGCTTTGATCATAATTTAGCGTTACTGTGACCATGGATGGCTGCCCCATTTTTTTTTCTTGACCGCCGATTTCAAAATTGCGCACTTTTTTGCCATCTCTTTCAATGTGCGCGGGCACGTAAAACAATGAAAGGCCTTTTAGCCCCGGGTGGGTTTTTTCATCTTCTGAACGAGCGAGCACTAAATGATGTTCACCATGCCCGCAGGTGATCCAGATCTTTTGTCCGTCTAAGTACCAATAACCATCCGCTCCCAATGTGGCCTTAGTGCGTATTTGGGCTAAGTCAGAACCGGCTTGTGGTTCGGTCAAACACATGGCGCCGCAGGAATATCCAGAAGCTGCATCTTTTAGAGCTTGATCAAAGCGGGTTTTTGTGATCTTGAAATCAGATGCCTCAAAGCTACCTTCTTCGAGAGCAAAGATTTGAAAAACAGGGCCCAGTCCTGAAAAAAAACCATAATATGTCATCAAGGACACGTCAGCTCGCGCGGTCATCTCAGATACGGCGCAAGATAAAAGCCAAGGCATGTTCATCCCGCCCACATGACGCGAGAAGGGAATCGCCATCGCTCCCATATCGCTTAAGCCTTTTATGCATTTATCCATAGTCTCTGGCACTAACATCTCCCCATCTTTCAATGAGGGATGCTCTTGATCGAGTTTAGGCGTCACCGGATCTATTTTTTCAGCTATATATTCGCCAATGCTTTGCAAGAATTCATGATAGAGGACTTGAGCTTCATTGATGTTTCTAGGAGCATCTGGATCACTGGTATCAGGCTCGATCAGTGGAAAAAGTTCTTGCCAATTCAGATATTCGATATTTAGTTTCAGATCGTGGTTATCGAGGTAGAAATTTTTAGACATAGACTCCTCGGGTCAGATCGGTGCTTTAGAAATATTATGAAGTTTAAATATTCTTAGGCAATACAGATAAGAAATACCTACATCCCCCGCTCGCTACGCTCACGACCCCTGTCAAAAGGGCGCATGTATCACCTCGCTAACGAGTTGATACGGTTCAAATCGTACGTTTAATATCAACCTCAAACGCTAAAAAACTCGATTATCTGAGATCTTTTGGCGTCGGCGTCATTCATCCCTAAATGGATGAGCTCTGAAGCAAATTCGTGATCGAATAAGAGATAGCTCAATAAGTCGCTCGCTTGCCCAACCCCAATATCTCCGAAACGGCGAAGAAGAGGGCCGACCAAACTGCCTGCGCGTGCAGCGACACTTCCTTGCTGCAGGTGGCGGCTTGCTATTTCTGCAATATCAACGCTCGGACCCACTTCAAAAGTATCGATGTGCCGATAAGGTGCACCTCTAGACTCAGTCATGAGGCGATTAAAAACCGAAGAAAATCCTTCCCCAAATGATCTTTCTCCCATTTTTAGTATGGCATTGTAGCGATGAAGCCTCATGAGGTCGTAAGCCGTTTTATCCATGAGCAATGCATTTAAAATTTTTCCCAAAAGATATGCGGCTGATGGAAAAGCATCGATCCTCACTTCTGGGTTTTTCTGCCAAGCAGGCATTTCTTCGCTCTTTAGATTGATCACAAACAATCGATCGGCTCCGAGCCTCAAGGCGGGAGATATGGGAGTATTTAGTTTGATGCTTCCGTCACTAAAAATCTCTCCGTTTATAGAGACGGCTGGAAAAATCCAAGGAATAGCCGCAGAAGCCAGAGCATGATTAGGGCCTATCTCGACCGCGTGAGCTTCTACCTGTGGATCAGTGCTCCAAGGCTTTACGACATCTCCTTCTCTTTCTACAAAAACATGAGTGCGTCCGGTGCGGATATGAGTTGCATTTATTGCTAGAGCTTTAAAATGGCCTTCAAATAGGTTTTTTCTAACCCTTTTCCATGGGATTTCATTTTTTACCATCTCCTCCATGGGCGAGGTGTTAAAAAGTCCCCCTAGGCGGCCTGGCCCTAAAATATCGTCGAGCTCTCCGCGGCCGCGAGAGCCGAGCAGGAATTTGGGAAGATTTATCACTTCTCTCATCCCTAACTGATAAACCTTGTCGATTCGAAGCCCCATCCACATGTCAGAAAGACCTTGCCCTTGAGCTTCTGGAACATGACTATGAGCTGCGATGTAGCAACAGTTGATGGCGCCCACAGATGATCCGCATAAAATTTCTAAGCGCACATGGGGTTTAATCCGTGCAGGGAGCTCGTCTCTTATATATTTGATCACACCTGCTTCATAAGCTCCGCGGGCGCCACCTCCCGAGAGAACTAGAGCAGTGAGCGGAGCCTTTTTATACTGAGCCATAATTCACCATTGATATTTACTTTGCACAGATAAAAATTCTTTCCCTATGTCATTGGCCAAAATGTTTTCGCAAGCGAGCAAAAAATCCTCTTCGGAGTTTTGATAAGCTTGCTCCAATTCCTTAGCTGCTTTTTTAACGATGTCGCTGGCGTAGCCTTCTATTACACAAGTGAGCAATTGATTTCTTAAAAGAGCGCAGTGGACCAACTTGTCGAAATTGTTTTCATAAAGCATATGCCCGTGTTCTTTTGATTTTTTTAAATTCTCAAAAAACTCTTCTTTAGATAAAATACCCTCTGTCTCTTTTTTTACTTCAAAATATTTCATTCCTTGCTCTCGCAAAGATAAAGTGCAGCTTGTGCAAAAAATAATCGGCAGGAAAAAAATTAACTTAGGCATCAGGCACTCGTGCCATCCAGATGGATTCATACATGAGATGAATGAATCTTGAATCTGCCGCTGGGTTGCTCATGCGCCCGACCAACCAAACTGCGCCTGAAAATAAAATAGTAACACCAGCAATGCCGTAGAGAGCTAATCCTGTAGCGTAGCAGGCATCAGGTGCTTTTTTTCTATTGCACTCATCGATTATGGCGCTTCCCATGTAGAAAAGAAAAAAAGCAGACCATGCAGAGATCTCAGCTGTTTTTTCAGTCGCTGCTTTAAATTTTGCTCGATTCTTTAAAATCTCTCTAAACTCTCGACCTTGGACTTCAGTCGCTTTTCTGCTCAAACTCAAGAGCTCTAAGGATTTTAGATTTGCGATCTTTGATTCGC
>Ga0207081_1080_pt1 | contig 18388 bp, 20 predicted proteins | sample Alteio_BWMinHeat_59_FD_153524 | JGI IMG/M metagenome (GOLD analysis project Ga0207081, IMG submission 153524) | Enriched cells from forest soil in Barre Woods Harvard Forest LTER site, Petersham, Massachusetts, United States -... | ecosystem: Environmental > Terrestrial > Soil > Temperate forest >... | reverse complement strand
TTAGTGTGTGTTGTTGTTAGCATTCGCTTTTCCCACCTTATGATTTTGATTTGAGTACAGGCAACAGCAGTTCAATCAGCAGCAGCCTACAGTAAAAGATTAAGTCGTAGAAATAAATTTACTACTTTTGATACAACTAAAACAAAGCGTATAAGACAATAACAGCAGTGAACATATAGATTTTGCATTCGCAAAACAGCCTTGTATCTATAAAGTCGGAAGCTTGAAATGATACTACTAAGGAGGTTAGGCAAATGCTCAGGGTTACGCCTGAGCGTTGCTTTTACTTAGTAGTATAGGTTTCTTCCGACACCTTTAGATACGAGTAAAATGCCAACTGCTCAGGTATTTTATTTTGTAACCATAAAACGTACCATACAATGGAAAAGACACCACATTATGAACTTGCACCGATCACAGGGAAGAACCTAAAGGCTTTAATGTTAAGCTACTTTCCTGACAACCCCCGTCATAGTACACAACCTGAATATGACAAGTTGTGTGAAGAACTCAATGTGTACCTCGTAAGGCATAAGGAATTAGACCATCCAGACATTACTATGGATGATGTGGAACAGTATTGTTTAAAAACGCAACCACTTCTTGAAACAGAATTGAAAAAAAGCAAATGGGGGGTTGCCGCGAGTCAATATACGCATTGCAAGCTTCTTGATCTTATCCTACATGCCAATCTTATACAATGGCCACGGGTTAAATTTGATCCGAACGTCGAAGAGGGTGTAAAGTCTTTGTCGATGCGTATATCCAAACAGACATCGTAAACTTCAAAACTCCCATAACATGGATAGCATTCTTGATGGAATAGGAATGATTTTTGCCATAGCCCTTGCAATCGGCATTTTATACGGCATATTTTGGCTAATAAGTTATATGCATGCCTTCTTAGCCAAAACCACGAATAAGCGAGTTGTGGTAAAGAGGTATGGAAGTATTACCGGTATGTATTCGCCTGGTGATTTTGATAGAATGACCAAGGACATGAAGGAAGCACCTGCGGCACTTTTTAATAAGTTGAAGGCGATTACTGGTAAAACAATGAATGCCTTTAAACGAATGAAAATTGAGGGCGTAATTAATGATACTACAAAAGATAAAATAGAGAAGCTAAAGAGCATACAGGAGCTTAAAGCGAGCAATATAATAACGCCGGAAGAGTTTCAAGTACTTAAAGATGAAATCCTTAACAAACAATAACCATAACAGACAATGAAAAAGCACATCATAATCGCAATAAGCCTGCTTACACTTGCAGCCTGCACAAAGAAATCATCAAGTACCAGCAGTAGTACCTCGACATTAAATGCCACGGAAACATCCTTAATAGGTACATGGTATTTACAAAAAGAACAGGATTCTATCGGACATGTCGATTATAGCGGTTACTCAACAAGTAACTATATACAGTTTACTTCAACTGTGCTCAATGCAACGACTGGATACCTTACGTTTAATGACGGCTGCCTAATAGTAACAGATATTGTTCAGCCACCGGCAAATGTTGGCGTAGCTACAGTTCTATGGTATTATAATGCCACTACCAACTTCCTTGTATTAAACACCATTCAATTTACCATAGTAAGTTTAAGCTCAAGTTCACTAATCCTGAACTGCCAATACGCTGGAGGTAATAAGTATTGGTACTTTAGTAAATAAGATTCTTAACAATCAAAATCGATAAAAATGTCAACACAAAAAAGACCACCAGTTAAAAGTTTTCGAGCTTTTGAAATTGAAGTAAGCCCCAACAATCAAATACCTACTTTGAAAGAACTAAGCCCAGGTAAAATATTTTCAGAAAAAGTTGAAGCTGAAAACTGGATAAGAGACAACGCCACCGAAGGAAAGGAGTGTACTATTTTATCTATTTATCTAAATAAGTAACTGGTACTGGTTGTGGATAATACTTCTATGGTTGATGATCACATCTTCCGTATGGAAAGACATGCCACAACCCACACCCCCGCCGTACCCCATAAAATCTTTTGAAAACCGTTAGACCTCCTCAAATATCATGATATAGCGTAAAGGCCCTTTACAGACCATTACAGACACTCGCAACTCGTTTAAGGTCATGCGCTTACATATACTATAAAGTGCCTACGTTCGCCTGAAAAGGGCCAAGAAAGAGGTTTTTAGTTTTCAAGTGAATGGGTTTATGAAGGTTGGCGAGTTACCTATAAAAACCTGAATTCTAGGATTCAGCAAATGTTCCTGCAACAAGTATTTTGAGGTGTGTATGAGACATGGAACCACACCACCCGCGCCTCCCACGCCTTCGGCATGTGATGACGCCACCCCGTACATGTTGCGGGTGAGCAAAGCATGCTTTTTGCCCTGCTGTGAGTTGGAACCTATGGCAGCTTTATTAACCCGGCACCAGTTCCCTGATGCAACACCTGAAAGTGCACTGCCATCCCATCAAGACACGATCAAGCCAGCAGCAGTATTTCAATTTCGCGCCAGTACCAACCCTCAACACAGGTTCATAGGAGTGTGTCAATGCAGGTTTTTGAAAGATGCATGTTTGTCTGCCTGCATTGCACTACTTCCGGTGGCACTGTATCTTTTGCCTTTGCCTACGCTTATGTAAACATGCCAACACACGCAAAATCTACGCCACCTCCCTTTATCTTTCGTCCGCCCCCTGCCACGAATTACATACCGCAGGAAACGCATTTGCAGGCATTAAGCAACTGTTGAAACATTACACAGGTGAATTACTATTAAACTGCATCAAAGGGTTAAGGATGCTTTCCTCCTGCTATGTAATTCGTCATGGCGGCTCACGCACAGGCTAACCCACAGCCTACGCACAAATAAACTATGAATCTAATGACGGCATGTGCTGGTGATAGCTGCGCCACGCACAAGGCTAACACACGACAGCAATCCCCTTAGCACCGCACAGCAAGAGTAGTTCATGCACCGCAATTATATTGCCACCACACAAGGCTATGAGTAATACAATTGCAGTTCACTCACTACACTTGCTTCCTGCCTCGCTGCCACTGATGGAATAGTTTATTATCGCTTGCACACTCCCACCGCACAGGCAAACGGCACGGGGGCGGGTGTTACGAGTATGTTACTACTATTCCCGCAGTGCCAACCAATGACATTTGCACGTCCAGTAACTCTATTCAGCACCTTCGGAAAAGTCATTTGTTGTCATTGCGTAGTATAGCCCTGATAATGTACCTTTACTAAAACGTTTTTATTGTTCACTTATGAGTACATGTTTGAGAATTGTTTGAAAATGATAAAGCAGAATATGCTAGAATTTGCATCAAATAAGGATTGTCAGCTGGTAGAGCAACAGTTTCGTAAATTGTAGGTCGTGGGTTCGATTCCCATGGTTGGCTCTTCTTCAAATCCTCTGTAGGTAAGGATTTTCGGGTTTTTTGGCGATGTAGGCAGTTTTCCCGCCGTTGTTGGTGTTTCACCAACGACATTCACGAAGGGCATTGTGCGAACACAACCCTCCTATCCTGTTCAGTCGGTCCACACGCTCAATGCACCTTCCTTTTATCCTAATATTCGGTAGTGCAGGCAAAATGTTTTTTCACTTGGATTAGTACATCCTACATTTGTATACAGAAAACTGCATTTTCAATAGGCCTGTTGTATTATTACAATTTTATACCCAATAAAATATGTTTCAATAAAATGCCCATAGACAAAATCGCCACTAATACTAATTTGGATTTTGAAATTTGTTCTTTGCTTTGCCCGCCGTAGCTTTTCAGCGAAGGAGGGAATTTGAAAAAGTTGGGGCATCAAAAAAAACAAAAAAACATAGCAATCCTCCCCATCTTTACATATGTAACCACATGACAGACACCTCACTCATAATAAACCCACCACAAAATGCCCATAGACAAAATCGCCACTAATACTAATTTGGATTTTGAAATTTGTTCTTTGAAATTTACAAAGTTGGGGCAACAGCAAAACAAAAAAACATTGGGAGTCCTCCCCATCTTTACATATGTAACCACATGACAGACACCTCACTCATAATAAACCCACCACAAAATGCCCATAGACAAAATCGCCACTAATACTAATTTGGATTTTGAAATTTGTTCTTTGAAATTTACAAAGTTGGGGCAACAGCAAAACAAAAAAACATTGGGAGTCCTCCCCATCTTTACATATGTAACCACATGACAGACACCTCACTCATAATAAACCCACCACAAAATGCCCATAGACAAAATCGCCACTAATACTAATTTGGATTTTGAAATTTGTTCTTTGAAATTTACAAAGTTGGGGCAACAGCAAAACAAAAAAACGTAGAGTTCCTCCCCAACTTTACATATGTAACCATCTGGCAATCCATCATTAATAAAACATAAAAATTATTTAAAATATGTTTATCGCCTAACCTGCTCCCTGTTTTTTTTCGCTCTCAGTCGCCGCAGCTTTTTTTAGTAGCCATAGCTTCAGCGAAGGCTACTGCGAAGGAGGCCGCACATATTCATTTACGGCTTAAAAAATGTAGCACATAAAAGCAAAAAAACATAGGGAGCCCTCCCCCAAAAATACAATGAAACCCGCACCAAGCGGACACCCGAAAAAAAAGCAAGACACATATGCTATAATTAAATTCGGACAAAATAGAACAGCTAAATAGATCGTAGTAGCTGACATCAAAAACCGAAGCTAAATAGATGGTCCCCCTTTAGGGGTCAGGGGTTTATAATACTTTAGTGTCAAACCAGCTCCATCAAATACCGCATAGCTATCATACCGTATCCAGTCGCCCAGGTTCACGTACAGGCTATTGCCCGGCAGGGGGTATTCTATCGCAATATGCCTGTGCCCAAAGATGAAATAATCAATATGTTCCTGTTTTAAAATTTCGAGGCAATACTGCACCAGCATTTCCTTTTCAGGCCCCAGGAACTCCTTTACCGGGCCATCGGCGTGCTTGGGCCCCAACCGGCTGAACCATCCTGCAAGCCCCACACCCGTATCAGGATGCACCCTCCGGTACAACCATTGGGAAACAGGGCTGCGCAATACTTTCTTCAATAGCTTATACCCATTATCACCCGGCCCCAGGCCGTCGCCATGCCCTATCAGGAATTTCTTCCCGTTTATTTCGCGCCTTATGGTCCGATGATGAACCGGTATATTAAATTCCTTTTGAAAGTAGTCCCGCATCCAAAGGTCATGGTTCCCGGTGAAAGCCTCTATGGGCAACCCGCTGTCGCTCAACTCTGCTATCTTTCCCAAAAAGCGGTTATACCCCCTCGGGATCACATTCTTATACTCGAACCATGTATCAAAAAGGTCGCCAACAAGGTATAGTTGTGCTGCGTCAGCCTTTATCCCGTCCAGCCAGCTGCATATACGTTTTTCGCGCTCAATGCTCGTAGCGCGGTCGGGTATGCCCAAATGAAAATCGGAAGCGAAATAAATTTTTTTACCTTTTGGTAATTCCATTGCAGCCAAGAGAAGGGCAAAGTTAGCCGAAATAACCAATTAAAGTTAGCCGAAATAACCAATTAATGAGGATAGTTGCGATATAGGGTGGGGACATTATTACCCAACTAACTATGCGGTAACCGGGCCGCCCGGCAACACATTGTAAATTTTTTATGACAAAATGAGTTTGGTCTCACTTTTTTCCCTAATTTTATTAAATCAAATTTTTACTTATTTCTTCATTATTTAATCACAGCATAATGGTTTGTGCGCAAAGGGTTCGTGTGTATGCTTTTTTTATTGGGTTGTTTATTTGTTCGTCGCATAGCGTTGCGGCTTTCGGCAAGGACGGCAAAGAGGGTAAGTCTTTAGATGCCGTAAATACCTCTTCTAGCTCTTCCACATCAGTTACTACTCTCCCCTCATCAGAATTTCAATGGGCGGAGCATAGCAAACTTTCCTGGGATGATTTCCGTGGCACGGTAAATGCGGTGTCGGAAGAATCTGCAGCAGCCACCCATTGTGGTATAGGCTTCAAAACTAATGCCACCGGAGGCAATAAGCCCGGGATTCTCGTATATAATACTTTCTATGTCAACAAATCATGGGTGCGCCCCGATGCTAAGATACCCGGGATACTGGACCATGAGCAGGGCCACTTCGACCTGTGCGAAATATACACCCGCAAGTTAAGGGACCGCATGAACCAATTTGATTTCAGCGCTCCAGATATCAAACACGCATTACTTAGTATATACAGTGACGTAAATAATGAGTATGAGCGCCGCCAGCAGGCATATGAGCAGGAAACCATCCACGGCACCAACATACCCCAGCAAAAAAAGTGGCAGGAAGCAATAAGCCGTGAATTGGCTGATGCAGTGAGTTATACCGCTGGAATATCAGGTAAGAACTAAACAAATTTCTTTTTGCCCATCGCCTGTCTTCTTAACAATGCACTTGCCCTGTATCTGTCCTCGTGATGCTCATCATACAAGCTATCCATTTTTTCAAGGCATTTATCAGCACCCCACTCATCGCACCAGCTTAGCAAGCCTTTGGGGTAATTGACTCCACGCGTCATTGCCGTTTCCAGGTCACTTGCCGACGCGACGCCCAGGTACAGAGCATCCACTGCCTCATTGATGAGCATCACCAGTATGCGCTCAAAAATCTGAATACCAAGCACCTCGTCTTTTGCAGGGGCAGGTTGTGTGGCGCCTTCCGTATAATCATAAAACCCTTTCCCACTCTTGCGCCCCAGCCACCCGGCCTCTAACAGGCGCTTTTGGGAAAAAGATGGTTTATACCTCGGGTCATAAAAAAAAGATTGAAAGACCGTTTCTGTAACCACATAATTCACGTCATGGCCTATATAATCCATAAGGGTAAAAGGCCCCATCCGGAAACCACCGATCTCCGTCATTGCCCAATCAATTGTAGCGATGTCTGCAATACCTTCCTCATAAATACGAATGGCTTCCCCATAAAAAGGACGGGCCACCCTGTTCACAATAAATCCGGGCGTATCCTTGGCTATCACCGGTATTTTACCCCATTGCTGCATCAGGGCTTTCGCCTCGGGTATATGGCCTGCATTTGTCTGAATGGCAGGTATAATTTCCACAAGCGCCATTAGCGGGGCAGGATTGAAAAAATGTAGTCCAAGTACCCGCTCCGGTATGGTGCAAGCTGCCGCAATCGAGGTAATAGACAGCGATGAAGTATTGCTTGCCAATATACACTCCTTGCTCACTACCTTTTCCGTTGCTGTAAATACAGATTGCTTTACATCCAGCCGTTCTACTATAGCTTCTATAATAAGGCCGCAATCAGTGAATTCACCCATATCTCCAGTAAATGAAAATCGTTGCAGTACTTCGTCTGCAGAGGCCAGCTTTCCTTTTTCCTGCAACTTTTGTAAAGGAATAGCAAGGCTATTTTGAGCTCTATCTAACGCAGCCGGGTTGCTGTCGTACAGTACCACTTTATGCCCGGCCATAGCAGCAACCTGTGCTATGCCTGCGCCCATCGCTCCTGAGCCTATTATGCCAACGATCGTATTTTTGTCCATGTGGGAAGTTTAACCGCTAAGACGCGAAGCATTTTATTTTTTTGATTATTAAATAATGACCGCAAAGGTCAAAAGTTATTTACAAAGCGTTTAAATCCATCCTTTAATTTTGGCACATTAAAGTTTACAAGAAATCCCATTCGTTTGTCAGCTAATTTCATGTAAGAAATTATTTGAGCATCAAATACAGGGTGCATCGTCTCTACTGCTTTCAATTCTATAATTATTTCTCCTTCAACAACGATATCAATTTCATAAAATTTCCCCGTTGACAACCCTTTGTAGAATAATTCCAACCCCACTCTGTTGACAGCTTTTATTTTCCTTAATTCTAATTCCTTTAGCAAAGCATATTCATAAACAGATTCAAGCAATCCGGGACCCATTTCTTTATGAACGCATATACAAGCATCCAATATTTGAGCACTAAGGCCATTTAGTTTATTCCGGTCATGCATTTATTTATCCTTTTATAAAAATTTATCCTTTCATAAAAATCATCTTTGCAATCTTCTTTCTAAAACAAGTAAGTCCAGTCAGAAATCTTAGCGTCTTAGCGCCTCCGCGGTTAAACTCACTTTTTCTTCAATGCTAATATACTCCAGTCCGTTTTTTCCGCAACAATTGTGTTGGTGAGATGCCCTAGGCTATCTATTTCCATTTCTACTACATCGCCATCCTGCAGCCACTGTTCCTTATAATTGGGGTCACTCAGCTTGCCGGTGCCATTCAGCTCCAGGAAACAACCGGTGCCTACTGTGCCGCTGCCTATAACATCTCCCGGCAAAATATCCACGCCATAAGCGCAGCGTTCAATGATCTCCGCAAATGTCCAGTCCATGTCGCCCATGTTGCCTTCGCTTACCTGTACGCCATTGACCAGGCATTTCATTTTCAGGTTGTAATTAATTCCTTCGTGATTGGGTTTGGCTGGTATCTTGTATTGCTCCAGTTCATCAGGGGTAACCAGCCAGGGGCCAATAACCGTACTGAAATCTTTTCCCTTAGCCGGGCCCAGGTTCAGCAGCATTTCTTCCATCTGCAGGGTGCGTGCGCTCATGTCGTTCATGATCATGTAGCCGCCAATGTAGCTGTCGGCATCCTTCGCCTTAATATTCCTTCCTTTCTTACAGATCACAATAGATGATTCCAGCTCAAAATCCAGTTTATTGAAGTGATCGCGCATTACCGGTATCGGGCCGGGGCCTTGTATCGCATTGTGATTGGTGAAATAAAATATAGGGTATTGATCAAATTCCGGTATCATATCCACTTTACGGTTTCGTCGGGCGGCGGCCACATGCTGCCGAAAGGCATAGCCATCCCTGCATGATGTCGGGTGCGGCACCGGGGCTAAAATATCTGCGCCCGCATATGGAACACCTTGCCATGTAGCTTTACCCGTCTTTATATCATCTTCTGCTTTGCGCATATTGTCAATTGTACGCTCCCAGTTATGCAGCAGCTCCTTCATAGTGCCGGGCAGTTGGTTATTGGCAGTGTTTGTATCATACAACATACCACTGGCGTAAAAGGACAGTTGCTCTCTTCCGTTCTTTGAATAGGTAACTAATTTCATTGGATATTTATTGAGGATGCAAAATTAATTGAATAATTTTCGGCATGGCTAATATTTTAAGAAAGCATAAAGGCTTAATACTGAATTTGCATTAATATTTTAATCTTTACACTCCGATACTTTACTTTTGCCCGATAGAAATATGGTTACTTACGAACAGATTTTTGAGAATAATAAGAAATGGGTGGCAGAAATGGTGGCCAAAGATGCTGACTTTTTCGAGAAACTGGCCAGCGAGCAGACACCCGACTACTTATACATCGGTTGTTCCGACAGCCGGGTGCCTGCCAATGAAATAATGGGCCTGGAGCCGGGAGATGTATTTGTGCACCGCAATGTGGCTAACCTTGTGAACAATACCGACCTGAACGTAATGTCCGTTATCAATTTTGCGGTAAAGCACCTGGATGTAAAGCATATTATCGTTTGCGGGCATTATAATTGCGGGGGGGTAAAAGCCGCTATGATACCCAAGGATATGGGCCTGCTCAACCCCTGGCTGCGTACGATAAGGGACGTGTACCGGATGCACCACGCAGAGCTTGATGTTATAAAAGATGAGCAACTACGCTACAACAGGCTTGTAGAGCTGAATGTAATAGAACAGGCAACCAACGTGATCAAAACAGCAGGGGTGCAAAAACGCTACCAGCAGATGGGCTACCCTATTGTGCATGGTTGGGTTTTCGATCTGCATTCAGGCATTTTAATAGACCTTAATATCAATTTTAGAGCCATTCTTCGCGATATACAAAAAATCTATGATCTCACCGGCATTGCATCAAAGCATAGCGAGGATGGCGACGAGGAAGGGAGTTAAAAACAACTGGTTTTCGTGCTGATTTTGCGAGGTAATCCCGGCTTAAAGTTGTATCTTTAGTAAGCAAAAAATGTCCAAAAAGAAATGTATTTTTATAAATACAAAGAATACCCTGACGCAAAGATCAATCCTTCCTTACTTTGGGAATATGACCTTAACAAATTTGATTTTCAGGAAATGCGGGAGGTTGTTGTTCAGCGTGTGGTAGAAAGGGGATGGCCGGCAGATTGGTATGCAGCCTTGAATCTTTATGGTGAAGAGGGGATGAAAGCGGCGATAAAAGCCTTGCCTTATCTCAATGACAAAGATATGAATTTTGTCAGCGTTGTTTTTGAAATCCCTTTATCAGAAATGAAATGTTACGAAAAGAAACGATCACATCCGGCACACTGGAACTCTTAAAAAAACTGATGCTGGATGAAAAGCTGTATTCTTTTTTCCTCGTTGGGGGCACCGCTCTTTCTTTGCAAATTGGCCACAGGATCAGCATTGATATTGATCTTTTTTCTCTAGAATCTTTTGATGAAAATGGCCTTTCTTCTTATCTTGAAACAAAGCAGGGTTTGCAGCTAAACTATCTTAATAAAAATACAATCAAAGGACAAATAAATAATGTCCAGGTTGACCTGATAACACATGCATATCCTTTAGTGAGAGATCTATCAGTGTCTGAAACTATCCGGCTTGCCAGTCTTGATGATATTTCTGCAATGAAGTTGAATGCTATTGTTGGTAATGGAACCAGGTTAAAAGACTTTATTGACATTGCATTCCTGTCTTCCTATCTTTCTTTGCAGCAGATGATAAATGCATACGGGCATAAATACCAGTCGAGAAACCCGCTAATTACCATGAAAGCGCTGGCATATCACAATGAGATCAATTTTAAAGAACCTATTCATTTCCTGGCAGGAACTTATCCCTGGAAATTGATCGAAACCCGCTTAAATCAAATGATGAAATCCCCAACTGAGGTTTTGCCCCCCTTGCCAGGTCAAACATTGTGAAATAGCTCATTTTTCCTCCATTTAATAGCAATAATTATGTTTTTGATAAGAATAATAAATAATAATAAGAGCTACATTTGACTAATATTGGCACAAAAAGAATGAACCAGGTGAAGAAAGGGTTACTGATTACAGTCATGATGCTTATCGGGCATGCTATTTTTGGGCAAACTTCCGTTTCCAGTGCCAGGCAGTATGCAAGTGATAAGAACTACGAAAAGGCTATTGATATATATAGCGAAATTTATGGCGTTTCGCCTGACTCGGTATATGCAGAGTACCTCGGCACACTTATAGCAGCAAAAAAGTACAAGGCGGCAGAAAAACTGGTGGAAAAGCAAATGACGCTGAAAGAAAACCCCTTTTTGCATATAAACCTCGGCAAGGTGTATGAAGCTGAGGGAAAGGAGGATAAGGCAAAAGGGGAGTTCGACATTCTGCTCAAAATGGTAAACGGGGATGATATGCTTACCCAGCGAATAGTAACAGCATTTACCGATGCCGGGAAAGATGATTATGCCATCCTTGTTTATGAAAAGGCGATCCAGCTTTTAGGTAATTCCTATGTTTACAGCAGCCCTTTGGCTGCACTATACGCCAGGACAGGAGCGCTGGACAAGGCGCTTGAAGTGCTTGTTGGCGGCGCTCCGGGACAGTATGTTAACCTGGAAAATGCAAAAACGCTGTTATTGGAAATTCTTGGTAATAATGCTGATAAATTGCAGCAGGCGCAAAGGATACTGGTAAAAAAGATCAATGAGCAGCCTGACAACGTTTATTATGCCGAGCTCCTTACCTGGATATACACACAGAAAAATGATTGGGACGGGGCCCTGATACAAATTGAAGCCATTGATGAACGAAATAAGGAAACGGGTAAGCGGCTGCTCGACCTCGCAAACCTTGCCACTAATGCAAAACAATATGAGACAGCGATAAAGGCGTATGACGATGTCATAGCAAAAGGAAAAGATATGCCTAACTATACGATGGCAAAAAGCGAGAAGTTGACAGCGTCGCTCACACAATTAAAAAATAATCCATCTTTCAAACCCGAAGACGTGGCCCGCCTCGAAAATCAATATGATAGTTTTCTTGTCGAGTTTCCTAAATATTACGGCACGCAAACAACTGCTGATTTTGCGCTGCTTGAGGCTCAGTACGGTAACGATGTTCCCAGGGCCATTGAGATATTGAAAAAAGGGCTTGAAGAGCCCGATACGCGGCGCAATATGGGCGGCCTCTTTAAATTGCAGCTCGCGGATTATTATGTGCTCATAGGACAGCTTTGGGAGGCGTCGCTTACCTACAGCCAGGTGGATAAGGAATTTAAGCAAGATGCCGTTGGTGAGGATGCAAGGTTCAGGAACGCGAAGCTCGCTTATTATCGCGGTGATTTCGATTGGGCGCAGCGCCAGTTGAATGTTTTAAAATCTGCAACCTCCGAACTGATTGCTAACGACGCCTTAGACCTTTCTGTGCTTATAACGGAGAACGTGGAAGACAGCAATTTAGTGCCGTTGCAGCGGTTTGCTTATGCCGGGCTTTTACTGTTCCAGAATAAAGATAAGGAGGCGGAAGAATTATTAGATAGCATCAATAAAGCTTTTCCCAAACACCCTTTGAATGACGACATATTAATGCTGCGTGAGGAGATTGCTATAAAACACCGGGATTATAATAAAGCGCTGGGCTATTTAAAAAATATTTCCGATCAGTATGGTACCGATGTACTGGGTGATGACGCTGTTTTTAAAACGGCGGAAATTTATCAAAACGATCTCCGCCAAAACGACCAGGCCAAACATTTCTATGAGCAGCTTATCATTGACTATCCGGGCAGTACCTATGTGCAAACCGCTCGAAAAAGACTGGCCGAGTTAAATAGCGGGACTACTCCTTAGTGAGGATGACAAAATAAATCCTGCGAAGTTGAATAGTTATTTTTCTTTTATGCGAGGCGCGAAATCTGCGTCCCGCAGGGCGGGATAAAGACTTTCGCAACGAAGCAGAAATGGAAAAGAACAGTCAAATTGTAGGATTTATTTTGTCATCCTCACTTAGCATACTTTCATTATTTTTACTGCACCTACCAAATAACAGTAGTTAATTAAATGCACTCAATAGTAATATTCGCATCAGGAGCAGGCACAAATGCTGCCGCGATCATAGCCCATTTTAAAACCAATGGCAAAGCTAAAGTAACACTCATAGTAAGTAACAAAACTGACGCAGGCGTTTTAGAGATAGCAGAAAAAGAAGAAATGCCTTTTCTTGTCGTTGACAAAAAAACCTTCGGGGAAACACTTTTAATAGAACAATTAAAGGATCATGAACCTTCTCTTATAGTCCTTGCGGGCTTTTTATGGAAGATTCCTTCACCAATTATTCATGAGTTTCACGGGCGCATTGTCAATATTCATCCTGCGCTGTTGCCGGGCTATGGTGGCAAAGGGATGTATGGGCATAATGTACATAATGCAGTTATAGCGGCAAAGGACGCAGAATCAGGCATTACTATTCACTATGTAAACGAGGTATATGACGAAGGCAATATCATTTTACAGGCAAGATGTAAAGTGGATGCAAATGATAGTGCCGAAGAATTAGCTAACCGCATTCATAAACTGGAGCATTTCTATTATCCGAGGGTGATTGAGTATTTATTGTTGGAAAAGGATTATTAATACCATTTTGGCATTTAAAAACACACAGCCACGGCTTCAACTGTTGGCATAAAAGCGCAAAGAACGCGTATAACCGTTTAGATTGCACAAAGTGTTGCGCTATTGGTAGCCCCTACGGCACGATCACCCGCTGCGCACCCTGCTGTATCCTGAAGCTGATGCTGTGCTCACAGGCATGGGCGTCGCCATCCGTCTGCATTAGTTTCAGTGATGGGTGGGAAATGGTGATCTCTTTGCCGGTCAGATGCTCTACATACGGGCTGTTTACAATGCTGCCATTCATGGCTCGCATGGCTATGGTACCGCCCATTATCTTCGGGAATTTGCGGATGATGATAAGGTCCAGCATGCCATCTGTGAAACTGGCCATGGGTGCTATCTTAAAGTTATACCCGAACTGCTGGCCGTTAGCCACATTTACCATAAAGGCGCGCTCAGTGAATTGTTTGCCATCAATCGTTATCTGCCAGTCCCACGATTTATAGAGCCACATATATTTTGTTACCAGCCAGCTATAGATCATAAAGCCGCGCTTTTCGCTCTTGGCAAATTTTTTCGAGATCAGCGCATCAAATGCCACGCCCGCATTGCTGATAAACGGACGGTTGTTTGCAAAGCCAATATCCATATTGGCCACATTGCCGGTACTGATCACTTTTATGGCTTCGTTGGTATCCAGGGGTATCTGCATGGTGCGCGCCATACCGTTTCCTGAGCCTTTTGGTATTATGGCCAGCAAAGTATTTGTGCCCATAAGCCCCTGTACCACGTCGTTCACAGAGCCATCGCCGCCTACTGCTACTACGGCATAAGCGCCGCTGCGCGCGGCTTCTTTTGCCAACTTGGTACCGTGTTTTATAAATTCAGTATAGAGTATTTCATGCGAGTATTTTTCCTTATCCAGGTGGGCTTCAATGCCTTCCTTTATTTCTTTCTGCCTTTCTACCCCCGATTTCGGGTTGATGATAAACACTACGTGTTTTTTGTTCATAGTATTTGTGCTTTAAGGCTTAAATCCATGCTTACGGCATGGTGGATGATGGCGCCAACTGATATATAATTAACCCCCGTGCGGGCGTATGCAATAATATTGTCGAGGTTTATGCCGCCCGAGGCTTCTGTTTCATATTTGCTGCCTATTAATTTTACCGCTTCTTCAATTTGGCCGGGTGTATAATTATCCAGCATAATGCGGCTCACATTACCCACGGACAATACTTTTTTTACATCTTCTATATTGCGGGTTTCCACCTCTATTTCGAGGTTCAGGCCGTTGGCAAGGAGGTAGGCGTTCGTTTGGGTTATCGCCTGCTCTATGCCCCCGCAAAAGTCTATATGGTTATCCTTCAGCATCACCATGTCATATAGCCCCATGCGATGGTTTACCCCGCCGCCTATATGCACCGCCTCTTTTTCATAGGCGCGGAAAAGAGGGGTGGTTTTGCGTGTATCAAGGATCTTAGCAGGATATCCTTTTATAGTGTCCACATACTGGCGGGTAATTGTGGCTATGCCGCTCATGCGCTGCATACAGTTGAGCACGAGCCTTTCCGCTTTTAATATGGTATGGACACCTGCACTTATTTCAAAGGCGGTTTCACCATTGGCTACAAGATCGCCGTCTCTTTTGAGAAAGGTGATTTCGGCCCCAGGCTCCAGGTAGTGGAATATTTCTTCAGCAAGGCCCAGCCCGGCAATTATACCATCTTCCTTTACCTTTAGTACTGCCTTGCCCCTGGCACCAGCAGGTATACTTGCCAGGGTCGAAAAGTCCCCGTTTCCAATATCCTCCTGCAATGCCGCTTCAATAAATTCCTGGTTGCTCAATTATTAGTGCAAATTAATGGTGTGCAAAATTACTAAATACTGATGTAGTGAATAATAATTTATTATTAACAGGGGTAGCATCTAATTATGTAAATTTGGCGCTTACATCCTTTTGCTTTTTATCTTTACCATTTTTACAAAAATGCACCGCACTTTCATTTTCATTCTTTGTATTACCTGCATCCTTGCCGGGTGCCTGCCCGCGCCTTATTATCAAAAAGAAGTATTTATTCCTCAAAATGAATGGACTTATTCTTTTAAACCATCATTTACTTTCGACATTACCGATACTACGACAGGGTATCAACCTTTTTTTGTTATACGGCATACCCAGGCATACCCTTATTGCAATTTGTGGCTGTGGGTGTACATAAAAACCCCAGGTGATTCTACTGAGAAAAAAGAAAGGATGAATGTTGTGCTTGCGGACGCAACCGGCAAATGGCTGGGGCGCGGCATGGGTGAAATATATGAACAAAGGCTACCCATAAAATTCGACGACTCTATAAGATTTAACAGGGCGGGGACTTATAAAATAACCTTTGATCAGATAATGCGGATCAACCCAATTCCCGAGGTGCTGAATGTGGGATTGCGAATGGAAAAGAAAGGGCATTGAGTAATTTTCAAATTTTCAAATCGGCAAATTTTCAAATTAGCAAAACATGCGTTTTTTTACTTCGGTTCATTTGTTGTTGCTTGTCTATATAATCAGCGCTTTAGTGTGGTGGGAGGTGAGCCTGCAAAAACAAAGCGTGCGAATCTATGAACAGGAAGTTATTACCCTTAGGAGCCAGGTAGATAGTTTGCGGGAGCCGGTTGTTTACAATAATAAGCTCGCCCCCCTGAGGCATGAGCTGTCTTTGCGCACCAGCCAGTATATAGGCGAAGGCGCTACCTTTCTTATAGTGATACTGATAGGGGCTTTCGTAGTCTATACTTCATTTGTTCGCCGAGTGATGCTATCGCGGCAGCAAAATAATTTTATGCTCTCTGTGACCCATGAGCTCAAATCTCCAATTGCTGCTATGAAGCTGAACCTCCAAACCCTGGAGAAGCACCAGCTTGACGAAGATAAAAGAATGCAACTCGTTAGCCGCTGCATCAAAGAGGCAAACCGGCTAAATGACCTGTGCAACAATATTCTTATTGCATCTCAAATAGAAGGGAGGCAGTATAAGCAAACAAGGGAAACATTTGACATCTCTGAAATGCTGGAAATGATAGTGAAAGATTATGCGATCCGCTATCCGCGCAAGTTTGAAGAAGAGATAACACCGGGATGCAGCATCATAGGCGATAGAGTGATGCTGCAAATGGCTATTAACAACTTGCTGGAAAATGCAATAAAATATACCCGCGCCGACAAGCCGATAAGAGTAACACTGCACACAAAGCAGGACATTGCTATATTGCAGATAATAGACCAGGGTGAAGGAATAGCGGATAATGAAAAGAAAAAAATATTTAACAAGTTTTACCGCATAGGAAACGAAGAAAGCCGTAAGTCGAAGGGTACCGGCCTGGGGCTTTACCTCACCAATAAAATAGTATTGCAACACAAAGGGCGCATTACCGTTAAGGATAATACGCCCCGCGGAGCTATATTCGAAATTAGCCTGCCAATTCAATAAAATTTAACCCACGAATGGATAGGCAATTGAGCTATTAAGCCATTCAGCAATTATTAAGGCACCTCTACCACATTCAGTATTTCATTCAGTATCTGTTCGCTGGTTACATTTTCGGCTTCAGCCTCATAGGTAAGCCCTATGCGGTGGCGCATCACATCGTGGCAAATAGCCCGGATATCTTCAGGTATTACATATCCCCTGCGCTTTATAAAGGCATAGGCCTTTGCAGCGAGCGCAAGGTTTATACTTGCACGCGGAGACCCTCCGTAACTTATAAAAGCCTTGAGTTTACCCAGCTTATATTCTTCCGGAAAACGGGTCGCAAATACTATATCCAGTATGTATTGCTCTATCTTTTCATCCATGTACACCTCGCGCACAAGGTGCCGGGCATTCATTATGGCCTCAGTGGTTACCACCGGGTTTATTTTCACCATTCCGTCGGGGTTCAGGTTTGTGCGGATGATCTGGCGTTCTTCCTCTTTTTTGGGATATGTGATCACTATCTTCAGCATAAAACGGTCTACCTGTGCCTCCGGCAGCTCATAGGTGCCCTCCTGCTCTATTGGGTTTTGGGTTGCGAGCACCAGGAATGGCTCCTCCAGCTTGTAGGTATTATCACCAATGGTCACCTGGCGCTCCTGCATGGCTTCCAGCAGGGCGCTTTGCACTTTTGCCGGAGCGCGGTTGATTTCGTCGGCGAGTATAAAATTGGCAAATATCGGCCCTTTGCGCACTGCAAATTCGTGGGCCTGCGGATTATATACCATAGTGCCCAGCACGTCGGCGGGCAAAAGGTCGGGGGTGAACTGTATGCGCGCAAACCGTGCATGTATAGCAGCGGCCAGCGATTTTATAGCCAGTGTTTTTGCAAGGCCGGGCACACCCTCCAGCAATACATGGCCATTGGCAAGCAGGCCTATCATCAGGCGCTCTACCATAAGTTTTTGCCCTACCACTGCCTTATTCAGCTCCATATTCAGCAAGTCTATAAATGCGCTTTGCTGGTGGATGCGCTCATTCAGTTCCCGGATGTCAACGGATGAAGATATTTCCATACTATTTAATAGTTCAATGTTTAATTGCCTGCTTGATACAGGACACCAAAAGTAAAAAGGGAAAGGTAAATATAAGCATACGGGATATAGTTTTAACGTTTTTTAAAAAAGGGAAGTGACGATCAATGGCTCAATGGCAAAATAGCTCAGTAGCTCAATGGCCTGCGGGTTGGACACGCTACCATTACATATCTTCAATTTTGCTATTAAAAAAAAGCACACAAAACTTATTCCGGGGTTAGATA
>Ga0207081_1079_pt1 | contig 18438 bp, 19 predicted proteins | sample Alteio_BWMinHeat_59_FD_153524 | JGI IMG/M metagenome (GOLD analysis project Ga0207081, IMG submission 153524) | Enriched cells from forest soil in Barre Woods Harvard Forest LTER site, Petersham, Massachusetts, United States -... | ecosystem: Environmental > Terrestrial > Soil > Temperate forest >... | reverse complement strand
ACGTGGGGCGCGAAGGTGTATAAGGGTTTTATATGGAGTGTGAGCCAGAAGGCGGGGAACAGGGCGAGTACAACGTTTTCGTTGCTATGCCATCCTGATATGGGGAATGGGGATTTGTTTTTGATTTAATGAATTAATGTGAAAATGCAGAATGTGAAAATGTGAAAATGGTGTAGAGTAATTCGCGAGAAATAACCATTAATAATTAACAACTAATAATTAAATCATGGCAAGCGGTGTAGCAATATTTCCCTTATCAAATTCAGTGGCTTTTAGCCCGGCGGTGAATAATGGGCTTACTGTGCTGCGGCAGGATAACTATAAGAACAATATACAGGACTGGCAAACGAACCTGCCTTATAACCAACCTGTGCTGAATACGGATAACCTCACGATCATGGCGCGTGTGGGCTTTCCGTCGGCTGTTCCCGCCTTGTACATTTGCGATCATAACAAAGTGCCGGTAGTTGGTATTGATTTGAGTGTGGTGCCATATTTTAAAGGCTTTTTTGTAGCGGGAACTTTTACTTTTCCGAGCGGAGGGATGCAAGACCTTACTAACGTGATGTGGTCTTTCAGTTTTAATGATTTTGTGAGCGAGATACCGGCCGGCGGCATTTTTTATCTGCGTATGGACTATGCGCTGACCGGCGGCGGCACAAACAGCTACTATAGTGAACCAATGTTGGTGAGCAATACACACCCGGACACACAGCAATATCAATTCAGCTACAATACTAATAATGCAGCAAAGAATATTATTGTTAGCGTTCCATTAAGATTGGTTTGTATTCCCGGCAACTCTGTTGCAGTGCCGTTAAAAAGCATTTGGTATATCTTCCTGAAGGTCAAAACCCCCGTTTCGCTTCCGTCACACAAAGCTCGTAAATATCCACCAATTCGCTGAATATTTTTTACAGGCGTTATCCCTAAGTTTATAGCCGTGTCCGGGTAGTATAAGCCTTTTATATAAGGCGCACTTGCCGCCGTCGGGTCGGTGCTTTGCGCATTGTTATATTGCAGCACATTGTAGTAATCCATCGTCTGCGCATTGCCTCCGGGGTCTTCCACTATTAGCGTTAGCGGCGTTCCACCGTCATTGGCAGGGAGGAAGTTTATTTCCAGCAGTATATTGTTATTATTATTGCTCTGCCCGGCTGTCGCGCTTATGGGTAACGGGCTTTGCGCCTGCTGCACCCGCAGTTTTTCTATGGCGTACATTTCAGCCACCACTGCCGCCGCTATCAGGTTCAGGTTTGTTTGCCTGATCTGGCTCAGTGGTGTATTATAATCTTGCTCCCGGTTAAATGCATCTATGCCAAAGTCATTATTGGTATTCTGTGCGCTGTACCCTGTGTTCAGTATGTTCACCAGTATATCATTGGCAAGCCTGCATGTCAGGTTAGCCACGTCCGTGCCAAGATCAACTATCATCGTATCCTTGTCAAAGAAATAGCTCAGTTGCTCCATTCTCAGTACCGTGGGGTTGCCGCTTACATCATTCTCTATGCCAAGCCCCATCCCCCATATACTAAAGCAAGCCTGGAAGAAGTCATTTACCGATAGCGATAAATAAGGTTGCCCTTCCAAATCCTGCAAAGCGCTTGCGCTCGTCCACACCGTTGCCCACGGTATATTATCATGGTTGTTTTGCGGCAATACGCTCATGTCGCTGAGGTAATCGCTCCGCCCGGTATAAGGCGTTCCCGCCGGTATCACCGGGAACCCATAAGCATCGGTAGTAAGGCTATTCAGGCAAGGGACCAGCTTTTGCAATATCTGCGCCGGACGGAAAGCAAGTAATGGCGAAGGCGTATAACTCGGTGCAGGAACCGGCGCGGCACTCCCGCTATTATACATACTAAAGCAGCTCAGTTCCAGCTTCGACAAGGTAAACGATATGCTCATGTCCTGGCTCATAGCATGGCTATCAGCCACCGGGTAATCATAAATGCAGCCAAACACGTACACATACCCTTTTTTCAGCGTCACACTATCAGATGGCCATGTTATTCGCGGGTTACCCGTATTCACTCCCATCGTATAGGTATGCACCATTGCATCTGTCGGGTAGCCAATATCTCCCGGAGCTAAGTCCTGCGGAGGGCCGCCGCCGCCATAGAGTATCACATCAAACAGGTGGATAGATGTTTTCAGGCTTCCGCCGGTACAGGCGTTCTTCGGGTCTATTTCAAACAGCACAAACGACAAAACAGGTTGCGCGTCCGGGAAGTCCCAGTTGTAACTGATATTATTCGCAAACCCGAATGTTATTGAAAACGACATCTGCACATCCGCAAGCAGATTATACATGATATAGTTCTGATTGGTGAAAGGCATACTGTTCGGAGGTACCTGGAAATCTATTTCATTCAGGTATTGCGTCTGCTGCCCTTGTTTCAGGCTGTTGTTAAGTATATCGTTGCCTACAAAGGTAGTTGTCCCGTTGTTCTGCGTTATCTGCACCAGCGTCATGGAGAATATCGTATGCCTCCCCGGATGGTCGCCCTTCCTCCATCCGTTTATAGTATATACATCCCCGCTGTCCGGGTTCGTCCCGCCTTCATAGGTAGCATTGTACAGCAGCTTTATCCCCTGGTGCTGCACCGCTATAGCATCTGTGACCCATGTAGTGCCGTTATAAGTCCAGAAGGGTATATTATACTCATTCCCGCCCCACGCCTCCAATAGTTGGTACAGGTCACTGTCCAGCGTAGCCGCATTAAAGAACCCCGGATTATACGGGCTTATCGCACTCCCCCCGCCGCCAAAGCTCGTATTCTTCGCAGCGCCAAAGTTTATCCTGCTCTTATAAAAAACGTCATACCCAAATGTCGCCTCATTCCATATCCATATCGTCAATACCGCATACCCCTGCACGCTCCCGTTCAGGATTATGTTTTTCAGTATCGCCCGTGCCGCGTCCACAAAGTCAAAGCTATTGCTTTGGCTCCTGAACACACCCATATAACCGGGGTCGCGCACCCACTTAGCCTCCGTCTCCTCCCAACCCTTTGGCAGGCTCCGCAAATACACCACACCCCCGCCACTGGTAAAATTCCAGCTCGTATCCCCATTCTGCGTAGCATCAAGATAATTCCCCCCCGCATCCTGGATACTCATCGCCAAATCTCCTATGTAATTCATTTTATTATTGTCATTTTAAAAAGTAATCAACCTGTCATCCTGAGCCTGTCGAAGGGTGTCATTGTGAGCCCAGCCGAACAATTACTATTAAACATCAGTGGCGTTAGCACCATTCATCAACATCACTTCTGCTATCATTGCGCACGAAACGCGGGCAACTCCCCTCCTTCCTTCAAGGAGGGGATGCTGTATGAGGCGACTGCCGAATACAGCCGGGGTGGTTTTACGTAACATCTCCCTATCCTTCGGAGAGGGCCGGGGAGAGGTCTTCTCGCGCATTAAATAATATCGGTGTCATTAATTTTGTCATCCTGAGTCCATCGAAGGACATTCAATAATTAACCATTACCTTTGTAATCCTTTACATTTAGTTTGGCAAAGCAAGTGTAAGAACATACCCGCTCCTCGCGGGTTTTGTTTTTTATATATCTTAGGAGCGCCAAACTATTTGTAAAATGATTGAATACAAAGATTTATCTCCATACGAAAGGGAATTGATTAATAAAATAATACCAAAAGCATTCGACCCTAAGCTCTCCTATGTTCATTTCGATGGCATTTTGTCAAATACTATTTATGACGATCATACTCCATTTAAAGATGTTCATAAATTCAATAATCAAAACCTCAATGCTCTTATTAGGGCGACGAAAGCAAGGATAACTGAATTTTTTATTGAAAATGAATTTATCCGTCATAGACAAACCACATCAGGTTATGAGCGAATGCCCAATGGCGACAAATTAAGAAAGGCGGAAACAATAGAAAAGTATTATGAAAACGAGGAGCAAAATAGAATTAAAGAAGAAGAAAGGTTTAAACCGCATTTAGGCGACAATATAATTGTAAATGCCCGAGATATTTCAGGAAGTGCATTTGGTAATCATGCGTTAGGTCTCCAAAGCAACTTTAGCAACAAAGTAGATAGCAATATTATTAGCGACGCAACAGTTAACCCAACTCCAAAACCAACTTCAAATGTATCAGGAAATTTTATTGGAATAATTGCAATAATTGTTGCCATTGTAGGAATCATTATGACATATTTAGGGTGTCATCATTAGCAAAGTTACAAACTAAAATTCCAAGTGAAAAATTTTCACACCGATATTTCAAAGAACTTCAAAAAAATATTTTACGTGATACTTATCACTTTTAACTTGTGAAGGCTTTGGCAATAACATCCTTGATTGTAAAAATATCTATCCCAAAACCATGTTTTATTATTTCGCCGGTTTGTTCATTTGGCTTTTGGAAAGACATAGCCGCCACTCCAAATACATATCCATTACTATCAAAACAAGGCCCTCCGCTAATACCTGGTAATAAATTGTCGTTAAAAGAATAGCCTGTATATAAAGGTTCATTAACCGGTTGTATTTTTCGATATTTTTCTATTTTTGTTTTAATTACAGTCTGCTTAATATTAGCGATTTCAAAATTACCATCTTTGCCTATTGTGAGTGAAACATTAGGATAACCAATTGCAAAAGCATCTTCCCCTATATTCATTTTTAAATTCCTGAATCTTATTGGTTGCAATGAACAATTCAATACTCTTCCTAAATAAATATCTCTTGATGCATCACTATAAATTTCTTCAATATCCTTAAATGGGCAAGAATTATATGGTATGATTCCGCCAAAAAGAAATTTAGAAGTAGAATAACCATCACTAAATACATGTTGTACGCTAAGAAAATAACCTTTATCATTTATAAAAAATCCAGTACCTCTTATTTCAGCATAATGCAATCCATTTTCAATCCATTTGTGGTAAATTGGAAATGTTCTTCCTGCGACAATAGATATGAAGGTGGCGTCCATTTTTCTGTATTTTTAGAATGGTTATTGATATCGTGTTTATATCGAAATGCCTTTATGGGATCAGGTAATAAAAGGTCAATGTTATACTGTTCGGTAACAATTAAAGCCTCTTTCATAAAATAATTTTATAAAGTTAAATACTATTCCTTATTATTTTTTACGCCACACCTCCCTTTAGGGCCGGGGTTTATACACCAATCTATTCCCCTCCGCATAAATATTCACATTCGGGTTGGTTCGTGTTTGATAAATTGCATTGACAATATCCTCTCCGGTTTCCGTAAACTCCTTACCGATAATTTTTGCAACTTCTTGCATGATTATTTCATTATTATAAGTTGCCTGCAACGAACTTCTACTCCCATTCAAAACATTCTGTTGCGCATATTCAATCATTCTATCCATTGGAATAACATGCGTTCCAAATGGTTCATTCAAAAGCGTAGCCTTGTCAACCAAATAAGGCTGTTTACCCGGCGAAACAACCGCCTCCGTTCCTGCTTCGCCTGCTATAAAAAAGGGTGTTGAAGTACCTCCGGCAGGCGTACCCTCCGCATAAGTCGGTATCGGCGTACTCTCCGCCTTCGCTACCTGCGCCGCCACAACCCCCACCTCCAAGGCAGTTAAAGCCAACGCAACTGGAACTTCAGTGCTGTATTCACTCCATATCTTTGTCACACCAAGTGCGCCATTGATAATAGCCATGTCAATGGCGTTCTGCCGGTCAAACTTCGCCTGCTGCAATGCTATCTGCCTTTTCTGCGCCTCAATATTCTTTTCCTCGCTTGCCGCCTGCTCCGCCGCCACCGAAAGCTCATTATTCTTTACGATTTGGTAGTTGGTAGTAGCCGCTATCTGCATCTGCTGCATTTCCGCATTAAGCTGCACCGTCTTTTCTACCTGGCTCAGATAATTAAGCTCACTCTGATACTGGTTATCCTTTATCGTCTTAATAGCGTCAGCCGATTCCTGTGCAAGGTTTATCGTATCATTGTAGAAATCCTCTAAGTATTTTTTGTTCCGGTCAAGGTCACTTTTAAACTCGCTCGATGAAAACAAATTAGCTATCGGGTCAGTAATATGCCAGTCGCCCTTCTTTTGCTTATCCTCGCCTGCACCCTTTATCTGATGTTCTTTCAGCCGGTTCAATTCATCCTGCACCTGTTTAGCCTGCTCTATAGTCAGCCGGTCACTGTTCATCAGGCCCGTATAAAAATCCAGCGATGCCTGCGTCAGAAACGCGTCCGATGCCTCCTGTATCTTTCCAATCTCCCGGTTATACTCATTCACCGATATTTTCTTCCGGTCAAGGCTATCCTTCAGCGCCATTTCCTCATCAAGGTATTCGCTCAGCGTATTCGAAAGCTCCTTCGAAAAAGCGAACTTCTGTTGTTGCAGCCAAGCCTCCTCATCACTCAAATAAATCTCCCCTATAGCCTTTTGCGACTGGTCGGTAAGTTTCTGCAAAGAAGTATTGAATTTCTCATTAATAGCCATCGCCCGTACCTTCCCGTCCTCAATAACCCGGTTCTCAATATCAATATCCGCTTTCAGCGTAGCTATTTCCTTCGCCCGTTCCTCCGGCGAATAATTCCCCGCCCCAGCCTGCACAGAACCCAATTTGCCTTGGTATCCACTTTTGTTCTTTTGAGCATTGCGTATTTTAGTATCATTCACCGCCCTTTCCTTATCCGCCTCAATAACCGCAAGGTTATACAGCGCAAAATAATAAGCAACATTAGCCTTCAACCTGTCATCAAGGCTTTCCTTCTCATCATCCGCAATCTTCTTATTAGTCTCCGCCGCCTGCATTACCCGCTGCTTTTCAAGCTCATACAATGCCGTCAAAGACGGCTCGTTTATTGGCTCAGATGCCAGCCGCCCTGCTGAATGTGGCCGTCTGAGCTTATTCCCAACACTACCCTGGAAACTCGCCGCTGCACGTTCCACATCCTTTAAAGCAGAAAGCAATCCACTAACCTTCCCCGCTACATTCGAAATCTCAATGCCAAGTTGCTTATAAGCTCCGCTATCCAAAGTAGCCCTGCCCTGCATATTCCGCAATGCCTGTAGGTCCTTTGTCAATTGTCTCACCTCATTACCTGTATTATTTATCTGCTTGCTAATGGCTCCGGTGCCGTCGCTATATTGCTGCATCACCTGCACTATCTGTAGCACCACGTTCCTGTTTTCCTGCTGCACCGACGTAAGATCCTTCATGGCCTCAGCCTGTTGCTTTACGCAGGCCGTAAGGTCACTTATATTATCCGCAGCCTTCAGGTCCACCGTCACCGATATAGCTTTTTCATTCGCTTCAGCTATCTTAGCTTCTAAGCTGGAAATGCCGTCAATTACAGTTTTCAGGTCATCACTAAAGGCCGCCGCATCTATGATGTCCTGTATATTATCTCCTGTCATTTGCCTGCGCTTTTAAGTTTGCTATGTGATCGGTAAGCCGTGCCTCAGCTATGGCATATTCCATTACAGTTATGGTCTGCAAGTCATACCGCACGCCCTCCACCTTATTTATATCCATCAGCCTGCTTATAAAATTGCGGTATTGTTTTTCCGGGCTTTCCTTTTTATCATTTATCTTTTTGGAATAAAGGCTTTCTAATTTCAGGCAGGCACGACTGAGCTCCACTTCCTTGCTTATCTCTGCTTTGCCTATCATGCTTAGGTCATGTGCAAGCGTCTGTTGCGTAAGTTCGTAATTCGGGTAGAGCATCCGTAAACCGTCCGCCGCCGCCGCGCTGTACCTGCTTTTAAGTATAGAGGCAAGTACCGCTACTTTATACTTCCGCAGCTCCAGGGTAGCAATATCCTTTCTCAGCTTCACCTCGTATTTCACGCGCTCATCATTCTTCACCTCGTAATACTGGCTCAGCAACCTGGTAAAAGCAACCTTCAATTCCTCCTGCGTCCCGGTACCTAATACACTCAGATCATCATATACGCAGCACCTGATAAAGTCTTTCAGCAGTAGATCCGCAATAGAAGTGATAACCCCCGATGTCGCAGGCGTCTGCTCACCTTTCGCAGAAAGTTCAGGCAATCGCCTTTTCTTTACAAACCATTTTTTTATCATCCCTACTTAACAATTTATACGAGAAAACTCCATAAAAATGACCTGTCAAAAATGAGTGAGGTACGCCGCGCACTCCCCTCCTTTTTTCAAGGGGGGGATACCGGATGAGGCGAAGGCCGAATACAGTCGGGGTGGTTCCTCTCGCGCATACACGACAGATCCTCTCCAAGCCTGTACTGAGCGATAGACAAAGTGGCGGGATCGGGAGAGAGCCACTTCACGCCAAATATTTCTACATTTTCACATTCACACATTTTCACATTCATTCGTAATTGCGTAATTATCTTTATCAACCACAAACGGCGCCTGCACCACATGTAGCTCATTATAAACCGCGATCATCCCGCCATCACTCAAGCTATGGTTATCTAACGTCTTATAATGATCAATAAAAGCCTTAGCGTTAGAAAACCCATTTACATAATCCGCATTAAAATTCGTAGCATCCATAAATTTATTTTTAAATTGTGGGTGTACCGATAAGCACACCCACATTTATATTCACAGTCAAATGATCTGCACCCAAAGCACTCCCCCTTTAGGGGGCCGGGGGGTTAGAATGTATGAACGGCGGCATTTGCACCATCAACGCCGGCCTGCGCTATCTCCGTCACAATATTGAAATTCGGCACAATGGCATTTACCACACTTGGAGCCGCAAGAGCTATCTGCACAAGATGCGTAGATGTCGGCGCGGCACTCAATACAAATTTACCGTAGTTATAAGCTTGTCCTGCCACTACCACTGTCCCGCTCGTAAACGTTGATATAGTTAAAGTTGTGCCCGCTGTTAAATCCTTGGCAATAAAGCAACCTGCAGTGAGTGAGCTTCCGTAAGCCGCAAACACATCCTGGCTATCCTGCCCGCTCTTTAGTTCACAAACAATGGTTGTAGTTGTTGTGATCGAAAGTGCGGTACCTACAATGCTGGAAATATCTTTCAGCACACCATTCTGCAGCATAGTGATCCCATCAGCGTCCAGCCCGCCATTATATATTTTAAAGTTCTCGTTAAACTGTATGCGGTTTTTGAACTGGAAAGTGATCACATACTGGTTTATATCTTTCACAGTTGGCCGCATTGCATCCTTCACGCGTATCTGTTGCAGGGAGTAAGATGCCAGGCCGCCATTGCCGTTCGGGTCCACTCTTCCCCATATCTGGCCCAGCGAATCAATAATATAGCAATCAAAGAAATTCTGCGCGTTATCAAACGCCAGCGCCTCAATAAAATTCGCATTGTTTGATAGGTACCGGAAAGAAAACTTTGTGTTGAACTTGGTAATATCAAGCTGGTTAAGGCCGGTATCTATACTCGCCATTGCCTTTGTTTCGTCCTTGAAATCATCAAGATCTATGAACGCAAACCATCGGCTGGCCCTGCTGTCAGCAATAAACCCCTGCGCCGGTGCAGTTTGAATGTAAGTGTACAGTGCCGCCGGGCTTACCAAATTCGCGGCAGGTATTATCGTTCCTTTAGGTACCAGGGCCACCGCCTTCGGTATGCCCGGTTCCAGGTTCACAGGCACATTGCCTGTATTCCCATAAATGCCAACATTGGCAAGGTTTACATTACTAATTAACTCGGACATTGTTTGTTGTTTTTAGTTGTTAGCGTTATTGTTTATTTTTATTGTTTTTAAATGGAAAGCTGACTATCAATCCAAATTCCAAACCCCTAATTCCCAATTCTATTAATTAAACTGGTTCACCAAAACAGTTATGGTCACTTTATCTCCGGCATTGAACCCTCCCTGCGCGGTCCTGTCCCATATCCCGGTTACCTCGTTGTACTGGTTATATCCTTCATCCTCCTGTATCGCTCCGTTGTCATAAGTGAACGGATATAAAACCTTCCTGCCCGCCAGGAAACTATTCCCGTCACCCGTTGCCATCGGCTTAAGTGTATTGCCCGGTGCATACTCTTTTTGTATCCACTTGTTCAGCCCCACCTGTATCTTGCTGTTCGGGTCCGGGCTGTCAACTATGTATAATTTCAAAGACTGTGGTATAAGCGTTGGCATTAGCTGTTGTTGTTTTGTTGCTCCGCGGTTCAGCATTGGATTGTAGCGTAGTTCCAGGTCTATCGCAAAGCAAAGTTTCTCGTTCATATTGTCCAATAGCGCCCTGTCCTTCAGGGTTCCATTATACCACTCCAGCACCTTCTCAATATTCCGGTGTATGCCCTGCACTGTAAAATTGTAGCCATTCGCCTGTATGTAGTTTCGCACATCGTTTATGGCTACCTCATCTAATCGTTGTCCCGCCTGTTGCTGCTTCGTAAGGCCGCCTGGTGTTATGTTGCTAAGGTTCACAAAGAATATAATACGGGCCTTCACAGCACATATTCCCCTATCGTTCCGCTCCGGGCTTGCTATGCCCATAAAAGAAACAGCCGCCAATCTGTCGTCGAAGAACAAACCTCCCAATGTGCTGTCTCCATTACTGCTCACATACTGTTGGGTGTCGGGATCATAAAACTCAGGTACATACCCCTTCTCCGCCTTAGTCCGCTGCACCCTCCCAAAACTGTTATAAGAACTATCATCCACACCCCAGGTTGTACAAAGCCGGTTATACAAACCCGTCTGCAATCCCTGCACAAAAAAATCTTCCCCAGTCGGATTTGGTAATAGATAATTCATGTCATTTTGAGTTTATCGAAGAACATTTATCATTAGTTGTCATAGTGAGTTTATCGAACTATTGCCATCAAAATTTTGTTTGCATTAACTCCACCAACTTTAGAATTTTATAGCTGTCTCGCACATACGCAACATCCCCTCCCCTTGGGGAGGCCGGGAGGGGCCGTCTCGCGACTACGTTACTTCACCTCTCCTTCGGAGAAGATGGGAGAGGCTCTTATCGCTTTCACTACTTTACTTATATCCTTAGCTTCGGTAACTGATAACCCCAGGTTTAGCTTCCTGTTCAGTTCCTTACCAAATATTTCCGGGTAAGCCTTACGGTAAGTAAACTTCACCTTTTCCTTTATCCCCCTCAGCTCACCCACATCCATCACCACCACGCCATCCGGCACTTCCACATCGTGCTCACCGTTCGCCATGACCCTTTCTATTTCCCTTTCGGAAACCTTTAGCAACCTTAGCAGTTTATATGTTGACCGCTCATTTACCATTAGGTCATTAAGCTATTATTCAACGGCGGAATAGAAACACCTACTTCTTCATCTGGCAAAAACGTTTGGGTCATCCGCCACATCTCGCGCTCTATCTTATTCTTCAGGCCGGTTCGGTACGGTATGTTCACACCAAATTCATACAGCGTGTTTTGAAGGTTGCCTTCCAATGTTCTCGACAGGGCCTCCAACTGTCGCTCAGATATGCGTTGTGTACCATTGCTCCTCGTAGAGGCCATTACTTCACTGATGCATTTCGCCGTCATGCACATACCCAGCAACCGGTCAAACTGTGATGCGTTACGAACAATGGTATTCGTGAAGTCGTTATAGCTGCTCATCTCTAAGTTCAGCCCAAACGTCCGGTAGTTTGTCTGGTACATGCTCCTCACGAAAGTCTTGGCTGCAAAATCGGAAGTCGCCTGGAAACACTGGTAACCCACCATATTGTAGCTGTTAAAGCTATTGAGATAAACATCCAATGCTGTTACATCCTGCCCGGCTATTTCGTCCTGGTAATAACCGAAAAAGAAAGTGCCTGTTTTATGAGTATCATCAGAGTAATGGAGTACCAGGTCGTCAAGGTTCACCACATATTGGCTGGCTGCTGCCGGTACGGTTACCACCTGTGTCCACAATGGCGCAGCCACCACATCATTATACAGATATAACGTCACCGTACAGGGTGCACTCATTATAAGCGCCACGGCATCTATCTTCACCGCATAGTCACCCTCAGCCACGTCTAATTGCCATCCGCAAAAGTCACTGGTGTTTGGTATCGGCTTAAACGCCGTCCTGAAATTTTTGCTGAATATCGCTTTAGGGCCTTCAATCATCTGCGGCAGCATAAATATGCCATTCAGCGCATCCATTATAACAGCACTCTGCAGCCCCAGCAAATAGTTATTAAAGTTCGCAGAGCTGATCCCGCTATCCTCCTGCACTGCCAGCAGTGTCACAGGTGAACATGCCGCATGGTCCCTGTTATACGCCAGCCCCGATTCATTAGTGATCACATCCCCGGTGAGCACCGGCCCGAAAGACGCCAGCGTAGGCTGCTCCCATCCCTTACGTTTAGTAAGGGCCGGTATCACCAGCGTTTCATCAAATCCGTTACTAATAGCCATGATAGAGTTAAAAAGGCTTATGATTAATACTAATTGGGTTGATAAGTGTAACAAATATTGGCGCAGAGAACGTCTTGAATTAACCATATTTCAAAAAATACCCGGTACCCAACATCTCCCTTTAGGGTCGGGGTCTTCTCTGGCCAAGCCTTCTCGCTGTAGGTCTTCTCGCAATTGCATTCCAATCCAAATTCCTGATTCCCAATCCCAAATTCCTAATTAAGGTTCGTGCTAAACGCGCTCCACTCCGTTATCTTGCCTGTTATGTAGCTCGTCTGCGTACCGCTTGTTATATCCCGCACCCGTATATAAGCATATGGGAAACCCTTGAAGATCGCAGACTTCACAGTAGTTGCTGCAGATGTCAGCCCGCTAATGGTATTAGTAGCCAGGCATGAGTTACACTGTACAGTGTCGCTCATTATCGTGTACCAGTTCACATTATCAGGGCTGCCCTGGTATGTCACTGTACCACCGGTAGTGCCGGTTACATTAGTGATTGTCCACTGCACCTGCACATTCCATCCCAGCATATTTGAGAACCACAGGTACGAGGTATCTGTGTTCACCGTAGTATCATTTACATATACATTGATAACCACGCCGCTGGCTATTTTTTGCCGTTGCATAGGTACATTGCTCCTTACAGTGCCCTGCGCCATGCACGTCGCAGCCACCATAAGCATAACCGTTAAAATCGAAATTATTTTTTTCATTGTTTTTTGTTTTAGAGTAAATAACAAATTATACTGTACCATTAGAATTTGAAAAAGACTTCAATTAATTGTAGTTGCCGGTCTTTTAGCCAGGAAAAGTATCCTGCGTAATGCTCCCATTTAGTGTCCGGCAATTAGCACTGTTCTACTTTTATTCAAAAGCTCAATGTCATATTCTCAAAGTACTCCCCTTTAGGGCCGGGGGGTGGGCCGGGAAGAGGTCTTACATCTGCGCCACCTCATACACCGGGCTCTCTCCTGCATTTGAATAGGGCGTCAGCGCCTGCGCCACATCCACGCTAATTTCAAACTGCATCAGGTTATCCTGCTGTATACCGTTCGTTGCAGAAGTATCGCTGCGCAGTGCGTAAGCATGTACTGCAAAAGTGATGTTCGTACCGTATGGGTCTTTGAATGAGCCGTAGCCGCCTAAGTAGCTGTTGTAGTCGCCGTAGCCTGCCCTGTTTTGCTTGGGTATCCAGTCTATTAGCGCAGTAGTGCCGCGTGCCATCACCAGGGTTACGCCCATCGGGTAGTTTGCATCGCTAAGGTCCACAGACGGCTCTATATTCATCCCCGTAAACTGGAAAGCGGTATTCTGCGCATTTCCATTTCCTTGTGCCGCCCAAAACGATGCATCTATATAAGGCTGTCCGCCGCTGATGCAATCATACGTACCGTTGTTATAATAGTTCTGCACCATTATTTCCTTGGCCATTTGAAAGAATTGCTTTTGGTCGCCTGCGCTTACCTCGTGCGCAAAGTTTGTGCTGTTCCAGTTCACGCGTGTGCCAACAGGTGTCGTTGTCTTCACCACCTGTGTGCGTTGTGCCAGCAGGTACGCAATAAAGTCGCTCTCTATCTGGCTGTGAATGTTCAGTATGCAGTTAAGCATGTTCTGGTCAAAAGCATCCTGGAACGAAAAGATGTTATTGTCCATTTGTTTCAGCGATATGCTGAAAGTATCGGAGTACGTTGTCCAGCTCAGCGGCATGCTCATCGAGTCGCCCGATGGGCCGGTATGCGTTGCTGTCCGTTGGGCGCCCGGCACGCGGCTCTGCCGTTTCAGGGCATAGGCGGTCACCGTCCGGTCTTCCCGCGTCCTGATCTCGTTTGCCGATTTTATCAGGATGTTCGCATTAGAAAATCCCAGCTTCAGCGCCGGCAATACTTTCTCCCTGCTTTCGGGTGCTGTGAATTTTTTTTCGAGCCGTGTCTGTGCGGCCACAAGATTTGATGAAGTGAAATTTGCCACTTGATAAGGGTTTTAGGCAAATAGTGCAAACGTATCTTGTTGCAGAAATTCTTTGAGCTGTATCCCGCTCTGTCTGTCTCGGAAATGCGTATCCCGATTTCCAACACCAAAATTACACCCCAAAATTCCAAGTGAACAATTTTTTTCAAAAAATATTTTCGCAAATCAATAGTATGGATGAAGTGGGATTTTGGCGCTCAAAATTTACCGCATAAAAACTTTTTCAACCGTTCGGAAACTATTTTCGTTCCTTTAGCCACACTTCGCGATATTTGAGGCGTCGGTAATTTTTATCAAATGACTTCAGAAAAAACTTTACCCGTATGAAAAACATCCTCTTTATAATATTCTTGGCATCACCCGCATTTTTAATCCCCTTCAGTTCCTGCCATCAAACTATAGATGTAAAGTGCGATACAATGTCGCTTGTCGTATATGGTGCTGGCTTTGAATTTACCGCAGGAGATTCAGTCCAACTCGTAAAGTATAAGCAGGACAACCTCTTTGATGTCACTGTTGACTCCGCCTGGATGCGGGCTACCCGACAGGATAACGATACTTTCGAAATTATTCCATCCAATACAAGCTATTCTGCAATTCCTCCCGGCTTCTTCATTATTCCTGGCTATGATTACAAAATATTATTTAGGGTGTTCGACAGGTCCATCCCTTATACCATAGATACCAAAACCTTTTTAATAACCAACATCGTCTCAAATGGCAGGATTGACCAGGTATTTAACATTCCTGCTTTTGATGACAAAACAAGGCCCAGGTGTTACAATCAGATCCAGTCTTGTTCCATAAATGGTGTCACTACAGTTGTTCAAACCACTCTTAATCAGGTTTTTTTACAGTAGTATGCATCTGCAATTACATTCAGTATAGCCCTGCATGGATGGTGTTGATCAGGTCTTGGCAAATGTTATGCTGGAAATAACATGAGTTATATAAAAAGGCTATAGCGAAGGTGGGGTCAACCTTTGCTATAGCCCTTAATTACCTATCAACCTATCAACCTGTCAACTATTCAACCTATCAACTATTCAACCTATCAACTATTCAACCTGTCAACTATTCAACCTGTCAACCAACTCAGCGGTCTTTCTCTTTTATCACACCATTCCGCTCCTTTAGTTTTTCGTCACTGGTTTTTAGTTTCTTTTTGTTGCCATTGTCCTTTTCTTTATACTTGCCCTCCCCGTTAGCAGTTATGTCATCCGATGGTGGGGGTGGGGTCGCCGTCACTGTTTGCACTTCCACGGTGTTTATCCTTACCGTGTCCACCCGGTAGCCACCGCTTTCATCCTTGATCACATAGTTATTTACCACTATTGCTGTTGGCCCGTAAAATGTATCCTTCGAATCGGGCGCTACAAACAGGTCCATTGGTTCATCTGTTTCACTGTTTACCACTTCACCCTTTACGGTATCTATGCGCACGGTTACCTCTTTATGAGTTCTCAGGTCCATATACTTCACATCAGCCTTGGGAACGAAAGTGCCCGAATACTTATGGTGTACAGTAGTGGTGGTGGTAGAAGTAGTAACCGATGAATCGCCCGGGTTCATCTTGGTGCTGTCTGATGATCCGCCGTTGCCCGTGCCATTACACGAAGCTATAGCGCCCATAAGCGCCATGCTGCAAAAGTAGAGATGTGTTTTTTTCATGTTTTATATGTTTTTACAAACAATATATAATAATCATGCCTCCGACACTCGTTGTCATGTCAACCGCAAAATGTCAATTACAAACAATAGCCCGGCCTTCAGCCCGGGGTAAAATTCAACTAGTAGCCCCGGCCTTCAGCCTGGGGTAGAATTCAAACAGTAGCCCCGGCCTTCAGGCCGGGGTAGAAGTAATACTAAGCTGGCTTTAGCCAAAATAGGTGTGAGGTAGTTGACAAATTTAAGTTGACGTGCCATTAGTAACGAAACAGCACACCGCGTAACTCAATGCATTAATAAAAAATTAGCTTTGCGGTCTTGATTTTTCTATATTTTGGTTATTATTATCAAAGAATTGTGCTTTACGCCTCTGCCCGCCGCGGCGGGTGACACTTTTTTTGCACTAATCTTCCCCGCGATATATATATATATTTTGTCATCCACGCTTATTCCCCCGGTGGCACACAACTTGTATATGTAAATGCGAAAATATGCCCGGCGCCTCTTTACCGCACTTATTCTCTAAAACAATTGCCACTATGTATATTTGCGTGTTACGGTCAAAACGGTTAAGAATGTATCATCACATACTTGTTAAAATAAAGCAGCAGCACACCGGCGCCCAACACGCTCCGGATGTCTGCCAGTTGGATATAAAAAGCTTTGAACAGGTGGAAAAAGATGTCATCATGCCCTACCTCAATGGCAAAATTTTTGAGCTCGGCGGCCACCTTGTAAGCAAAGAGAAAATAGCGCATATTAAAATATTCAGAAGCCAGTACGAAACCGAATATTATTGCAAAGTCCAGGACGAACGAAACAGGGTACGTGGCTTCTTAATGGGCACTAAAAAAGCAGAGATCATACACTTTCCTGAGTATATGACAGACATAACAAAGGACGCCATAAAAAGCGTACAAACTTCAAATCTGCTGGCAACGCACCCACAACCTGAAAAAATACAATCTGGGAAACGTTGAAATGTATTTCGTATGTAGGGGCAATCCCTTGCGGTTGCCCATCCATGCGGTTGCAATATATTAAAAGGTAGAAACGCTCTGTACCCTTTTTCGGTGTCATACAGGGTTTCGTCAAAGTGTTTAAAAAAAAAATCGCCGATCCTTTTTCATTTCCATCTTCATCTTTATTTTCATTTTCTATTTTCAGTTTCATTTTCCATATGACATACATATGTGGCACACATGTGCCGTCCGTCTCCTACATACGTTCCTTTCGTTTTTTTATTTTTTTTTATAGGGTGTAGGACAAATTGCACTGAGCAAATTTTGATTTTTTAGTTGCCCCGAACTTTAGGTCGGGGTTGAAAATGGTATTTTGCTGGGCTTTAGCCGAAATTGCACAATATGAGTAGCATTGCGCGATTCGCGAATTCTGAAATACACGTGCGTAGGACTAATAATAAATATTTTTATCAACCCAAGATGTTACCTTTGCTTTACGTCTATTACATAGTTAATCTCCCGTCATCATGGTAATACGCACAAAATATTACGTCATCCTCTTTTTATTATTTATTTCCTCCACAGCAGGAAGCCAGGTCATTAACACCATCTCAGGCATTCCCGATACCTTAGGATACAACGGAGATGGCATCGCTGCCGTTGCAGCCCTGCTCAATGGTCCTTTTGTAGCACGGCCTGATAATGCTGGCAACATTTATATTGCCGATTATTTAAACCACCGTATCAGGAAAATAAACTCGGCTGGTATCATCACCACTATAGCGGGCACAGGGCTTGATATCCATAGTGGCGATGGAGGCCCCGCTACTGCGGCGGGCATATTAGACCCGCACAGTGTAACACTCGACGGGGCAGGGAACATGTATATATCTGAGTCGAATGATACCGTTTCATGGGTAAGAAAAATAGATGCAATTGGTGTAATTACTACAATAGCGGGAATTGGAGCAGTGAGCTTTGGCGGCGATGGCGGCCCTGCTACAGCAGCCGGAATAAGCGCTTCAGATGTAGCAGTGGATGGCGCAGGCAATGTGTATATAGCTGATAATACTAATCACCGTATAAGAAAAGTAAATGCTGCAAGCATTATTACCACTATCGCTGGAGACGGAACGGCGGGTGACAGTGGTGACGGAGGGCCTGCCACAAATGCGGAATTGAGCATTCCTTTCGGCATTGCTACAGACGGCCTCGACAACGTGTATTTTACCGATTACTGGAAAAATAAATTAAGAAAAATTGACGCTGCGGGCATTATCACCACCATTGCTGGCAACGGCGTAGCAGGCTTTACGGGTGATGGCGGCCCTGCAACCGCCGCCGCGTTATATCAGCCCGCAGCAGTAGCCATAGGCCCCGAAGGAAATATTTACATTGCTGATCCGGGTAATGCCAGGATCAGAAAAGTAGATCCTTCAGGTATTATCAGCACAATAGCAGGTGCAGGTACTATCTCACGCGGCTTTAGTGGCGACGGAGGGCCTG
>Ga0207081_1078_pt1 | contig 18686 bp, 19 predicted proteins | sample Alteio_BWMinHeat_59_FD_153524 | JGI IMG/M metagenome (GOLD analysis project Ga0207081, IMG submission 153524) | Enriched cells from forest soil in Barre Woods Harvard Forest LTER site, Petersham, Massachusetts, United States -... | ecosystem: Environmental > Terrestrial > Soil > Temperate forest >... | reverse complement strand
CGGCCCTTAATGCTGCCCCGTTCCGCCGTTGTTGGTGTTTTTCTGTACAACCCTCGCGCAGGGCAGGTTATACTGGTTTCCCCGTTCCGCCGTTGTTGGTGTTTTCACCAACAACCCTCGCGCAAGGCAGGTTACACAAGTTCCTCCCAATGTACGACACATTACCCCAAATTCCAATAATTCTTTAAATCCCAAAATCAATAGAGAATTAGTATTAATTTTATGCGATGGAAAAAACAGTAGAGCAAAATCTGCCCCAAATAAAACGGCTCCTGTTGCAGTATGGCGTAGAGCGGGCATATCTATTCGGCAGCGCTGCACGGGATACTATGACCGACAAAAGCGATGTTGATTTTATTATTAAATTCCCGGACGACATGCACTATACTACTTATGCCGATAATTATTTTGCCCTTGCCGACGCCCTCGAAGCGCTTTTGAAAAAAAGAGTTGACCTTGTTACTGAAAAAACACTTCAAAATCCCTACCTGCTGCAAAACATCAATCGGCACAAACTACAGCTGATATGATTGAGGATGAAAAAAAATTGTTGAAAGACATAGAACAGGCAGCCCTGAATATAGACGTGCATCTCGGAGGAAAGAGAGTATGGGAAGAGTTTTCAACAAATATTACAAAACGTAGGGCTGTAGAAAGAGAATTGGAGATCATAGGCGAAGCAACAAGTAATTTACTGAAGATAAATCCCTGCATCCCAGTTTCTTCTGCCCGTAAGATCGTAAACCTGCGAAACCGCGTCATCCATGCTTATGATGCAGTAGACGAGACGATAATATGGAAAGTAATTGTAAAAGATATTCCAATATTACTTAGCGAAGTGCAGCAAATGCTGAACATGGAATAATCGCAATCCCTAAATTTCTGCCGTAGTTGGTGTTTTCACCATTGACATTAGAACACCTTTAGAATTTTTAAAAAATGAAGACTAAACAAAAAAACATTCGATTCTGTTTCATTTTTCCGGGCTATCAAAGAAAAGCTGGCAGCTAAAATGGCTGGGATGACCTTAGAGCAGCAACAGGATTTTATGAAACAAGTAAGAGAAGGTAAAATAAAAATTGTATGACTCAGGTTTGGTTTATTTCCGCCGTTGTTGGTGTTTTCACCAACAACCCTCGCGCAGAGCAGGTTACACTGATACCACCCGTCTAGTCTGAATGTTTAGCAGAGCAACACTTAATCCGGCACCAAAAACCCCTCCTGCTCCATATGTAATGATGCCGAAGGTATCAAACGTTTATAGCAAAACAGATCGAATAAAACCAACGATGCCGACCGCGTGCCGCCTTAGCTTCAGCGGTGGCGCAAGGTATCGCATGTTATGACACTTAACCCTATCCGTTCAGGTGTTTATAAGGACCACACTTAAATCCAGTAGTAGAACAAAGGACGTTGCCGATGTTTCTCCCCATTTCGCTTTATAGCAACATTTTGAATTATTATCCTATAAAAACTATCTTTGCATGAGCAGATATGCACAAGCAATGAGCGCATTAGAACTAAAAGTGTATGAAATATTCAAAAACAAACTCGGCGAAAAAGAAGCCGGGACGGTCATAGAATATCTTGAAGCCAAGGCCGAAGAAAAATATCAGCAGAAAAAAGATGTACTATTAACCAAGGACGATAAGATTGAATTAGTAGCAAAAATAGAAAGCACTAAATCGGATATTGTAAAATGGATGTTCGCTTTCTGGATAGGATCTATCGGCGTTATATCTGCAATCATGATCGCACTATTTAATGCCTATTTAAAACATTAATACCTTCTGTTTAAGGATTGTCAAATACGTCCATTAAGGAGGGAATACTAAACGTTAGGCAACTTCATATTTGCCACCTGCCTATTTAGCTCTACGTACTTAGCTGTAGGAAGCAGTCGTTTACGAATATCATTTATTCGCTCATCGTAAGTAATATCCAATACAGATTTCTGTTTGCTTTCTGCTGATTTCTTTTTTGAAGCCTCCATAAACTAATTTTTTATCTTTCCGCCGTTGTTGGTGTTTTCACCAACAACCCTCACGCAGGGCAGGCTACGCTGATACCCACCAATTTCCGCCGTTGTTGGTGTTTCACCAACAACCCTCGATGAAACCAAAAGAACCCAAGTCAATGTTTCTCCCCATTTCGCTTTATAGCAACTTTTTGAATTATTATCCCATAAAAACTATCTTTGCATCAGCAGATACTGACAAGCAATGAGCACATTAGAGCTAAAAGTGTATGAAATATTCAAAAACAAACTTGGCGAAAAAGAAGCCGAGACTGTTATAGAATATATAGAAGTCAAAGCGGAAGAAAAATATCAGCAGAAGAAAGATGTGCTGCTTACCAAAGAAGATAAGATAGACATAATCCGGTCAGTTTACACTGCCATTTTTACTGCGCATATCATCCAGTTTTTAGCAACAATAGGGAGTGTACTTGCTATCATGCAGTTTATGGTCAAAAAGTAATATCTCTTTGAAGACTAAACAAAAAACATTTTTTTTGAAAAATTCAGGAAAAAAATTTTTGTCTTAACCTGTGTTTCATCCAGATTTGCTTGAAGTGGGCGAACAGGCACTTAAATCCGGTAATAAAACGAAGGGCATTAAACAGCAGAAAATAAAGCCATGTTGCACCAGGCGGCCGTACGGAAAATCTGGCCCCCCCTGATCCCTGCTCGGCCTATTGGGCAAGGTCAATCAGATTCACTCAACTCACCCCATCAGAACAGCCTCATCCAGGCAGGCATTTTCAAAACCTCAAATCTTAATAGCTAATTTCGGTCAAATTGTCGCGGTTACGTAAAATAAGTATATTTAATTGAATAATAATTAATTAAATATTTATTAAAACTTAATAACACAGCAGCTAAGCAAAAAAATGGGGGTACTGTGCTGTGTTATACACTTATTTAATCATGTCACTATGGCAGTACTCACGCTCAAATCTCGTGGCTAATTCCTTGAATATATCGGCAATACGAGACAAGTTAAGATGAAGAATTTTTCATTAAATCTCAAAAATATTAATTTTCGGAATGATTTTTGCTTAATTTTATATACGTTTTAAAAACACCTAAACTATATATTATGTACAGAAAACTTATACCTGCATTGCTATTATTGGGTGGCTCCATGGTTGCATTAGCCCAGCCCACACTTACTGCTCCAACGATCAACCCTATTTTAGGGGATCAGTTCACTATTGTTAATTGTGATACTACAGGCGTATCACCACTATCGGGCGGCGCAAGCCAGGTATGGGACTTTTCGTCATTGCCCGGCCCTTATACCAAGGATACACTCCGGGCATGGCCTCCCTACTGGACGTCACATGCTTCCCTGTTCCCGTCAAGTAACCTTGCTATGGCTACCATCACTTCATCGCCTACGTCTGTAGATATTTACGATATTGCTACCAGTACAGCATTTTCGCAGGACGGCCTTTATTATAATTCATCGTCCCAATACGCCCAATACAGCGACCCGATGGATATATTGGAGTATCCCTTTAGTTACCTCGACTCTTTTCACGACAATTATGCGGGAAGTATTCTTTTTCTGGGTACCATTCCCGCATCTGAAACCGGCACTATACATGTACAATTCGATGGATACGGAACATTAACCCTGCCTGGGGCTATTAACTACAGTAATGTAGCAAGGGTTCATAGCATACAGAGCTATACTGATCATGCCAGCTTGTTCAGCATTGACACAACTGCCAGTTACCAGTTAGAAACCTATGCGTGGTATTCGCCGGGTTATCATAATGCACTGCTTTCTATTGTTACCGGCACAGGCGTAGGCGGCTATTTTAAGGCAGTGAGTTATTCCGCTAACCAGGACCAGTCGCACGAAAACGTTTCTTCCATTGTAACAGCAGATGCTGCTTTGGAACTGTTCCCCAACCCGGTAAAAAGTAAATTAAATATCCGGTACACTACTGCAAACCTGCAAGATGTGCGGATCAGCCTTATAGACATCATCGGAAGAGAAGTAGCAGTGATCACCGACCAGGTAACCCGGGGTGACCAAAATATCAGCTACAATACAAATGGCGTCCCTAAAGGATTGTATTTAGTTCGCTGTCAATCAGGTACCGAAATAACCACGAGGAAAGTAGAAATCCAATAACAAGGCAATCATTTTTAGAACAGCCCGGGCAAATACCACGCAAGCGTTTTTTTGTGCAAACAGCTAATAAACAATCATTTAGCTATGCTACCGCCATGAAATTTACATTAAATTTCGGCAATATTAATTTTCGGAACGATTATTGCAGGATAATTATTGTATTTTAGTTGAAAATAACCGTAATTTTATGTATATGCATAAATTATTTCTACCTGCATTGTTGTTGTTTTGTATCCCGCATTTGTCTTTGGCCCAGGCGCCACCCACGCTCATGGCTTCGAATGTATCTCCGTTGCCAGGAGACGAGTTCGTGATACACAACTGCGTATCGAATAATGTGCAACCCGGGACAAGTGGCGCAAATACCTCATGGGACTTTAGTTCGCTCTCCACGCTTACCACTCAGGGAGGTATAGACACTGGATTGGCAATGCCTTCTATATCTACCCAAACGTATGCAATATTCCCAACAAGTACCCTGGCTGTTGTTACTCCGGCATCAAATTTAGTTACTTACTTTATTGAAAGCGATACCAAATTATCGCAGGACGGCCTCTATGTTTCTTCTTCAGAGTATACAGCATATTCTGATCCAATGGACGTATTGCAGTTCCCGCTTACTTACAATAATACTTTTACTGATAACTATTCCGGGCTCGTCGTATATACACCTTCCGGTGGAACTACCCTTAACGCTATTAATAATGGTAGCATCACAGTTATTGCGGATGCCTACGGTACATTGACACTTCCCGGTGCATCAGGCCCGGTGGTTTATCAAAATGTGCTCAGGGTGCACAGTGTACAAACATACCGTGACAGCGTATATCTCTTCGGGACTACATCAATTGTGGAAACATATAATGTAGAAACGTATACCTGGTACACTCCCGGCTACCACAATGCTTTATTGGTTATTGCCACCTCCACCGGGCCGGGGGGCAATTCCAAACAAGTATCCTATTCTTCCCGGCAACTCGCAGGGCCTGAAGGGGTGTCTACACTGTTAAGCGGTAACGTTTCTGTTAATCTATACCCAAACCCCGCAAATAGTGAGTTGAACATTGCCTACAGCACTGCAAACAGCGACTATATACACATCAGCCTGTATGATATGCTGGGAAGGGAAATTGCCAGTATTGCAAACGGTAATACCCAGGGTGCTCAAACACTGTCTTACAATACTTCTGCACTTACTAAGGGGATGTATTTGATACGGTTTCAAACAAAAGATGAAACAATTACAAAGAAAGTAACTATCCAATAACTATGACAATTCAGTAAATTGGCATGTTTAGCAAATAAACCAGCACTTCCACACAACGATTTATATCAAAAAATATTAAGTTACGATTAAACTATACCTCTCTTTTTAAACTTTTCTGTTGAACCTCTTCTGCCGTTAAGCCAAACATTGGAGGTGTTTTAATGTCCAGCAAATTCAGGTATATATAGAGCTCACCACGGTGGTGAACTTCATGCTCTACCATAGCGCGCAGCCATTTCCAGGTAGTCATTTCCCCGCCAGGTGTGGGGCATTTCCTGTTAAGATCTGCATCTGTTAATGTTTTGAATATAGTTAGCGATTCCCGGTGCATTTCATTAAAATACGCAACTACAGCTTCATACCCGTCTGCAAGCTCCTTGCCACAACCATTGTAGCTGCTTTGGCGCAGCATAACATTTTCAGCAAACATAAAGCGCTCCATGGCTGCAATATGCCGCAGCATATCTGCTATGGTAAACTTGCCGGGCTTGTATGCCCAATCCATAGCGCCGGGCGGTATAGTGTTTACAACCCTAAGTGTCCGCTCCCGCACTCGCTCATAATAATTGAGAAAAGAATCAACTGACGTGATCTCCATAGCTATCACAATGCTTATTTTGAATAATGCGCTCTTACTCTTATTACTTTCCCGGCCTCATTCAGCTCCATGTATTCTGCCGTTACCATGTCATTGATCGTCTTGTAATAAAGTACGACCGAGTTTATTGAGATGAGCACTTTATATAGGTCAAAATGCAAGTCAGGATATAATTGTAAGGCTCTTTCAAAATATTCTTTTAGCGCAGCCTTACTATTGATAGTCCCCGAGGGGTCGTTATTCACCTGCACAATAACCGGTGATTGAAACGAAATATCGTCGGCATAGTGTTCCATTATAGCATCAAGGCTATGCGCGTTCCACGAATTGACCCATTCTTCGGCAAAGCGGTTAGCAAATGTTTCCTCTATCATTTCAGGTATTTACAGCAAATCTCAGGAATATAAGCAAAATAATACAGGCACAATTTTTCAAATTATGGCCATAACAGTTATCTCTGGCGGGGGGCGATAATAAACTGTGTCGTAAAAAAACCCCTATTTCTATTTATGAAATTTGAATTTGGAATTTTTGAACTATTGAATTTTGGTATTTATCCTTCTATTCCACTTTGGTAAATTCCCTGTAGTATTTAGCATTCTTCTTCGCTAATATTCCACTCAATTCAATAATGTCCTTTTGCCATTGTTTCTTTTCTGCAAAACGTCTTAGGTCGTCAGCGGTTGATGACCCAAGATGGCCGCTGCTGCGGATGTGTGAATACGCCATTAACACCGCCATTTCCTTTGCCACCGCACATAATGAGCCAAAATCATTTTCAAAATCGGCCAGTGACATCCGGTCCGATAATGGCTGCAGTTCTTTAACCACGAACCACTTCCCATCTATGTTAATTGATGATGAAAATGCCGGAGAGTTGAACTGCATTAAGTAGCCGGCCATGTTTACTCTTTCGGCATCATTCCTAAAACGCGGTTGTTTTACTTTTATCAACTTGCTGTAGCAAGACTCCCTTGTTTCCTTAACATCAATCAGGTAATGCTTGCCTTTCTTTTTACTGAAGCACAATACGCCATACCTTTCCAGCCCCAGGCTTCCGGTGCCAGCTATTCGAAATGCCACATCTTCAAAGACAAAATGAGCAAAACGCCCGCTGCCCAGCAGCGGCGACAGGCCTTCATATATCCTTGCTTTGCGGCTGTCGTCAAGCTGCATAAAATGTACATCGTCCTGTTTAAGCAGCAGGGCGCCTTTCTGCTTAAATGTGCGCTTGGCAATAAATGCCTCACGGTCAAAAGTGCGAAGGCGTTCAAAATACTCCCTGAACCTGCCATGGGCTACTTCCGCCTCCAGCATCAATGCCTTTCCGTTTAGTACAGTCGCTGTATAGGCAACCATAATATCATGCAGCGCCTTATGCAGGCCTATTGCGGCTACCTTCATTTGTGTGGCCGCAATAATGATACTGGTAAGAAACCTTGCCACCTCGGGCTCCGGGCCGGCAAGAATAGCCTCATCAAAATCATTGAGATCAAAATACACCAGCCTGTTCTCTCCTTTATAAGAGCCAAAGTTCTCAAAGTGAAGATCACCGCATATCCAGGCCCTGACTTTCGGTTTATACTTATATAGCTTCACAAAGTCTTCTGCAAACAAATGACAGGTGCCCCTATAAAAACGGAACGGGCTCTCTTTTAAAGCATTCCATTTCAGTTCGTGCAGTGGCCCTGGCATGCCGGCATTGTATTGATCTATCTTCTTTATCGCAGAAGCCATAATTAAGTCAAAAGTTAAAAGTTAAAACCAAAAGCAGTCAAAAGTCTTAAAATCGAAAATCGCCTATACGCATTGAGTATAAAAATAGCACTTAACCATTATACCTAATCATTTATTGGTCAATTATTTTTACCTGACCTTGTAACCCGGAGATGAAAACTGCCTGTGCCGGATTTGCTGTTCCCTTACTTTTATCATAGCTTAAACCAGTCTCACTTACCTGCTTCAGGATATTCTTTCATTTTATCTGAATACAATGGCCATTCTAAAAAAAACGTATCAGAAACGAAATTGGGAAAATCAGGATGTGCTTCTACAGCCCGGGCATATGCCTGTTTACCGCTTTTTGCTTTGCAGCACCTAAACAAGTAAATTCCCCGCTTGTTTCCGATCCTGATCCCGCTGCAAACTTCCGCCTCGGCGCCGTTAAGGGTTCATCTTCGGCATATTTAGCGTTGGGCATTAGCCTTCCACCTATGTCTTTCTTAATAAAAAACGCCCGACCGGGGTGTACCGGTAGAACTCTGATGATGCTTTCTTCATTTCGCCAGGCAAGTATACCTGTACTTTTTTTATTCATTTTAGAAATACAGAATAATACTACAATCTAAATGTTAACTGAACATTATTTTATCACAGAATCTTAATAATGCCTTTAAATTCAGTTAATCCCGCGTTGCTTCTTACTAACTTACAGGGAAAATAAGCAGAAACGGGAATTATTATTATTTTTAACCCTGAATAGAATAAGAATACCAGTACCATGCAAGAAAAAAGCCCCGACAATATTATTTCTGCAATGCCGGTTCGAGACCTGAATGAAACCTTAAGTTTTTATAAAAATAAGCTGGGATTTTATGAAGAGCTGATTTTGGACGATAAAAATGCCAGCATAAAGCGGGAACATTTACAGATCCGGTTCAATCAACCTTATGAGTTCGGAACCGAAACGGCAAACAAATTTGGCGAGGAAATTACATGGTTTGTAGAAAATGCAGATGCGATATATAATGAATATAAAGTAAGTAAAGTAGAAATAATTTCCGACCTGCGGGAGCAACCCGGCGGCGGCAGGGAGTTTGCGATACAGGATATTAACGGGTACCATATCAGGATAGCCTCGCCACTAAAGCAGTTTACACCTGCAACGAAAGAAACCGGTGGTGAGCCCACTAAAAGAGACTTGGGAATAGCTGACGGAAACCTGCACACAATTTTTGAGACCACGGACTCCGCTTATGCTTTACTGGGACTAAATTTGCGCGTCATTTCATTCAACAGGTGCGCGGAAGATCTCGTCAAAAAGGAGCTTGGAAAGGAACTAATACAAGGCGACCCGTTAGCTATTTTTTTCACTGAGAAGACGCTGCCTGATATTGAGAAATTTATCCCTGACGTTTTGAACGGGAAGAACGCTAATTATGAAACAAGCTACCAGCAAAAAAACGGATCGTTCCACTGGTATTATATCAGGCTGCTTCCGGTAAAAAACGATTGGCAGGAGGTTACAGGCCTGCTGCTTGCTATAGATAATATTACGACAAGGAAACTTGCGGAACTTGAAAAGGAAGAAATAGCAAAGGACCTTATCTATCGCAACAGGGACCTCGAACAGTTCACTTACATAGTGTCGCACAATGTCCGCGCCCCTGTTGCCAGTTTGCTTGGCCTTACCAATATCCTCTCTGATTATGATATCACTGAAAAGGAAAGAAAAGAAATGATCACCGGTATTTCCATATCCGCCCACCGGCTCGATGAGGTTATCAAAGACCTTATTGATATTCTGCAGGTTAAAAAAGAATGGAAAGAGCGGAAGGAGGAAGTTATTTTTTCAAGGCTGGTGCGGGAGCTGGAGCCAAATATCCATCAGTATTTCAGGAATGAGAAATTTACAATAAAAACTGATTTTGCACAGGTCAATGAATGTTACACCCTGAAGAATTATCTTGTAAGCATATTCGCTAACCTGATCTCAAACAGCATCAAATACCGCCAGCTAAATGTACATCCGGTAATAGAAATTTCCAGCGAACTGAAAAGGCAAAGGATCGTCCTCATTTTCCGGGATAATGGTATGGGCTTTGACCTCCCTAAAATAAAGGACCAGGTTTTCGGGCTTTATAAGCGTTTTCATTTTCATGTAGAAGGCAAGGGCCTCGGGCTCTTTATGGTAAAGACACAGGTGGAAACATTGGGCGGAAAAATCACCATCAACAGTGTAGTGAATAAGGGAACAGAATTCAGGATCGAATTGCCTGTTTAATCCGCCCTTGTCCAGGTCTCGGTTCTGCCAATAAGCGAAAAACCAACAAATCCGCGGACATGCAGTTCATCACCCTTACGGGTCATTTTGCAGCTATAGGTCTTACCGTTTTTAGGATCATAAATGGTGCCGTCTTCATATCCGAATTCCCCGTCTTTTTTAAAGCCTTTCAGAATCAGCAGGCCTAATTCGGGGTCATTGCGCAGCGCTTCGTCTGGGTTTTTATAGTCCAATTTCGGCTTACCATCCCTGTCAGGTTCTTTGAGCCAAGATATGCGGCCATAGAAACGGCCATCTTTAGCCTTGTATATTTTTATCTTGCCGCTTTTAGCTTCGTTATACCATTCGTGCTCAATAGGATCGGCCTGGGCAAATGAAATGTTTCTTACGCCAAAAACAATTACCAGGAAAAAAAGAATGCCTAAAGCGTATTTTCTCGTCATAGATGTTGTTTTATATAAAATACTGCAAAATCCTTGCCACAGCCTGCTAATTAGCATCTGATATGGTCCCGATACCTGAAACATCCTTTGTTACTACGGGATGCCCTTTATATTTTATGGTGCCAGCTCCGTTAATGTTTGCGGTAAGCTTTTGAAGGGCCGTGACCTTGCTTGTACCTGCCCCGGAAATAGTGGCCGACGTTTCATCTGCCTGCAGCGGGAACGCCTTTAGATCGCCTGCCCCATTGATCTCATAGCTGGCATGTTTTACCGCCCCTCCTTTTACCGCAACATCCCCTGCCCCGGAAACTATAACAGAAAAATTATCCACATTCACATTATCTATCTTCACGTTGCTGGCCCCTGATATATCTACCTTAAAATCGCTACCTGTAATATTACCATTCACCTCAGCATCGGGTGAGCCTGACAAGGAAAGGCTGGTGATTGAAGGCATGGTTATTTGCGCGGTAATATCATCATCGCTCAGCGTCCAGGTTTCATCGAGGTCGGTATAAATGCGCAAAGTATTGTTCTCTATTTTTGTTTTTATGTGCTTCAGGATATTCTCATAGCTTTTGAATTGAACGCCGGGCTGGCTGCCAGGCTGCACGTTAATAACGGCTTTTAAAGATACGTCTATATCAAGGGCATTAAACGAAGCAACTTCCGGCGTGGTGGTAATAATTTTGCCCTCACCCTTTAATATATTCATGCGGCAGGAAGCGCATAACACGTTTGCCGCAATAATAAGAACTATTGATAATATATTTTTATTCATCTGAAAATATTTATCTTTTTAATTGACAGATGGAACTCCCATCCGCTTCACTACTTATTCGACGACAGGATTTTCATTCCTCTGTGTGCTAAATTTTCAGCTTTAACTTGGTCGTTTCATAGGCGTGGATTACCATATTAATATTATTCAATGTTTTTCCCGCTATTCTTTGCCCCGGACATCGGAAGCGATAACGTCACCTTTATTATGCCGGTACCATACAAAACCCAGCGTGCCCATAATAACCAGGGGCAAAAATGCGAGATACACAATGCCGCCATTCAGGCCCTTTGCACTTTTGTCATCAAGCCCCGCAGCGGCCTTTGTACATACGCTGCAACCCTGCGCCCACGCTGCATGCGCAAAAATAATCAGCAGCAATCCTAACAACACTCCCTTTTTCATCTGAATATTTTTTGTCTTTTTAATTGCCAGATGGAACTCCCACCAGCTTCATTATTTATTCAACATTAGAATTTTCATTCCTCTCTGTGCCAAATTTTCAGCCTTAGTATGGTCGTTTCATAACATAAATTTACCACGAAGCAGTGAAATAGCCAAAACAGGTTAATAGGTTAATAGGCTAATAGGTTAATAAGTTGACGGTTTATCGTTGATAGGCTTAACAATAATGTTCAAATATGCGGAATGTAATATGGGCTAATTAACCAATACACCAATACCCCCGTTACACTCACATACAGCCATAGCGGGAAGGTATATCTTACCAGTTTTTTATGCTTGTCAAATTCCCCGGAGAGCGCCCTGTATGCGGTAAACAGGATAAATGGCAAAATAACCGTAGCAAGGACAATATGGGTAATGAGAATGAACAGGTAGAAAGTGTACATCCAGTCATGCGCGCCGCCGTATTTTGTTTCACTTGCGAGGAGATGATGCCCTATGTAGGATACGAGGAACAATGAGGACAGCACTATTGCCGTTAGCATAAGCCTTTTGTGGAGGATGTATTGCTTGCTTTTTACAGCCAGCAGTGCACATACCAGCAAAACGGACACAGTGCCATTAATGATGGCGTTGAACAGCGCAAGGACATGTACATTAAACCCGAGGTTTAGCCCGGTAAGTGGCTTAAAATTGGTCAGAAAGGCAACTGCGCCAAAGACTACAAATGAGACTGCCCATATAAGGATATTTGCCTGCTTATCATTTTTTTTTAATATCGGCGTGGGGAATTGGGAATTGGACATTTTTGGAATTTGGAATTTGGAATTGGTTGTTTGGAATTTTCTTTTGGGAATTTGGAATTGGTTCTTAGGAATTTGGATTGTGACTTTTTTAGTTTTGAGTTTCGAAATTGGGATTTTGGATTTTAAATGAGCGCCGCAAAGGTAGGGATGATATATATACCCTCCAAGATGAAATATTTGGGTGCTATTGGGGGGCCGTGTGACAAAATTTCAATGTGTTATGGGTTCGGCTCTTCGACTTGTTGATGGCATACTGATAGGCATTACATATCTTTAATTTTATGCTGATAAAATTCTATTCTGTGGTTTAGATACAAAACACACAGCACAGTCGCCCCATTTTTTAGAGGAGGTGCTGTGTTATTGTTGTAATTTAAATGCGTAAAACATATTGTAATACAAATTTATTATTTTAAATAAGTATTAATTTTTTTAAAATTATTTATAGCAAGGTTATTTATACCTCGCATGGGGTAAATTGTTGGGTAAAAGAATTTCACCCGCCGCGGCGGGCGAAGGCGCAAATACCCATTTGATATTAAGTTATACTATAAAAGACAAGGCCGCAAAGGAGCAACGTAAAAGTCACTAATTTATGCCTTGCGAGGTTATTTAATGTGAAAAGTTAGAGCAGTGAACAAAGTTGAGGAGGGCAATAGTGAGTGAGCAATTTATTTTGCCGGGGGAACCAGAACAGTATCATTATTTTTCATAAGTGTGGCTAAATTTATTTTTGACAATAATATTGTTGTCAAAATATTTTGACAATAAAATTGTTGTCAGTATCTTTGTGTTGTAAATTAATTATTATGACTAAGAAATGGATATCGCCAAGCACTATTACCGGAGATGCTGCAACCGGAGCAAGATATTTAAGAAGGCAACATATTAATGATTATTTCTGGCAGGAAGTAGAGAAGGGTAACCATATACTTTTTGTAGCGCCACGCAGGGTCGGGAAAACGTCTATCATGAAAGACCTGGCTGAAAATCCGCCGGACGGATATGCCTGCATCTACCAGGATATAGAAAGCGTGAAAACCAAGAATGAATTCTATAGACGTTTATTTGAATTGATCGTGCAATGTTTAGACAGGACGAAAACTAAAAAAGTGAAAGCGCTCATTGAAAAGTGGATAAAACAATTCAAGATCACGGAGATTTCAAAATCGGGCGTAAAGTTTGAAACAAAGGAAATTGATTATGAAAATGAACTGAGAAATATTATTCCTGAGCTTGCCAGTACAGATATACATACGGTTATCTTCCTCGATGAATTTGCGGAGGTTGTTAACAGGCTCAATAAAAATGAAAAACAACAGGATGCAATAGATATACTGCATACCCTAAGGGAAATAAGAAGCGATGCTGATTTTAGAAACTTTACTTTAGTATTTGCGGGTTCTATAGGGTTGCAATTTGTAATTAAAACCATTGACAGGCCCAAACTGATCAATGATCTTCACCCTGTAGAAACAGGCGCATTGAATGAGGACGAAGCGGCACAACTCATACGCCAGCTTACCGAGGGCGCTACCATACAATTTTCAACTGATTCCATAGCGTATCTTATAAAAAAAGTAAACCACCTGCTCCCCTATTACATACAGTTGATGATAGAGGAAACCGACCTGGTATGCAGAACAGCAAACAAGCCCGAGGTAACTAATGCGCACATTGACGCAGCATTTGCAGGTGTGCTGAAAAAGAACAAAAATTTTGATGACTGGTTAGAAAGGCTAAAGGATTACCAGCCGGTACATTTCCCATTTATTAACGGCATACTAAAAAGCTGCGCCCATAACGGCAGCATTACTGTGCAGGAAATATATAATATGGCGGGCGACAAGGCATTCAACAGGCTGGATGACTACATGGATTTTGTAGAAGAACTTATGAATGACGGCTACCTTGTTGAAGAAGAAGAACATGTTTACCGCTTTATTTCTCCGTTTCTCCAGCAGTTCTGGCTGAAAAAATATCCCTTAAAATGATTGACCAACTAACGTCCGGCTTACGGTTTTATCAATCTGCAAATGCAGACCCGGAATCCATTAAGGAAGATTTTATTATCCGCCTGGAGGAATACGACATCATCATGGATGATATTCGCAGGAACCCGATGAATGGGTCTGTGCAGCACTACCTACTATTAGGGCGCAGGGGTAGTGGAAAATCAACACTGCTGAAAAGAATACAGGTGGAGATAGATGAAGATGCAGCGTTGCAACAATCTCACATAGCCATAAACCTCGCTGAGGAGCAGGCCAATATATACAGGCTGTATGACCTGCTCGAAGCAATAATAGATGAGCTAAATGACAAAGGCATTGATGTGATACAACCTGAACCTGATGACGACACCAACAACTACTCCCGGAATTTATTTGCGGCCATCCATGAAGCTATAGAACAGTCAAGTAAAAAAATAGTTTTACTATTAGATAATATAGACCGGATTTTTATAAACCTGGGGGAAGACCAGGCGATGGTGCGGGAACTGCTGCTGAATTTTGACGACATAAAGATAATAGGCGGCAGCACAAAAATGACGGAGCACTTCTGGAAATATGATATGCCGTTTTATGAATTTTTCAGGGTGCTGGAGCTGAAACCGCTCACTACCGATGAAATAAAGCTGCTGCTGCTAAAGTGGAGTGAAAAATTGCAACTGCCTCAATTAAAAAAGTTTGTGGAAGAACGCCCCGGACAATTGGAAACCGTGCGGCGCCTTACAGACGGCCTGCCGCGCACACTGCAATTCTTTGTAAACATACTCATCAATCATACGCAGGAAACAGGTTATGAATACCTAAAGCGAATCATGGATATGGTAACGCCACTGTACCAGGACAGGCTTAACCATTTACCTCCGGCACACCGTAAGATAGTGCTGCAGATGGCATTTATTTGGGAGGCCGCCGGAGCAAAAGAAATAGCACTGGCAACCCATATGGAAAACAAGGTGGTCTCCGCTCAAATAGGCCAGCTTATAGATAAAGACATAGCCGAGAAAGTACAGACCGACACTAAAAATAATCTGTACCGGCTTTCAGAGCGCTTTTTTAATCTATGGCTGATCTTTACCCAGGGCAGCCCAAAAGAAAAAAGAAAAGCAAAATGCCTCACTATATTCTTGGAAAATTTTTATGATGCGATGGGACTTGTAAGTCTTGCAGTAGACCATCTAAAAATGCTAAAAGAGCATAAAATAGACCCCAATAGTGCAGCTATTAAAACAAAAGCGTTTGCACAATCGAAGTATATACCATCTTCATTGAGGGATATGCTGATAGATAGTACACTACAGCTTGGCGATATTGATGATGACTTAAAAAAACAAATCCCTGAAACTACAGACAATATTGCAAATAGAATACAAGAGTTACTAAAAAAGAATTTATGGCCCAAAGCCATAAAACTTGCAGATACAATAGAACAGGAGGATGGAATTAAAGAAAATTTCATAGCATATATTCATTCTGAAGCGAAAAATTATGAACAAGCAGAAAAATATTATTTATTAGCAATAAAAAAAGGAAATGTAAATGCAATTTTTAATGTTGGATTGCTTTATGATAATCAGGGAAAATACGAACTGGCTGAAAAATATTATTTGCTCGCAATAGAAAAAGATTATGTAAATGCGATTTTTAATCTTGGGTTACTATATGATGATCAGGGAGAAAATGAACTGGCAGAAAAATATTATTTGCAGGCAATAGATAAAGATTATGTAGATGCGATTTTTAATCTTGGGTTACTGTATGATGATCAGGGAAAAAATGAACTGGCAGAAAAATATTATTTGCAGGCAATAGATAAAGGAAATGTAAGTGCCATTTTTAATCTTGCTTTACTATATTACCATATCGGAATAAATAAAAAAAAGGCACTTGAATTAATAAATAAACCTAAAAACCAAGAGGTAAAAAATAGAGAAGCAATGATAATAATGATAATTCGGATAGTAATTAATGTTTGGAATGGTAAAATTACTGGGACGAAGGATGAGTTAAAAACCTTGATTAAAAATAAACAATATAATTATTTAGCAGTTACACTTGAAAACTTATTATATCACTACCAGGTAAATTTAGTAAACGAATTGTTTGAAGACCCTGAATTTGGAGAAAGCCTTATAGAACGTTACCAGCCTATATATTATGCCGTCCGGTTGCTTTTGGGCAAAGATCACAACCTGGCGCTAAAAATACCTCCTGAAATAAAGGGAACTGTAGATGAAATACTGAGCAGGGTGAAGGAAAAACAGGAATTCTATTACGGGGGTAATAAATTAGCACAATAGTATGTTACTAACAATTACCTATCAAACTACTTCCCATGCTTCCGCTCCAAAGTCAGCAGCACTATATCATCAGCGCATTTGCGCACCTCGGTATCGTTAAGGCCATCGTAGTAGCCTCGGATATACCGGTCTTTGTCCAGCAATACAAACTTTTCGGTATGGATGAAATCATCGGCGCCGCCGTCGCCGGGGCCTACGGTCATATGCAATTCATTGCGGGCATAGTTGTAGATGGCTTTTTTATCGCCGGTGAGAAACCACCAGTGGTCGTGGTTTGCGCCAAAGCGGTCGGCATAGGCGCGTAATACCTGGAAGGAGTCGCGCTCAGGGTTTACGGTAATGGAAATGAACTGTACTACCGTGTCTAATGAGGCTTCCTTCTTAGTATCCTTTTTAAAGCCTGTTTGCAGCACCCGCATATTGGTAGTAAGCCTGGGGCATACCGAAGGGCAGGTGGTAAAGAAAAATCCTATCACCAGCATCTTGCCCTCCAGGTCTTTATTTAATGATACAAGCTTGCCAAGCTGATTAGTAAGCTGCACATCTGATACCTGGTGATAAATGGTATCCGCCCGCATCTTTCCATCCACCGCCTGGCTGTCCACCTTTTCTATCCCATAATGGCCGGGCATCTTCACTTTGCCTTTCGATAGCTCGGTGACAAGGAAAAAACAAAATAGCGGTACCAACAAGGCTACCGCTATTCCTAAAAAATATTTAATGTCTGACTTCCTTCTATTCATGGGTGGTCGTAACCTGATGTTGGGCATTATGACGCGCAGGCGATTCATCGTTCATGCGCAGCCAGAAACCGCCATCGGCAAGGAACGCAATGATGAACCAAACAAACAATACCAGCGGAATGAGCACGGTTACCATGAAGTTCTTAAACTCATCGCCGAGGTGCATAAATACGGCTACGATGTAACCTGCTTTAAGCAGCGTAAGCGCCAGGAAGAAGAAGGCAACGAGCGCTTTTGGCATCTGGTGGCTGAAGAACATACCCATAATAACCTCGGCAACAGTGATGACCAGCAGTATCCAGAATATCTTCCATATCCTCTTCACCTGGTTTTTGCTTTCTTCTGAATTCACATCCGTATGATGCTGCATGACGCCTGAATAAAGCGCTGACTGGTCGCCCTCGTATAAGTGCTGGGTACTATTCGGTTGGTGGTGGTGTGCTGACATTTTTTGAATATTGGTTGTTATAAATACTTTAAATGACTTACGACTTATGACTTACGACTACAGTAAATAAAAACAAGTGAATACAAATACCCAAACTAGGTCTACAAAGTGCCAGTAAAGGCCTATTTTTTCTACCATCTCATAGTGGCCGCGGCGCTCATAGACGCCGTTCACTGTATTTATGAGTATGAGCATGTTGAAGATAACCCCTGAGGTTACGTGCGCGCCATGAAAACCTGTGATCGTAAAGAAGTAATTGAAGAACAGGTGGGTGGACTGCATGGCAATAGCGGGCTGTGCGTTTAATACTGCCTGGACTGCTTCTTTATGTGGATTAAAGAAACCACGGAACTCTGCTAATGGCGTGTTCACATCAGTGAAGGAACCCCACCAGCCGCCCTCTGCATGAAGGTGCGTCCATTCCCATGCCTGGCAGCTAAGGAAGCAGATACCCCCTACAATAGTCCACAGCAACCAGAAAGCCACATTCTTTTTGTCTTTATAATGGCCGGCATGCACCGCAAGCACCATGGTCACGGAGCTCATGATGAGTATAAAGGTCATTAAGCTCACAAATAATAGCGGCAGGTTCATCCCTTCCATAAATGGAAATGATTTAAATACCTGGTTAGGATCGGGCCATACGGTGCTGAAGAAGCGGGTGGTCCCGTAAGAGATGAGGAAGGCTCCAAATGTAAGGGCATCTGACAACAGGAAGAACCAGGTCATCATTTT
>Ga0207081_1076_pt1 | contig 19127 bp, 15 predicted proteins | sample Alteio_BWMinHeat_59_FD_153524 | JGI IMG/M metagenome (GOLD analysis project Ga0207081, IMG submission 153524) | Enriched cells from forest soil in Barre Woods Harvard Forest LTER site, Petersham, Massachusetts, United States -... | ecosystem: Environmental > Terrestrial > Soil > Temperate forest >... | reverse complement strand
AAGTGTTGCTCTTAATTCGATAAAGCAATCAAAATATTCTGACAGAATATTACCTGCGATCTCATCTGCGGTTTTCTCATTATAGGTATGCGATGTCCCGTTCCTGTCTTTAAGCATGTTCATCCATATGTCTCCATTTTTTATCAAACCTCTTTTAAATGCCAACTGGATTGCGTCACGGCTTCCCTGCAAGCCGGTTTCACCCTGGTTTTCATAAAAATCTTTTATGGTGTTCCATGCCAGTTCATAAGTGTATTCAAACGCCTTTATCAATCCTTGTTCTTCAAGTTCATTGAGCTCCCCGCCTTTTGCAACGAACTTTTCGAGTTGCGAAAGCGCCTTTGAATAATTAGCAAAACGCTGCTTCCAGCGAATATCCTTTTCCATCTATTATTGAGGTTATTTTTATAAAAGTAAGGCAAAAATCTTATGCTTGGCCTACTACGATGAGCATTAATTCACCAGCACCCAGTTAAACCCAAACCGTATCAGAGCATCCGGTGCAGCATATACCGGGTATTCGGTATTGCCAATACCGTAATAATTAACAACTGGAGTACCAACGTTAAGAATGGCGTTTCGGGTGAACAACTCCTGTAAGTTATCGCCCATCACGAAAGCCCTGAAACGCTTTATGCGGAAATTCAGGAATACAGCCTCCTGCGGCGCATTGCCAATGTAAACACTCTTCTGGTAATAAAATTTATTGAGCAGCGCATCATAACCAGCCGGATAATAGGCAGTGTTATACCGGACCTCAATGCCAACCACTATTTTGAGCTTCCGGTTAAACAGGTCTCTTTCATGGCGGAGTTGGTGCCTGCCCATGAATGCAGGTGCATTAACCGGTGCATTAACAGGCACATCCTGGTACACCAGTTCATTGTCTAAGTAAAAATTTCCTGCCTTAAAGACCTTACGGCCCCATACCTGTGTGATGGTGAATGGCACATTATACTGGGCTGGCATTTCGCCTTCATTGATGTAAATATAGTTCCCTATCACGTAGTCCTTCACGCCGAGTGATACCCTAAGCCGCTGGCTTTCTACAGTTGCGTAGATCTGGGTCACATTTTCTTTGTTGAAGGTGTACCAGAACATCGCGTACTGATTCTCGTAATTAGTATAGCTATATGGAGCGCTATTTATTTTTTCCTGGAAGCCTGCAACAAAATTACCCATACCATTTTTTAAGTCTTTGCCTATAGCAGCATTCAATAACAAGTTGCCTGCATCTTCCCCGGTAATGAATAACTGTGTATAAGCGCCGTACTGCCACTGGCCTGGCTGTAACGCCTCTTTTTTTATCTCGCCAACCACATAGTTGCTTACCATATTTGTTCGGTCGAGCCCGCTGCGGTATACCATTGTGCCCATGCTATCGTACGGTATTGCCACTGGTTGGGAGATAAATTCATCGTAGCGGTTACCTATTCCTGCACTAAACTTCAATTGCCTGTCTTCTTTGCCAATAAAACCATTCAGCAGCAATCTATTGTCTATCCATACCCATTTTTGCTGGGTAAAAACAGAATCCTCACCTGATGCATAGTAACCACGGCCACTACTGATAAAAGAATGGTTGAATAAAGACACGTATTGCAGCGAGTCGGGAGCAACGTCATTATAAGTATGCTTTTCAGTACTTATTTCCAGCTTGTGCGTGATGCTGAAACGTGGCTTTAGGTGGTAACTATACTGGGTAGAATCAGCGTTATAAGTAGTATCTGTCTTGCCCCACGTATAGCTATGCTGAACCACGAGACTAAAATCGCGAAGTACATTACTTACTGATGACCTGGTGGTGCTGTAGCCTGAATTCTGATAAGCCTGATCAATTGTACCCTTATCGCTGTATGATGCAAGAGATAATTCGCTGTCATTAATGATGCCTCCATTCTCATCATGCTGCTCCTTATTATATACCATAGCCGCGTAAAGCACATAGTGTTTATCAAGGCTTTTATAGTTTGTGGTAAAGCAGGCATTATCCTGGTTGTTTCGCTCGGTCTTGTAAAATCCGGGAGAATACAGCTTGCGGTACTGAAAAGAAAAATTCCAGTTCGGCCTGATGTTCTGGGTATGAAGAATACTTGCATACTGCTCTAATTTAGATCCCAACTGGTAACTGAATACGGAATACGGCCGGTTAGTATTGTAAAAATTAAGGCTATCAATATTGAACCGGTAAGCGTCAAAAATATGGTATCCTAACGTTGGGGTAAACCGGTCTTCAGGTGTAAATAAAAGATTGCTCGCCGGGCTGCCGAGGTTGCCCAGGTCCTGGTACCAGGGTTGCGTAAAAGGATTTCTCTGGAAAGTGTGCAATGAGGTATCAGGCGTATATACACGCGCCGAATTCAGTTTTTCATAGGTGATCCTGGCTTCTTCCTCCTTCCATTTGGCCGTATTAGACTTATTCATGCTGGTATCTTTAGGCTTCGAATTGCCATAGCCCGTTGTGGACGTACCGTTTGGCATTGTTGATTGCGCCAGGCATATACCGCCGCATAACGGCAGACATAACAACAATATATACGTGCGTAAGTAAACCCTCACTTTATATTCCAACAATCTGTCTTTATTGACTATTAAAACGTCAGGGCAAAGTTAATAGTGTTCGGTATATAATTTTGCTAAAATAAGACGGGTATTAAGTATTTATCTGCTTAACTAAAGCTAACACCAAAGCAGCCATTTTGGGCGCTGCGGCATTAGCTGCCTCCAGCACTTCTTCATGAGTAATAGTTACGGGAATATCACTAATGCCTACATCCGTAATAACGCTGACTGCGAAAACCCTCATGCCCCCGTGCCTCGCTACTATAACCTCGGGTACTGTACTCATACCTACAGCGTCCCCACCAAGGGTATGCAGCATTTTATATTCTGCAGGGGTTTCAAAAGTAGGCCCTTGCAGCCCGATATAAGTACCAATTCTGACATCAATATTCTTTTCAACAGCTATTTCCTTAGCAAATTCTATTAGCTTATGATCATAAGCCTGGCTCATATCAGGGAACCGTGTCCCCAGCCGCTCGTCATTATGCCCCCTTAGCGGATGTTCCGGCAATAAGTTAATGTGGTCTTTTATGATCATCAGGTCACCTATATTAAATGCGGGATTAGTACCGCCTGATGCATTAGAAACAATAAGGGTATGCACTCCCAACGCCTTCATTACCCTTACGGGGAAGGTAACTTCCTCCATGCTATACCCTTCGTAATAGTGAAAGCGGCCCGCCATGAGCATGACATCACAACCATCCATTTTACCAAATACAAGCCGGCCGCCATGCCCCTTCACTGTAGAAACCGGAAAATTCGGAATATCTGAATAGTCTATCTCCGTTTCCTTGCTGACCATATCTATCAGCCCTCCAAGCCCGCTGCCCAGTATAATCCCGACAAATGGTTTTGATTTGATCTTTTGTTTTATGAATGCAGCAGTAGCCTGTATCTTATCGTATAAGCTCATTTAAATAGCATTACTTATATTGACTAATAAGAAGGAATTCAATTCGCAAAGGTTGAAAATTCCGCCGATTACAACGTTTTTTATTGGTAGAAGCTATCCGAAACCGGGATTGCGAATATCAATTAAAGGGGCATTAATGGAAGCCGCCTTAAACGGTGTAGATGGCACTTCCACAGCCCGGCCCTTTTCAGGTAGGCTGATACCAGACAACCCAAGCATGTGGCGTTGTTCAATAGTATCAAGCATCGCCTTGCGCTCAAGGTGCTGCCCAACTATGGTTTTTATGTCTTTTCCCGCCATATGGAGGATGTCATTTTTCAGGCGCATCTCTCTCGCCAGGCGCCCGATAATGAAAACCAGTATTACAGAAATAGCAGCTATACCATAAATGCCCAGGATCAGGTAAACAAGATTCGGTGCGCCAACTTTGTTCCTGTATTCTGAATTATAAAAAATATTATTCAACAAGCTGAAAGGGTAAATTTGGTGCATTAAACCAACAAAAGCAATTCCAGCCAGGGTTATTACATAGCAGCTAAATTCACTAATTATCAGTGTGCTGCTGCTCAATAAGCGTTGCGCGGCAGGCTTGCGCATTGCAGTGGCCAAGGGGTCCAGAATTTCGATCTGGTCATTGATCATTATCCGCTCTTCTCTAAACTCCTGAAGCAAATCATCTTTGAGGGTCGTTAAAGACATTTTAAAAAGTTATTTGTTACAAATTTAATGTTAGTAACATACATCCTTAAACTAAGTATCCACAGGGTGTTAGTAACCTAATGAAAATGAATTGTCGGAAAGAATTTCAAATGGAAGAAAATTTAAAAGTGCGTACCTTTGCACCCTTTATAGAAAACGGCGATTTGTATCGCGGCTTTCTACTTCTACTAATTACTTTCTATTATAAAATGAACGAAAAAGAAATAGCGCAGCGCCGCACATTTGCCATTATATCTCACCCTGATGCCGGTAAGACCACCCTTACGGAGAAACTGTTGCTGTTTGGCGGAGCTATACAGGTAGCAGGCGCTGTGAAAAGTAATAAGATAAAGAAACATGCTACCAGCGACTTTATGGAGATAGAGCGCCAAAGAGGTATCTCCGTAGCTACCTCGGTAATGAGCTTTGAATATAAACAAACCTTGATAAACCTGCTGGACACCCCTGGCCATAAAGACTTTGCTGAAGATACGTATCGTACCCTGACAGCCGTGGACAGCGTTATACTGGTAATAGACAGTGTGAATGGTGTGGAAGAACAAACCCGGAAGCTGGTGGAAGTATGCCGTATGCGGGATACCCCGGTAATTGTATTCGTAAATAAACTGGACCGCGATGGTAAATTTCCTTTTGACCTGATGGATGAAATAGAAAAGGAATTGAAAATATCGCTGCACCCACTCTCATGGCCTATAAATATGGGCAAGGAGTTCAAAGGAGTTTACAACCTTTATGACAGCAGCCTGAATCTATTTACTCCAAGCCAAAAATCAACGGAGGAAAATACAGTGCCAATACACAACCTAACAGATAAATTGCTGGACGAAAAGATCGGAGAGCGTGATGCCAATCAGCTACGTGAGGACGTGGAACTGTTGCAGGGGGTATATGGCGACTTAGATACGGACAGCTATCTGAAAGGCAAAGTGGCGCCGGTATTCTTTGGCAGCGCCGTGAATAATTTTGGAGTAAAGGAATTGCTGGATACATTTATCCGTGTAGCACCGATACCCCAGGGGCGTGATACGGACAAACGGTATGTAGCGCCCGAAGAGAGTAAATTTACCGGGTTCGTCTTCAAGATACACGCAAACCTTGATCCCCGCCACCGTGACCGTATCGCATTCCTGCGGGTATGCTCCGGCAGGTTTGCCCGCAATACTTTTTACAAGCATGTACGCCTGAACAAAGACGTAAGGTTCAGCAATCCATATTCTTTCATGGCGCGGGAAAAAGATGTAATAGAAGAGGCATATCCCGGCGATGTTGTCGGCCTTTTCGATACCGGCACATTTAAAATAGGAGACACACTTACTGAAGGGGAGCAACTTCAGTTTACGGGTATCCCGACTTTTTCGCCGGAGATATTTAAAGAGTTGGTGAACAAAGACCCTATGAAAACGAAGCAATTAGAAAAAGGAGTGATGCAGCTTACTGATGAAGGGGTAGCGCAACTTTTTACCCAGCATGGTGGCAACAGAAAAATAATAGGTTGTGTAGGAGAATTACAGTTTGAAGTAATTCAATACCGCCTGCTCCAGGAATACGGCGCTTCATGTGCCTTCATGCCGCTGTCTTTTTACAAAGCCTGCTGGATAACCGGCGAAAAGAAAGCCATTGAAGATTTTGCGCGTTTTAAGCAGAATAATATTATGGAAGATAAGGATGGCAACCTTGTGTACCTGGCCCAAAGCGAATGGTTCCTGAACACAGAAAGGCAAAATAACCCGGCAATTGAATTCCATTTCACGTCTGAGTTTAAAACAGCTATGGTGAAGTAGGCAGAGGAATCAATTAAAATCCTTAATTTTACTATTATGTTGCGAAAAGTAATCAAACCGGATAATAGAAATATTTCCATTGAGCTGCCCCAAAATTTTGTTGGCAGGCAGGTAGAGGTTCTTGCATTTACTATTGACGATACTTTAGGAACATCTGCTTTGGAAGATAAAATATTCACTCATTTTGCCAGCGAAAAGAGTCTAAGTAAAGATTGGTTGACTACCGAGGAAGATAGAGTATGGCAGGATTTATAAAAGGCGATATTGTAATCATACCCTTCCCGTTTTCAGATTTATCGGGTTCTAAACGAAGGCCTGTTTATGTATTAGCCGACTTACCTGGTAATGACATAATTTTATGCCAGGTCACCACCAACACTCGAAAGATGTTTTTGCAATAACGCTTACTGACTCGGATTTTATATCAGGGTCATTGCCTGCCATTTCTCTGATCAGGCCCACACGTATCTTCACAGCTGATAAGAATATTATTGTTCGTAAAGCGGGCTCCGTAAAAACGGAATTGAAAAATAGAGTCTTTCAAAGCCTGATTGAGTTATTAAAGTAAATACTGCATTAGCAGCGCTCCTATTTTTCTTCATTATTTGTATTAATTGTTTTAATCAGCGCATCCATAACAGCCTTTATTGACTGGATAGTGGCAGGGTCTTTTACCTCGCCATTTTCATTCAGTTTTGACCGGACAAAGGAAATGAGCAATTTATTGTCGTCAGGCATCTGTGCAGACAATGCGGTAAGTGTAAGTTGTAATGAAGCATGGGCATTACTACCGCCCGTGGCGGCAGTAATGAGTGCAACGGGCTTACTTACAAATTCTCCGGAGGATACTGTCCAGTCGAGCGCATTTTTGAGCACACCCGGCACACCGAACGCATATTCAGGCGAGCAGATAAGTACACCATCTGCACTTCGCAGCAGGTTGCGGAATTCTATAACTTCCGGTGCCGGGTCCTGGCTATCATTGAAGTGCGGTAAACTGCCAAGGCCTTCATAAATGAGAAAGTTAGCCGTTCCGTAAACCAATTCAGCAGTAGCTTTGATCACAGCATTGTTAGATGAGTTTGGCCTAAGGCTGCCTGATATAGCCAGGATATTTATTGCGGGCATAATTATTGATCAATTTGTAAACACCATTCTTTTAGATTGAATGGATTTGCCGTCTATAATCAGGGTGTAAATAAAAGTACCACTCATGTTGTAACCGTGATCATAGATCATTTCATTAACACCCTTATTTAGCGTGATCGGAGATCGTTTTACTTCCTTTCCATTTACGTCGCGAATGGAAATATAAGCATCCTTATAGTTCACCTGTTCGCTTACCATCACTGAGATCATCGTAGCCTCATCAGCAGGGTTAGGCTTATTTTGTAACAGTTCTACAGACTTTGCAGGTTGTGAGACTAAGGCAACTTCATCATTGACCACATTCGTTGTAAGTTCTTCAGAAAATAAGCTCTCTATCCCATTGCTATCTACAGAAGCAACACTTACGATGTAATTTCCCGTAGGCACTGGAATAGCATCTGTTAGCGAGCCGGTAAAGGTATATACAGAGTCCCAATCATTAGTGGTGGTACGCACCCCGACCCGGTAATTGAGATACTCAGGGTGCGCGGTAATAGTGACGACAAGGTAACCGGTGGTGGCAGTAAGCGTGAAGTCCGGCGTTTGCGGGCCAACGGCTATCATACTTGCGGCATTGCCATTGATAACTGTGTTGCGGGATAGGTAATCAAAATCAACATAAAAAGTATCTATGACCCCGTCATGGTCCACGTCTATGCCGATACTATCACCCGATGTGTGCTGGCGGTCAGTGTAAGTCGGGCTTGTAACGTCGGCATCACCGTCTTCATTCTCAGCAGTAAAACGCATAGCAGGATAACCAAGCTGGCGAAAAGGAATATGGTCGCCGCCCCTGCCGGTACGATCTTCAGGCGTCATAATATTTATGGTCATTGGCACTGAGGCAAATGGCTGGATCATTTCTTTGTATTCAAGCTTAATAAACCGCGACAAGCCTTTGTGAAATGAATTAAAGCCTCCATAAGAAAACAAGCGTACATGGGTGCTGTCTATATCTTCATACCCCGGACAACTTGGAGGAGACGATGTATGCCCGCAAATAATACCACCTATCACATCATTATTCAGCACGGCCTTTATTTTTACCCCGTTCGCCTGGGCAAATACCGCAAATGCCTGCCCGCCATACAGGCCCTGCTCCTCTCCCGTGGTAACAAGGAAAACGATAGTATGATTGAAACTATACCGGCTCATCACCCTCGCCAGTTCTATAACAAGGGCAGTGCCACTGCCATTATCTTCTATGCCTTGGGCTATTGATGCCGTATCACATACGTCTGCACAACGGCTGTCTATATGCCCTTCTATGATCACAACTGATTTGTCAGAAGTATCCATGCCGGGAAGTACCGCAAAAATGTTCCGGTGCTGTGTAATGCCGCATATAGTAGTATCGAACTGGAGGTAGGAAGGTAGCAGGCGATTGTCATTTTGGGCGCTTATTTGCTGAAACTTAGTATAAACCCATCTGCGTGCTGCGCCAATGCCCCTTGTTGCAGATGTAGTATCTGAGCTGGTGTTGCGGGTGCCAAAGGTCCTAAGGACATTGAGATAGGCATGAAGAGAATCAGGAGAAACTCCTGAATTTATACCCGTACTAATGGTGGCCGGATCGTTGATAATAGTAGTTGCATGATAGCCAGCAGGATCATAAGTACCCAGTAGTACTTGCTGCGCAGCAGGGTTTGTGCATATATTGATGGCCTGGGCATTTGCTTCAAACGTCTCCAGGTTAATAACACCAATTAAAAAAAGTAAAAACAATTTCATTAGATGAAATATTAAGACAACGTAATTTACGCAAATTTCTATTATTCCTTATTTTGCACAAATGCAGATAAGAATAAGGCTGATACAAAGAGAAGATAACCCGGTAATAGCAGGCATTATCAGGAAGGTGCTCACTGAATTCAATGCTAATAAACCGGGCACTGTGTATTATGATCCTACGACTGATGATCTTTTTAGTTTATTTTCAAAAACCAGTGCCGAATATTGGATTTTGGAGGTTGATGAGCAGATTGTTGGAGGTTCAGGCATTTATCCTACCGAGAACCTGCCTGATGGTTGCTGCGAATTAGTAAAACTATATTTATTAAAAGAAGCAAGGGGCAAGGGATTTGGCAAACAACTTATAGAGCGGTGCTTCGAAAGTGCCAAAAATTTTGGGTTTAAACAAGTATACTTAGAAACGATGCAAGAGCTAAAAATGGCAATGGGCTTGTATGAGCAATGTGGATTTACCTACTTGAAAGGCCCATTAGGAAATTCCGGCCATTTTGGGTGCGACTTGTGGATGCTGAAAAACCTTGATAGCCGAGATAGTACCAAACAGGCTTTAAATTTCGCCACGAACATTTAACCGCGAAGGCGCGGAGACGCAGAGGCTCCTGTGTTTAAAGCGATGGCATTAAATACAGGTTGGTATAACTATATCACAGTTCCTCTCCCTGTACAGATATATTAAAGCCTTGCGCTTTTACCTCTTTTTGTTTTTCATCATCCCACAACAAAGGGTTTGTATGATTAAAATGAATGAAGTGGATTTTTGCCTTCGTTTGTTTATCCGTGTGTTCAAATAATCCCATGGTTTCTGTAACCGTAGGATGAGGCACAGTAGCCATATTCCTGCCGGGCAATTCATTGCTGTCGTAAAATGTTGCATCTACCATAGCTATGTCCACTTTCTTTACTTCTTCCACAATACTCCTGTCCCATTTTTCCCATTTATTTATATCGGGAATGAAAACATATTTTTTATTTGAAGTAATTATCTCATACCCTGCCGTCTCAGAATACTCATCCCTGTGCGGCACTACGAGTGTTTTGACGCTGATATTTTCTGTAAGTTGTATGGTGCTGTCGGCCTGAAGTGGCTGCAAGGCAATGTTGTGCAGGCTCACCAACTGGCTCCATGGGCCATTTGTTTCAAGAAAGGTTTTCATCCGCGGCAGTGCGTAAACAGGAACATCCCTTGTACCCATCACCTCCCTGCCCAATTCCATAAGGCCTGCATAATGGCCAATATGGGCATGTGTTACAAATATGCCGTCGGGGAGAAAATTATAATGCCCTTTGGTAAGCGCCTGAAAGTAATGAAGCTGTTCCTTTATGTCAGGGGTAGCCTCAAACAGCCACCACTTACCGCTTTTGGGATCCACGAGCGCAAGGCATACTACATACCGTCGCATTGATCTGTCCTCCCATGCCATTTCGCAGCATTTTTTTGTACAGCCCATATGCGGGTAGCCGCCATCCTGCGCTATACCGAGCACCTGCATATACGGGGCGTCCCTATTTTGCGCATGGATTTGGACAGACCCAGAAAGTAGTAAAATGCAGATCAGGTATCTTGTCATTGTTCCGATATTAGGTTATTGTTTTATCTGCCATGTTCCACAAGTATTTTATTTATCTCTGCCGGTTTTTTTGTCCCTAATATTATTTTTGTCCCGTCATTTAATATAATGTATAGCCCGTATTTATCCGCTATTGAATAGACATCGTAGGTAATTACTTTATTCCCATATATTATGTAGTCCTTCACATAGATGTTTGATACTTGCTCCCAGCTTATATTTCTTTCTGAAAACTGTATGGGAAACATTTTGTAGTGAATGCCTGCATCATCAATTCGTGTTTCTAATTTTTCGGACATAAAATATAGTATCAACAAGGAAAGAAGCCCTATGAAAATAAAAACCGGTTTCTTTATTTTATCACTTAAATTATGCCAAAACCAAATAATGGAAATCAGGAGCACACTGGCGACTGCTAAGTTGAATACCCAGCCATAACTTTGTATTTCGGTAAATTCAGCCATGGTATAATTTCCACTAAATTGATTTAAATACAGACCTTTGCCACCGTCAACTTATCTCCGGGCAACAAATCAATTAGCGTGATGTTCCAATGCTCCGAGATACCGCTCGGCATCCAGGGCGGCCATACATCCGCTACCTGCAGCGCTCACTGCCTGGCGGTATATTTTATCCTGTACGTCGCCGCAGGCAAATACACCGGGAAGATTTGTCCGCGTCGAGCCTGGTTGTGTAATAAGATAGCCTTGGTCGTCCATATTCAGCAAGCCCTTAAAAAGGCCGGAGTTTGGCTCATGCCCTATTGCTACAAAGAATGCCCTGAGCGGAATGATGCTTTCTTCGTTGGTCTTATTGTTAAATATTTTCACACTATCTACTTTATGCTCTCCCAGTATTTCCAGCGTATCCGTATTCCAGTACACTTTTATATTTGGTGTTTTCATTACCCTGTCCTGCATTACTTTACTGGCGCGCATTTCACTACGGCGTATGAACATGTGCACCATGCTGCACAGCTTTGACAGGTATAGCGCTTCCTCGCAGGCTGTATCCCCGGCGCCCACGATTGCTACTTCATGATTTTTAAAAAAGAACCCATCGCATACAGCACATGCCGAAACACCATGGCCATTAAGCCGCTCTTCCGATTCCAGCCCCAGCCACTTGGCCGAAGCACCCGTGGCGATGATCACAGCGTCTGCCTCTATCCACTTTTCTTCATCTATCTCTACCCGGTATGGCCGCCTGGAAAAATCGACTTTTGTCGCCAGGCCCCAGCGAATATCGGCACCCATGCGCTGCGCCTGCTGTTCAAAATCAACCATCATCTGCGGCCCCATGATGCCATTGGGATAGCCGGGATAATTTTCTACTTCCGTTGTGATCGTAAGTTGCCCACCCGGCTGCAATCCCTGGTATAAAACAGGCTTAAGGTTGGCGCGTGCAGCATATATTGCCGCCGTATACCCTGCCGGCCCTGATCCGATAATAAGGCAATGTACTTTTTCTATTTCGCTCATTTTTTCTGGTACTATTAATTTATTCTAAAGTTGCTATCCGGGAAGTAAAAATAAAATTAGTTTAAAGATGCAAAAGAATTGCCGATGCATCAAAACTTAAGTAAAATTGATCCGCTCATTTAATTTTTAATAATACTATTTTCAGAACATCCTTACTAAGTAAGTGCTACCTCGGCACTATCATGGTTGTATCTATACTGCCGTAGCCAGCCCATACCCCAAGCGCCCCGTTGGAAACGTTCGATTGAACATTGATCGGGGATGCAAATGGGTTACCCGCAGCACTGGCAGCAAATTGTGCTGTATTCCAGAACGTGTATACGCTTTTATCAATTTCACTCCATTTAAGCGTTACCGTGTCTCCGGGGTAAAAATATCTCAGTGAATCCCCGTTGGCATCTATGCTGTTATTGTAACCGGCAAATAACCCTATATTGGCCACCCTTTTACCATTTACCACCTCATCGCTGAATATACCGCAGGGAAAAAACTGGCCACTGTTTATTTTGGTAAAGTAGCGAACATAATTACCGGGCGTGTCAGGGTCAGTGTAGTTAGCAAAGAGTTGTATGGCGTTTGCCGGAGTCTTCGAATCGGCCAACGCAGGCGCAGCGAACCAAAGTGAATCGGGGCCTTTAGGATTGGGTATTTTGGTGACTGAAGTGTAGGTTTTACCATTATAAGTTATGGTAAGTGTGTAAAATTTACCTACCTGCCCCAATATAATATTGGAGAGATCAGCCGTATCTATAGTGTAAACATAAAACTTACTATTAATGCCGGTGTCAATTGTATATTCCCGCAGTGTTATCGTTTTACTGCCATCAGAAACCTTGATATCAGCGCCATGAAGAAAACTGTTTTGTACAGTTGTGAGATCTATTTGTGAAAAAAAACTGATGGTAGACGTTAAAAAAACATAGGGCGGCAGGTTGGTCTCTATTGTGCCATCCACTACTACCGCAGGGGGAACGCTCCCGAGGTTTATATGTACTTCTTTCTCACATGCAACCAGTGTGATCACCATAAAAAATACCAGTGAAAACAGCCCATGGGACCGAAGATATGAGTGGCGCATACAAGCTTTACCGTATAAGACACAAAGGTAAGGATAATGGGATTTGGATTAGTGTTAAATAGCTATTGTTTCCTTTTCGAATGCAAAAAATCATCAATTTAATTTACATATTTTCCATCAGGGGCATACATGACCGGGAGCAGCTTATGTGTGCGCTCAAAATAGTCGTACCCGGCTTTCAGTTCGCTCCAGAATTGTTGCCTTACCATATCTTTAGGAAATTCGCGGTTCAGGTAGTTGATACCGCTCTTTGTAAGCCTGGTGGGAAAGATATGAACCGGAATGTTTTGCTGCCCGTTTAGTTTTGCGTTAAGGCATATGGTGTATATCTCCTGTATACCTTCGTTGGTCATGGGTAAGCAGCCCACTGTTACACAGCCGCCATGTATATAAATATCACCACCCAATTTTTCTTTGCCCATCACCTGGTCAGAGAAATTCGGGTAATTGAGCCGCAGAGACAGGTAGTATTCACTTGCCGGGTTAAATTCCTCTATGAAGTAAAACCCTTCCGGTACCTGGCGGTCGCCCTGCGCCCGTTTTGGCCCCAATGAGCCGGAGATAGAGCAGACGCGGTATGTTTTTATCAGTTTGTATTCACCAGCCTCGGTATTCCTTGCCCAGAGTTCCAATTCGTTTTGCGATTTGAAGGCGCGGAGATATATGTCCTTTGGGGGATAGGCAATGTTCTTTTTTTTGAATTCCCGGCCCAGGGTATCATTATATTTTTTCCATGACTCGGCCACGTGGCCGTAAGAAAGCTGGCTATTTCTGAAACTTGCCGAGTCATTCTGCGCAAACACGCCAAAAGGCCCGCAAGTCACAATTAAGAAAAAGACTATAAGACTGTGTAACCTTTTAACCAAGTGCATTTCAAATCTTCGCGAATTGGACAGCCCCTCCGGGGCAAGGAACGAGTTTCGTTTCACCGGGCTGCAAACCGATAGCCCCGCTGGGGCAGTATTTATAACTTCATTTTCTTTTTTTATTAAATATTTTGCCATGAGCAGATTTGAAATACACCCTTTTAACCATCAAAACATCTTTTACAGAATAACATCTGAATCTTTACAAATGTAAATAAATGCGACTGAAATATATAGTATACCACGCAAGGGGTAAATTGTTGCGTAAAGAATTTCACGCAAAGACGCGAAGGCGCAAATATTCATTTGATAATAAGTAAAATATAAAAGACAAGGCCCCAAAGGAGCAACGTAAAAGTCACTAATTTATGCCTTGCGTAGTATAAAACGGAAAAGGAGGCGAAATCGCCTCCTTCCCATTCTTCACACAATATTGTTTAATGCTGTAATTGTATTTTGTTATTATAATTAATAGTACCTGACTTAATGGTAAGTATGTATAAGCCATTTGTCAATCCTGAAAGATCAAGCTGGCTGACACCGATGCCTTCATTCATGTTAATTGTTGCCTTATACATCTCTTTGCCGGTAATGTCAGCAATAGTTACGTTGCCTGCTTCTGCAACACTTTCCTGCCACTGAATATTCAGCTTGCCGCTGGCGGGGTTGGGGAATGTGGCTACTGAAGAAGCATAAGATTTCACATTGTTTACACCTTCAGTAACGGGAGTAATTGTTTTTGACAATAAATGCTGAACGAAACTTGCCGTACTCATGCCGGAAGAACCGCCGGTAAGGTTAATGCTTGTATAAGCAGTAGTGGCGTAATTGATCGCTTCAGGATATATTGTATAGGTACCGAGCGGAAGATTGCTGAACGAATAGTGGCCTGCAGCATCAGTATAGGTGTACTGGAGTATCGTTCCTGCGGATGATAACACATATATCTGCATGCCAACTGCGGGCACACCAGTGGAAGTTCCCTTGTTAGCTCCAGTCGTAACGTCTCCTGCGATAAAGCCGGCCCCTGCAGTAACTGTGCCATAAGCCATGTTTATGTTCTCGCCATCGTCTGTGCCGCCGGTATGATAAAATACATCCGCTGAATACCAGTATGAACTGCTGGTGTGATATGTGGGCATATAACCTGTGGAAGAAAATACTACCGGATATACCGCAGCTTTTACCCTGTAAGAATCGGTAGGCTCACCGATAAACTGATAATATGCGCTGGAGCCACCTGAGAATGTTGTTGTAGAGTCAATTGCTTCAAGTAAATGTGTAGCAGGATCGTATGTTATCAGCCATACTTTTATAACACTGGTACTATCAATAGACCCGCCGGAAAAATTAATGTTCCCGGAGATGCGGTTCAGGGCAACAACGGTAACAACGGCTGTGGCTGTTGTTAATGTACCGCATGAAGTAACGGAATAGGTGATAGTGGCAGTGCCGGGGCTAACACCATGAACTGCCCCTGACGCTGCATTGACAGTAGCTACAGCCGTATTGCTGCTGCTCCATGTGCCCCCAGATACAGAACTGCTATAACCGGTAATGCCACCCACGCCCACACTTGAAGCACCTGATATGGTGCCAGCGGTGCCCGTGGCAGTTACGAAAACGTCAATGAATGTGCTCACAGAACCGCAAGTGCCCGTAACCGTATAGCTAACAGCTGCTATGCCTGCGGATACGCCCTCAACTACACCTGTTGAAGCGTTAACCGATGCAATGGCTGTGCTACTGCTGGTCCAGACACCGCCGGTTGTGGCATCAGCCAGTGCCGTGGTTGAACCTGCGCAAACGGTATCAGCTCCGGTAATAGCCGCCACAGTTACGCCGCCGCCTATGGTTATCGGGGTGAACACATAACATCCTGGCGCCGTAATGTATTCGATATAGGTAGTGCCCGCAATTGCACCGGTGACCACGCCGGAGGAGCTTACGCTGGCACCACTTCCCACGCTCGCCCATGTGCCGCCAATTGTGGCATCAGATAGCGCAATGGTTGCCCCTATGCACACGGCTGATGGGCCGGTAATAGAAGCAGGGGTTGGCGCTACCGTAAACACTGCGGTTACATAGCTTGCCCCAAGGGTAAAAGTTATCGTTGCAGTACCGGCGGCTATTCCGGTAATATACCCGCTGCTACTATTAATAGTGGCAACACCAGTGTTACTGCTTGACCACGTGCCGCCTGTAATAGCCGAACTATCAATAAGGGAAGTGGAATTCCCCACACAACATCCCATTGTGCCGGAAATAGGATCCAGCGCGTAAGAAGCCGCTGAAAGAATTAAACCCAATAATGTTAGGGTAAGGAGCTTTTTCATAAATTTTTAATTTAGAGTTAAAGAATGGTTGTTTATTTGGTTTTTATTGGTTTTTTGATCAAATGGTAATTGCATGCCTTACCCAATATGACGAGGCAATGAGACAAAACGTTAGGATGATTTGAATATTTTTAAAATAATACGTATTTGAATAGGGGTTGCTGAGTAAACTACCAGAACATGTAACCTCTTTAAAAATTGACCCCGCGTATCGGGTTAAATATTATAAAATGCGTTTATAACACAGCACAGTCGCCTTGTTTTTTGAAAAAGTGCTGTGTGTTTGGCACTCCTGGTTGGAGCTTTTGAAAATTATCCCGCGTAATACGAGATAAACATAGCATAATAAGTATATAACACAGCACAGTCACCCTGTTTTTTGGAAAAGTGCTGTGTGTTTGGCAATAGTTCGTGGAGCTTTTTGAAAATTACATAACAAAATAAACATATAACACAGCACAGTCGGCCTGTTTTTTGGAAAAGTGCTGTGTGTTTTTGGGGTGGTTCACTGGTTGGCGTGCTAAGCCCGGGGACCCTTCGGCGGGGCTCAGGACCCTTCGGCGGGGCTCAGGATAACCTGCTGATGCGCGATATTACGTGATATAATAAAATGATTGAATAACACAGCACAGTGGCCCCTGTTTTTGGAAAAGCGCTGTGTTATTATGATAATTAATATATTATATTTATTTTAATATTATGGTGATTCCGCAGAGGTTGGATGCAGTGGCATAGGGCGATACGTTAAGTTAAGGATAATGAGGACTTTATTCAGCTTCATAACATGCGATACCTTGCGCCACCGCTACAGCCGTCATTGAAATTATGGCTGTTGAAAAAAGCTAAGGCGACACGCGGTCGGCATCGTACTCATTATTCATTGGATTTTACTATAAACATGTGGCCCTTTCAAGGGCTGCCTATGCGGATCAGTTATTTCCAACGAGACATAAGGCGCAGCCTTATCGGGCACTAAATGATATTGCGGACGGAACTATAATTATTCATTTTAGGCATGACGACAAAACAAATATTCATTATTCATAAACAACCCGGGTTACTGATCGCCTACCACCTATATCCATGCGCACAAAATAGACGCCATCGGGAAAGTTTGCGGCATGAAGCGTTGTGGCATTATTCCATTGGGATGCCGTAATAGTTGTTTTATACACATCTCTGCCAAGGGCATCAGAAATGGCCACCTGCATAATGGTTCCTGCGTCCGCATTCCATTGTATAGTAAAGGTACCGTCGTGCGTTGGGTTAGGGTAAATATTTGCGAACGAATTTCCAGCTATCCACACAATATTTTGTTCCGGTAAAACGACTGAACTGCCGTCCTCCTGGATTGCCGTCAAACGGTAGTGTATGCCGGTCCCGGCGGGAATTTCGCCTGGCGGCTGGTCTACAAAATAATATTGCTGCCCGTAATGCTGAACTGATGGTGTATTATCAATTGTAACAAAAGAACCGGAACCTATGGCGCGCTCCAACATATAATGATCTGTAAATCCATCAATATAGGAAGTCCAATTGGCCTGCACACTTTGATGGCTGATCATTCGTGCGTTAAAAGTTATCAGATCTGATGCAACGTCCAATGAATCCACTCGTCGTATTGGTGAATAAAAGGTGTCGGTATTTCCTGCTACTGTCCATTTCAGCCTATAGTAAAATACCGGGACATGGTTAAAATTTACCAAGTCGTTTACAGAATAGATGCCCGGGTTTACATGTTTTGCGGGCGTATCTATTATTTTACCAAAATTATTTCCGTCAGCAGACCATTGCACTGTATATACATTCACAACCGTATCTATAAGAGAATACCATTGCGTTGTTATTACATTGCTGCCATTTCTGAAAGCTACAAAATTGAGGTAGTCAACACCGGCGGAAAAATTACCCGTCGGGCCACCATTATTAAACCAGAATTCTGAGAAAGGTTTTACGTTAAGCTCAGCATAATAGCCCTTGTCATAAGGCACCCAGTGTACAGACCGGTATGGATAATAGGTGAAGGCGCCACCGGTGTCATCCGCCAGTGTTCCGTTTTCCACGACGCTATTAGCTGTGTTATCGTATTGTGTAACACCGAGCCTATAAGCATCGGTTACAGGCGCACATGATGGACAAGTAGTATCCTTTAAAACGTTAACAAATTCGCTATCTAACAGGTATAGCCGCACACTTGTACTGTCACCGGCGTTTTGCGGCGCCTTTAATGTATAGCTCCGCCCGAAGGTGTATTGCGTCCCACCCGGATTACTTAAACTATCATGCGGATAGAGGGTTACTACAGCATTACTGATACTTTGATCGTTTGGCTGCACAGAAAAAAGCAACTGGTTTGATTGAGTAAAATCCGTCCATTGGCTGCCACTAATATCCTCTGTTATTGCCGCCGTACTATTGGCGGGGAGTATAGGATAAGTGCGGTCAAAAATATGTATATCATCTACAGCTATCCCTTCGAATGTGACGCCGGGATCCGCAGCCATTACGAAACGAAAATGAAGCGTAACCCCGGGACCGGGCTGCGGCAGCGGAATTGAGGCGACATGCCAGCGGGTAAAACCTTCTGTATTCCATACATCAAATGTGGAATCGTACCAGTTAGTCCCCTGCCCTTCCGAGCCGAGCTTTAACCAAGTTTGCCCGTCGAAGGAACATTCTATGTAGGCTGCATCGCAAAGTGTCCTGCCGCAATTCTCAATGTCCATTGCCGTGCTGAAACTGAGCATAGGATTAGTCAATTGGGAAATATCAAAACAGGGTGAGTATAAATAAGATAGCTCCAGGTCGTTGTAGTTACCTGCCAGGTTGGTCTTCCACGCCTTAGTGCCACTTGCGGCTTTATTTATTTTTGGTGAGGCAGGAGTCCCGTACTGCCATGAATTTTTAAAACCGTCGCT
>Ga0207081_1034_pt1 | contig 19323 bp, 22 predicted proteins | sample Alteio_BWMinHeat_59_FD_153524 | JGI IMG/M metagenome (GOLD analysis project Ga0207081, IMG submission 153524) | Enriched cells from forest soil in Barre Woods Harvard Forest LTER site, Petersham, Massachusetts, United States -... | ecosystem: Environmental > Terrestrial > Soil > Temperate forest >... | reverse complement strand
TCGTCACCCAAATAGAATTACAAAACAAACTCCCTTTTACTCCCCACTTTTTAAATACAATCAACTATTTATATCTTGTTGCAAATAAGAGCCTTAATGAAACAATTCCTGAAATTCCTCCCCATTCTCCTCCTCTATCTTGTAGCGGCCGGTAGAGGTTACGCCAGGCTGCAAGGCCAGCCCCTAATTGACTCTCTGCTCAAAGAGCTCCCTAAACAAAAGGAAGACACCAATAAGGTGTACATGCTCCATAACCTGTCGTTTGCTTATTATTCAACTGACCCTGATGAGGGTATAAAATACGGCAGACAGAGTTTGGAATTAGCCACAAGGCTGAATTGGAAAAAAGGTATGGCAGCGGCTGATAATTGCCTGGGAACAAACTATTTCAGTAAATCTGATTATCCGGCAGCATTGGCATATTATAACGAGGCGCTAAAAGTATATGAATACCTGGATTACAAAAAAGAAATGGCTACAGAGCTGATGAATTTAGGCAATGTCTATGAGCATCAGGGCGACTATCCTAAGGGGCTGGAATATGATTTTAAAGCTTTGAAAATTGATGAAGAAGCCGGGAATAAACAAGGAATAGCGCAGGTTACGGGGAATATCGGCGCCAACTACGATAACCGTCGCGATTATCCAAAGGCGCTGGAATATTATTTTAAGGCTTTGAAAATGGATGAAGAAACAGGGAATAAAACCGGCGTGGCAATCGTCACCGGGAATATAGGCGGTGTTTACAGTGACGAGGGCGATTATGCTAAGGCGTTGGAGTTTGATTTTAAAGCTTTAAAAGAGTTTGAAGAAACAGGGGATAAAGATGTTGTCGCAAGCCTTACCGGGAACATTGGTGATGTTTATGCCAGCCAACACAACTATACACAGGCGCTTGCGTGGCATTTTAAAGCAGTGCAGATGAGTGAGGAAACAGGTGATAAAAGTAATGAAGGGAGTTTTCTTGCGGATATTGCAACTGAATTTATTAGTATAGCGGCCCACAATGGCAGCCTGGCGGATACAGCAAGAATGCCGGCAGCGGCTGTATGGGCCGCGATGCCCTTGCGCCCCGACAGCCTCGTACCAAAGGGCCGGACTGCACTGCTGCACAGAGCAGAAACATACATAAATAAAGCCATCGCCATTTTTGAGGAAATAGGCAGCCTTGACCAATTGCAACAGAGCTACAATGTTCTTTCTACAGCTGACTCCTTGCTTGGTGACTATAAAGGCGCATTTTATGCCAGGGGTCAGTTCATAATCGTTAAAGACTCCGTTTTCTCTAAAGTAAATGCTGTAAAAATTGCAAGGTTGGAACTGCAAAAAAAAATAGAAACGGACAGCCTTAAAAGCGAGCAGGCAAGGAGCGTAATAGAGCTAAGATACAGGCAGCAGCGAAATTACACCTATATTGGCATCGCTGGAATAGGGCTGTTACTTGTCTTTACCTTTTTTATCGCCCGTAATAACAAGCTGTTGAGTAAAGAAAAAAAACGCAGTGAAGACCTGTTGCTCAACATACTGCCTGAAGAAGTAGCCGATCAACTGAAAGAAACAGGTAAATCAGATGCAAAGCACTTTGATAATGTAACCGTCCTGTTCACTGACTTTGTGAACTTCACGCAGGCCGGAGAGCGTATGAGCCCACAGGCACTCATAGACGAGCTGCACACCTGTTTCAAAGCCTTCGACGATATAACAACCAAATACGGTGTAGAGAAAATAAAGACCATCGGCGATGCCTACCTTGCTGTAGCGGGGCTACCCACAGCAGACCCACTACATGCTGAGCACATAGTAAGAGCCGCCATAGAGATAAATGCCTTCATGCAAGACAGGCTGGCAAAGCTGGGCAGCAGCACATTTGAAATTCGCATAGGCATCCACAGCGGCAGTGTAGTAGCCGGCATAGTAGGCGTAAAGAAATTTGCCTACGACATATGGGGAGATACCGTAAACACTGCTGCCCGTATGGAGCAAAACAGTGAGGCGGGCAGGATAAATATCTCTGCAACTACTTATGAGCTGGTAAAGGATAAATTCAATTGCGAGTATAGGGGTGAGATTGATGCAAAGGGGAAGGGGATGTTGAAGATGTATTACGTGTCCGCCGAAGCTTTTTCAGCGTAGGCGGATGTGTCGTAGGGGCAATCCCTTGCGGTTGCCCTACACACGCAGGACAAACACCTTAAGCGATTGCCCGATCAGCTCTATTTATATTATAAATATATAATATATGTATTTATATACATAACACAGCGCTTTTTAAAAAAACAGGGCGACTGTGCTGTGTTATACCCACATTTTGTTATATCATCTTCAATGAGCTCCGCGCAAGCTGTCAAAAACACACAGCACTTTATCAAAAAACAGGGCGACTGTGCTGTGTTATACACTTGTTTTATTATATTATGTCATATTGCACAATACGGTCTCATCCTGAACCCCGCCGAAGGGCTCCCGGGCTTTAGCAAGTAGCCAAATCACAACACCATCACATATCAAACCGTAACATTTGTTGAAAAAAAGGGGGTACTGCGCTACGGTATAAACTCTTTTTATCATGTCATTGCACAAGTGCGCCACAGCCATGACGCATGATAGTAGCAATAGGGCCGGGACAAAAAGGAGAATAGTATCGGCCAAAACTTATAGGATCGTCTTTTTCACATCCGCTAATATATCCAGGGTTTCCTCTTTATTGGTACCTTCAGCATACACCCTCAGCAAAGGCTCGGTGCCGGAGGCGCGCAGCATTACCCACCCGCCGTTATCCAGGTGATATTTTATACCGTCAATGGTTTCTACCCGGTTAAAGCCATACTTGCCAAACTTTGTATAGCCGCCCTCGCTGGCTTTTTTGATGATGGCATTTTTCTTTTCATTTTCAATAGTCAGGTCGTGGCGGTCGTAATAAAAGTGCCCGACTATCTCATATACTTCTTCACAAAGTTCCTTTAATGTTTTACCTGTTTTGGTCATGAACTCATAAATGGCAAGCCCGTCATAAATGCCGTCCCGTTCGGGTATGTGGCCTTTCACGGCTATGCCCCCGCTTTCTTCACCGCCCACCAGCACATCATCATGCACCATTATTTCACTAATGTACTTAAAGCCGACCGGAGTTACTTCTACAGGCAGCCCATAAACTTCACAGAGTTTTTTTACACGGTCAGTTACGGTAAAGGCAATTACTACCTTGCCGTTCATGCCCTTGTATTTATGCAGGTAATGGATCAGTAGCAGGATGATGTTGTGTGCATCCACAAAGTTTCCGTCACCGTTATACAGCCCTATGCGGTCAGCGTCTCCATCTGTTGCCAGGCCTATTTTTATTTCAGGGGTAGTAGCCACAGTATGCGCTAATTCCTTTAGGTTTTTGTCAAGCGGCTCAGGGGCCTGTCCGTGAAATCCCGGGTTATCATCGCAATGTATCAGCACGGCTCCGGGCAGTAATCTGCGGACCACATTTTGCCCTGCCCCATACATGGCGTCATAGGCGATTTTGAAAGGCGATTTTGTCAAAGCTTCAAAATCAAATTTCCCTTTGATGTATTCCACATACATGTCCTCGAGGTTTATATATTCCAGTAAACCTTTTTCTTCCCAATAATCTAAAGATTGGGCAGGCACATCCACTTCCCCAGGTATCAACGACTCTACCGCTGCAATATCATTTGGGCTGGATGGCCCTCCATGAGCGCCCTTAAGCTTGTACCCGTTATAAGATGGCGGATTATGTGATGCAGTGATCACTACACCCTGGTCTGCCTTTAACTGCAGTACACCTAAAGAGATCATAGGTGTACTGACAAAGCCCTTTGCCAGCAGCACCCTTACACCATTATTACATAATACTTTGGCAGTTATCTCTGTAAACAATGCCCCCCCGAAACGGCAATCATGCCCCACAACAACCGCAGGCGCGCTGTTTTTTTGCAGCAACCAGTCTGCAAGCCCCTTACTTACACGGCCTACATTGTATACTGTGAAGTCCTGTGCAATGATCGCCCGCCACCCATCCGTCCCGAATTTGATTTTTTCTGTTGTCATAAGGTATTGTTATTTGTAATTACCGGATAGTTAATTTTTGTGAACCGCAAATTTATAAAACGTTTTTGTTCGGATAAGGTTATTTAATTTCGGATAAGGTTATTTAATTTTACAGTAAATATATCACTATGCCAGACATGATAACAACCATCAATCCGACCGATGGACAGGAAATTGCCTCTTATGAAGTTTATGATGAAAATAAGGTTGATAAGGCGCTGAAACAGGCCATGAAAACTTTTGAAGAATGGCGCAGGCAGCCATTTAGTAAAAGGTCAACGGTATTAAAGAATATTGCGAAAGAGCTGCGAAAGGAAAAAGAAAAACTGGCTACCATCGCCACTCTTGAAATGGGCAAGCCCATTCAGCAGAGCCGTGATGAGGTTGAAAAATGTGCGAAGGCACTGGAATTTTACGCTAAGGAAGGGGCTAAGTTCCTGGCGAATGAAATGGTGGAAACTGACGCCAGAAAGAGTTATGTAACTTTTCAGCCACTGGGCGTGGTACTGGCAATAATGCCATGGAATTTCCCTTACTGGCAGGTGTTCCGGGCCATGGCGCCTACCGTTATGGCAGGCAATGTTATGGTGCTGAAACACGCTTCAAATGTTTGCGCCAGTGCGCTGGCTATAGAAAGAGTAATACTAAGTGCGGGAGCGCCCAAAGGATTGCTGCAAACATTAATACTACCTTCTTCAAGAATTGAAAAACTGATAGATGATCCGGCAATAGCGGCGGTGACCCTTACCGGCAGCACCGCAGCGGGCAGCAAGGTTGCAGAGGCTGCGGGAAGGAATTTAAAGAAACAGGTATTGGAGCTGGGAGGCAGCGATGCGTATGTAATATTGGAAGATGCTGATATGGATGTTGCGGTGGAAATTGCGGTGCGCGGGCGATTGGTAAACAGCGGCCAAAGCTGCGTATCGGCGAAACGATTCATTGTAGTAAGATCCATTCGTAAGGAATTCGAGCAGCGCTATACAGAGCAAATGAAATTGGCTACCTATGGCAACCCCATGGATGAAAAGAGCAGGATAGGGCCCCTGGCAAGAACAGACCTCCGTGACCAGCTACATGAGCAGGTATTAAAGAGCAAGGAAAAGGGTGCCAAAATCCTTTGCGGCGGATTTATTCCCGGTGGCCCCGGAGCCTATTATCCGCCTACGGTGCTTACCAATGTTAAGAAAGGAATGCCCGCCTATGAAGAAGAACTCTTTGGCCCGGTTGCGGCAGTTATTGAAGCAAAAGACGAAAAGGACGCGCTGCGGATAGCCAATGATTCAATATACGGATTGGGCGGAGGCATTATTTCATCGAACCGGGCCAGGGCTGAAAAGCTGGCTGTAGAAGAGCTGGATGCCGGTAGCTGCTTTGTAAATGACTTTGTTCATTCCGACCCCCGTTTGCCATTCGGGGGTGTCAAGCACAGCGGCTATGGGCGGGAAATAGGGGCGTTTGGCATACGGGAGTTTGTCAATATTAAGACGGTGTATATAAAGTGATGATTAATTGTTAATGGTAAATGCGCTATGACGGTTTGGGATTCACGGTTAATATTTGCAGCAGCAGCGAGCGGTCTCAATCATATTCGTTGGTTGAACGAAACAAAAGATAATGGCGCATGGGCCTATATTGGCGATGGCGACGAATTGGACAGGGAAATGGTTATGGACACAATAAATAAGTTCTTTGACGACAATGCTCTTTATATTGTATTGACGAAAAGGGATTCGTTTAAACTTAACAAAGAAGACATTAGAACAGCATTGACTAATCTTTTAGGAAAAGCTAATTTTTCCATTTGGGATAGTAAATTTGAAAAAGTGATTGGTTTTGTCGCAGCTAATGCAATCATGCGTTTAGGACAAAAAATAAAGGGATCTACTAACAAATCTTAATTTTATGACAAGAGAAATGGCTTTGCAAATTTTGGAAGAAATGCCATCTGGTGAGTTAGATCTGGATGAATATCTGGCAAAAGTAGTTGTTGTGGAAAAGGCAAACGAAGAAATAATGCTAACGCACGAAGAGGCGAGGGAATTTGTTACAAACTGGAGGAAGCGACGCTACCCTAATAATTAAAGATTTTTTCAAATGAAATTTGTAAAATACAGTGTCCTATTTGTTGCCCTCATAATCACTGGCCTTAGTATCTTACAATTGTTTTTAAATAGCCGTAATCCTGCTCACATGTACACATATCTTGCGCTTGGTGATTCTTATACTATAGGAGAACTTGTACCCATGCACGATAATTTTCCGCACCAAGCGGTGGCTTTGCTGAATAAGCAGCATTTTGATATTGCTGACCCCGTTATTATCGCTACGACGGGCTGGACTACCGATGAGCTTGCAGCATCTATCAGGGAGCACAATATCAGGGAGAAATTCTCATTTGTAACCCTGCTTATAGGCGTTAATAACCAATTCCGCGGCAGGAGCTTGGATAATTACCGGGAGGAGTTTAAGCAATTGCTGGACCAGGCAATGGTCTTTGCCGGCGGGCAGCCCCAAAATGTTTTTGTATTATCCGTACCAGATTGGGGGGCTACGCCTTTTGCAGAGGGCAAAGACAGGCAGAAGATCGCCAGGGAGATAGACGAATACAATACAGCCTGCAAAGAAATAACCATAGCCAATAAATGCCAATACCTTGAAATAACTGCCAGCACCCGAGAGCATGGGCAGGATAAGCAGTATCTTGCTGCCGACGGGCTGCACCCCTCAACCAAAGAATACGGAATATGGGCGGAAAGGCTTGCGGAAATGGTGGCAAAAACATTGAAAGAGTAAATAATGGAATAAGATTATTATTTTTGGGTCATGGCAAAATACCCCTACGATTTCCCGGTTCGGGAAATAAGGCAGGCGATAAGTGTACTTAAACCGCAATTTGAAGTTACGGACTGGCCTGAGTTATATGTCGACTTTAGTCGCGTACGGGCAAAAGAAACATTTAATTCATTGTCAGTAAAACTAAACGTTATTGACGATGTGTTTGAATCTACAAATGATTATTCGAAAATCCTTTATACAGGACATACGGGCTGTGGCAAAAGTACCGAATTAGTGATGCTTCATCATTACCTGAACCATAAAGATAGATTTTTTTCTGTTTATGTTGATGTAAATGAGAGCTTGCAGATGTCTTCTTTTGAACCGGAAGATCTGTTTATTTTACTGATAACAAAGTTAGTAGAAGCATTAAAGGAAAGCGGGGTAAGCTTTTCTGTCTCGGGGTTAAAAAAGCTGGCAGATGACTGGATAGCACAAGATCCTGAGATTGTAGACGAAGTGGAAAAAAAAGACAGCAAGGAAGCCGGCGCGCAACTGGAGGCAGGATTTAATTTCTGGAATTTTCTAAGTCTTAAAGGCAATCTTAAAACTGCATTTTCTTACAATTCTAAAACATCCACAATCATCAGGAAAAGCATTAAACAGAACCAGGGCGATTATATTGTAACCTTTAATGAGATCCTATACGAAATCAAAAATGAAATTCTTACCAAAGATTTTGGGCGGGAAATTATTTTTATACTGGATGGCATTGAAAAACTAAGACAGGAAAAATATGATACTTACGTGCAAACATTTTTCAGGGATGCGAGGTTAATTCAAAATCTTAATAGTAACCTGATCTGTTGTGTGCCCATAGATTCCATTTACGATATCCATGTGTGTTCTCTTATTGACGGGCTATATCAGCGGTTTATTTTGCCCCTGATAGACGTGAACGACAATACCCGCCAATTATTTAACAGCATTGTCAGCAAGCGAATTGATGTCAATAAATTTATGGAGAATGGGGTGATGGATTATTGTATAGAGCAATCGGGTGGCAACCCAAGACAATTAATAAAAATCGTAGCTGAAGCGCTTTCTTATTCACAGCCTAATAATTTCATAGTGAATATGGAGATCGCCCGGAAAGCCAGCCAGGAATTGGGATTAGATCTGCGGCGGACTTTAACAAGTGAGCATTTCAGAATATTGAAAGAAGAAAATTACTATGATGATGCGGATAAAATAATTATTGACCTTCTTTTTTCTCTGGCATTGCTGGAGTATAATGGCAATACGAGAATTCGCAAGCCTAACCCGTTATTGCAACCATTCCTTTCTTAATGCCTGAAACTCAAAATAGCGATTCGGAAACTATCATTGCTCAGAATAAAGAGGAATGGAACAGGTTAGAATTCCTGCTGCAAGACCCTGAGCCAAATATATTCTGGATAAATTGCGATACAGCGAGGTTGAAAAAGCCATTGCACGATGCGATTACAGAACATTTTCCGCAACTGAAACCATACGATATTTATATCAGTGAGAAAACGGAATCGCTAAGTCGGATAATATCGTATGATGATAAGGATAAGATAACAAAGGATACCGTCATACATATATTTGGATTGGAGGAAGCAGTGAAAAGTGTTGATTTTTTAGGAAATCTGAATTTTCAGCGTGATAGCTTTTTTCGTAAAGCTCCTGCGCACATTGTCTTCTGGGCCGATTTTGATACAGCTACTGTATTAACACGCAAGGCTTATGACTTTTGGAGCTGGATCGTTTTTACTTTTGATTTTACAACGCCTGATATGTTGCTTACTGCAAGGCAGAAAGGGTTTATAGGCATATTAAAACTTGAGGATAACGAAATAAAAATGCCTTCAAAAGATAGCGTCGAACGGATACGCCATCTCGAGCATGAATGGGATGAATTTCTAAAATCGGTGAATGGTAAGCCTTTTACCGTAAAACAGATGAGAGATGCGGTAACAATTGCAATGGCATTAGCAAAAGAATATAGAGAAGAGGGGAAGTATACACTAGCAATATATCTTTTAGGAAGAGCTTTAGAGTTAAATCCATCAGTTATTGAAGAAATTGATAACGGAATCATTTTAAACGAACTAGGACTTGCATTTCACGAAATTGGTGATGAGAATCAAGCAGCATTTTTTTTTGAAAAGGCACTAACTATTGGCTTGAATATTTATGGGCCCAATTCTTTAGATATAGCTACGGTTTTATCCAATCTTGCCGTTTCGAAAATCACATTGGAGGATTTCGAGAAAGCGAAGGAATTGCTTGAAAGAGCACTGAAAATATATGATGCCAAAAAAATCAGTCACCCTAATAAGGCGCGAGACTTGTCAAATTTGGGAGTAGTACTAATGAACTTAAATCAACACGATTTGGCGAGACAATTATTAGAACAAGCTCTTGATATTAATATTGAATACTATAACGAAGAGTCACCAAATATTGCTCGGGTTCGTTCTATTCTTGCATTAAACTATTTTAGAACGGGAAATTTGGAAACAGCAAAAAAAATGTTGGAACAAGTGTTAGAAAGTGATCTAAAGAATTTTGGTGAAAATCACCATGTCATCGCAGAAGATTATTTTAATCTAGGTAGCTTGTCTTTACAATTGCAACTGGATTTACAGGCAATAAAGTATTGTGAAAAGTCGTACGACATCTTCAAAAAGAATTTTGGGGACAATCATCCTAAGACGCAATTAGTGCTAAATTCCCTGCAACTTATCTACAAACATGGACCTCGACAAACTCCGTGATCTCTGTCTCTCTTTTCCCGGCGCCACTGAGGGCCTGAAATGGGAAGACCATATCTGTTTTATGATACAGTCGAAATTACCTAAGAAAGTACACGATGGTTTAAAATAGCAGGTATTTAGCAGCACATTTCAATAACCCTTTGAGCAATAATATTATAAAGGCTTTTGCGGGAAAAATTTTTATGTTATATTTGAGCAAACATTCTTTATGAAATATAGGTTTCCTTTATGTTTTCTAACCCTACTCATTTTCTCTTTCTCTGCACAGGCGCAGGTGCAGCGGATCAATACTATAGCAGGAAATGGCGCTGAAGGTTTCAGCGGGGATGGGCATTCCGCGTTTGCGGCTGCGCTTTTCGGGCCAATTGGTGTTGCGGTGGATAGTGCCGGTAATGTTTATATTGATGATTATTACAATCACCGCGTTCGCAGGGTTAGCGCTGCTACCGGCATTATTACTACAGTTGCGGGCAATGGGGAAGAAGGGTATTCGGGAGATAATTCTTATGGCGCCAGTGCCCAGGTAAGCCCAACCGGTATTGCGGTAGATAAAAAGGGGAATGTGTTCATTTCTGATGCGGGCCATGGTGTTGTGCGTAAGTTAAATATGGTGGACGGGATCATTACCACCGTTGTAGGCAATGGATCGTGGGGGCATGGCGGAGATAGCGGGAGCGCCACTGCTGCATCATTGCGGGAAAACCTGGGGCTGGCATTTGACAATAAGGGAAATCTGTATATAGCTGATGCAGGTAACCATGTGGTGCGTAAAGTGGATACGGCGGGTATCATTACAACTGTAGCCGGAGATGATACTGCAGGCTATTCAGGAGATGGCGCTGCTGCAACTGCTGCCAAGCTGGATTCGCCAATAGCAGTTACTGTTGATAGCAGCGGGGCCCTTTATATCACTGATTTTTATAACAATGTAATCCGCAGAGTGGACACCGGCATCATCAGCACTTATGCCGGCGATAATGCGCTTCCCCCCGGCAATTCGGGAAATGGCGGCCCGGCCCCGGCAGCCCAACTGAATTTTCCCCAGGGGATTGCCACCGACAATTACGGAAACCTTTATATTTCTGACGCAGGCAATAACATTATCCGCCGGGTAGATGCCAACGGTATAATAACGACTGTTGTAGGGAATGGCACTGCCGGGTTTGGCGGCGACCTGGGGTATGTAGATGGGGCAAACCTGTTTAATCCGTATGGTATTGCGGTAGATTATAAGGGCCACATCTTTATTGCTGATGCCAACAACGAACGGGTAAGGGAAACCTATTATCTGTCGGAAGGGGTGAAAAACGTAGCTCAGAACGCCGCCATAGATGTTCATCCTAACCCATTTATCAACGAGGTAGGTGTTACCGGGCTGAGTAAGTCTGATAGGGTGGGCGTGTACGATGTGGCAGGCAGGCAGATGGGCGATATGTTCACTGTAGCCCAGGATGGCACTAATACCTTTACTATTAATGGCCTTGCTGCCGGGATATATATGCTACAGGTTTGGAGCAGCGATGGGGTTCAGAAAGCGGTGGTGAAGATGGTGAAGGAGTAGTCTGAACCTCAGATTAACCGTGGTTTGCCTGATTGACCTGATTGACCTGATTCCTGTTTTTTATCAACTTACCATGACAAATGCGAGAAAAACCACCCCGGCTGTACCCGGCATTCGCCTCGTCCAGCGTAGAACTGCGCTCTTGTCCTTGCGGCCACCTTGAAAATAAGGAGGGGAGTGCGTTACGCACCTGGCCCATTTTATCAGCTTCCATGTAGTTTCGGCATCTGAATTGTATAAAATAATATGTGACGATGAAAAAAAGCGAGGCTTGCCTGGCGCGGGTTCCCTCCTTCGCCGTGGCTTCGGCGGGTGAAAGAGCCTGTTTTTGGGGGAGGACCCGCTATGTTTTTTTTCGTCGTGTTTGCTCCCCGATAGTGCTTTCATTTTCGTCTGAACCTCAGATTAACCGTGGTTTGCATGATTGACCTGATTCCTGTTTTTTATCAACTTACCATGACAAATGCGAGAAAAACCACCCCGGCTGTACCCGGCATTCGCCTTGTCCAGCGTAGAGCTGCGCTCTTGTCCTTGCGGCCACCTTGAAAATAAGGAGGGGAGTGCGTTACGCACCTGGCTCATTTTATCAGCTTCCATGTAGTTTCGGCATATGAATTGTATAAAATAATATGTGACGATGAAAAAAAGCGGGGGTTGCCTGGCGTGGGTTCCCTCCTTCGCCGCGGCTTCGGCGGGTGAAAGAGCCTGTTTTTGGGGGAGGACCCGCTATGTTTTTTTGATCGTGTTTGCTCTCTGTCTGTGCTTTCATTTTCGTCTGAACCTCAGATTAACCGTGGTTTGCCTGATTGACCTGATTCCTGTTTTTTATCAACTTACCATGACAAATGCGAGAAAAACCACCCCGGCTGTACCCGGCATTCGCCTCGTCCAGCGTAGAGCTGCGCTCTTGTCCTTGCGGACACCTTGAAAATAAGGAGGGGAGTGCGTTACGCACCTGGCTCATTTTATCAGCTTCCATGTAGTTTCGGCATATGAATTGTAGTAAATAATATGTGACGATGAAAAAAAGCGGGGGTTGCCTGGCGTGGGTTCATCCAATGATCTGCATATTTAATTTCATCTGCAGCATTTGGGCAAGTGGAATATTGCTCAAGACTGGGATTCATAACTAAATTCACCTGTGCCGAACAATGAGTACAGATGAATATTGTTAGTATTATTAAAATGGGTTTCATGGCTGCGTGAACCGTGATTTGCAGGATTGAAGGATTAACCTGACAATTGAATATTTTGTATAGCTGGATTACTTATTTTAATTCACTTCTTATTAATAACAAAAGTAGTGTATAGTAATCTAAGTGAAGAATTTTTTTGATGGGTGTTTTAGTTATTCGTGGTTGTCGTATTTAAACTATAGCAAAAAAGACGACCCGAAGCCGTCTTTTTTGAATACAAAGTCTTAAAGTTAATTATCCTATGGAAACAAGCTCTATTTCAAATACCAGGTCCTGGCCGGCGAGTGGGTGGTTTGCGTCGAGCATTACCATATCTTCGGCTACTTCGGTGATGACTACCGGGAATACATTGCCGGCATTGTCGCCCATTTGCAGTTCCATGCCTACTTCGGGCTTCATATCATCGGGGAATTCGCTGATGGGGTAGTCCATTACCATATCGTCATTGCGCTCGCCGTAAGCATCTGCCACAGGAATATTTACGGTCTTTTTATCGCCGGGCGCCATATTGAGCACGGCATCATCAAAACCTTTGATCACCTGGCCATTGCCAACAGTAAACTGTAGTGGCTCGCGGCCCTCAGAACTATCGAAAGTAGAGCCATCTGTTAACTTGCCGTGGTAGTGAACATTTACCTTATCACCCTTTTTTACTTGCTGCATAAATTTTGTTTGAAAAATTATAAAGCGTGCAAGTTACATTGTATAATTGAGTTAGTGTAATAATATTTGGTTAAGAAAAGGGTATTGCGAACCCTTATTTTACAAGCTATGAAATTGAGTATATTTGGATATGCTGAATGAGGGTTTTAGCCAAATGAACTTATGTAGCATTCCCCCTTGCGTGTAAGCCTGTGCAGCAGCGAAGGGGGTAGGGGGATGTTCTTATTTAAATTACATTATGCCAAATAAAATAATCCCATATAATTCTGCTTTAAAGATGCTTGCACGCAAGCTGCGCAAAAGCAGTACCCTTAGTGAAGTGCTTTTATGGAATAGAATAAAAAACAAGTCTCTGGGATTTGAATTCCACAGACAGGTTCCGATAGACAATTATATTGTTGATTTTTATTGTCATGAACTAATGCTTTGCATAGAAATAGATGGAAACAGCCATGATATAGAAAAGGTCTTTCAAAATGATATAAAAAGACAAGAAAAACTGGAAAGTTTCGGTGTACGTTTCATTCGGTTTAATGACAAGGATGTAAAAAAGGATTTAGAAAATGTTATAAGGGCGTTAGCAGGAATTATGGAGGATATAAAAATGAGATGAGCATCTCAATTAATGCAGAAAAACATCCCCCTTGCCCCCTTCGCTAGCGCACAAAGGCTCTCGCTCAAAGGGGGAATGCTTCGGAATCAACTTTCAACTTCGGTTTTTCAAGTTATCGTAAAAAATATTTTTAAAAAAAATTGCGCAAGTGAATGCTTGCGCTTATATTTGCAAGCATATACTTGCATATTATGGAGGCACGGAGAGATGTATTTCAGGCAATAGCAGACCCGACAAGGAGGGAGATCATAGGTATGGTGGCCCGGAGATCGCTGAACCTAAACTCGATAGCCGATAATTTCAGTATGACCCGGCAGGCAATATCACTGCACATAAAGATACTGGAGGAGTGCGGGCTGATAACTGTGAACCAGCAAGGGAGGGAACGATTTTGCGAAGCAAAGTTAGACAAGCTAAATGAGGTGTCGCTGTGGATAGAGCAGTACCGCCAGTTTTGGGAGAAGAGATTTGACACCCTGGAAATGTATTTACAAGAACTACAAAAAAATAAAAAACATGGCAGAAAAAAATAGCACAGCCGACCGTGAACTGATCATATCACGTGTACTTAATGCTCCCATTGACCTGGTGTGGGAGGTATGGACCGACCCCGAACACTTAAAGAACTGGTGGGGCCCGGAAGGGTTTACCAACACCATTCACCTGATGGATGTTAAGCCAGGCGGTGAATGGACGCTGACGATGCATGGCCCTGACGGCAAGGACTACAAAAACAAAAGCGTGTTTACAGAAGTAGTAAAACACAGGCGAATAGTTTTTGACCATGAGCGCCCTGATTTTACGGCTACGATAAATTTTGAGCCGCAGGGCGAAAAGACAGCTATAACATGGCATATGCTTTTTGCAACACGGGAAGAATTTATAGCAGTGGTAAAAGCGCATAAGGCCGATGAAGGATTAAGGCAAAATGTTGAAAAGCTCAACCATTATCTGCAAACGCAAATTAATATTCGTAAACAACTAAAAACATCAACTGTGGCAAGAGTAAGCACTTATCTGAATTTTCCGGGGAACACAGAAGAAGCGTTCAACTATTACAAAACAGTTTTCGGCGGCGAATTTCATGGTGGCGGCATCCAGCGGTTTGGAGATGTCCCTGCCCCTGAAGGCATGCCCCCGTTATCAGAAGCAGATAAAAAACTGATCATACATGTAGAACTGACCATAACCGGCGGCCATATAATAATGGCCACAGATGCCCCGGAAAGCATGGGATTTAAGGTAGCCTACGGGAATAATATGCACATAAACCTGGAGCCGGAAAACAGGGAAGAAACTAAAAGGCTATTTGACGCCCTATCAGAAGGTGGAACCGTGACCATGGCCCTCCAGGATATGTTTTTGGGCGCCTACTTCGCCTATTTCGGCAGTTGCACTGACAAGTATGGCGTAAACTGGATGTTTAATTTCACGGCGAAGTAGATTTGCCAGGCGCGGTCTTTTTGCCGCGCCTGACAAATAACTTTTGCGAAAGGTTGCCCGCCGGGAAGCCGGGCTACTGTCATTTTTCGCCATAGATTACCAGGGCGCTTGAATCTATCATCACATTCCCATCCGGGTACCTCTCGTTGACGTTCCGGAAAACATCTGTTTTGATCTTTTCTTTAGTGGCGTCATCGGCCTTGCTTAGAGCGGCAACTACCGGAGCAACTACATCGGTCATAAAGTTCCAATATACCTCTGCTGTCTTGCTTTTCATTTTGCCGGGCGTTTCTGTCTGGGTGACATTTTTTAACCCGGCAGTTATAAATAAATCAGCGATCAAATGATCTTTGGCGCAGCGAAATATTCCGGGCGCACCGGGCGGAGGTACAGGCAGCTCCATGTCTTTATTGAGGGGCCCCATGGTGGCCGTAATCCAGAAATTCTTTTCCGGTACGCCCCACACCGATGCCGCGACTCTGCCGCCGGGCTTTAAAACGCGAACCATTTCTTTGGCGGCAAGGAGCATGTCGGGGAAAAACATGAAGCCCATCCGGCAACTGATAGCGTCAAACGTATTATCTGCGAAGGGTAATTCACAGACATCGCAAGCGACGAATTCAACATTTGTGATGCCTCTATTTACGGCATTTTCGTGAGCAACGACCAGCATTTCATCGGCAAGATCATTGATAATTACCTTGCCGCCTTTCAGGCGCGATGCTATCGTCAGGCCCGGCTCGCCCGTGCCTGCCGCTACGTCAAGTACCACATCGGTGTCCCTGAGGCTAAGTTGTTTTATGATCTCGTCGCCCATTGGTTTTAAAAAGTCCATGGTCATGTCATCCCATTTTTTCCAACCCGGAGAAAATTTGTTCCAGGTTGCTTTTTGCTGTTCGCGGATTTCCAGAAGTTGCTGTTCCATTTTTTTGTTTTTTTGTTTTAACGTCTACTCTAAGCGGTTTTCGACATACCCGGCCATATCGCTATGACAGGGCAAAGATGCGACGCTGAAGAAAGAAAGAATGGTAACATTGTTACTTTTCTCTGTAACATTGTTACAAATCCCTAAGGAGCTTGATCTGGTTGCGGAAAAGGAGGAGCCGCTTATCAGTTTCCAATTTTTTTAACAGCCGTGAAACCACGACCCGATTGGTTCTTAGCTCGTCAGCCATCTGCTGGTGGGTGATATTAATAAGCGAAGAGCCCGTGATTGCAGATTTTTCTTTAAGATAATTGACGATGCGGTCATCCATTTTGCGGTAAGTGACATCGTCAACGCTTTTTATGACGTCAATAAATTCAGTTACGATGGTTGACATTACAAATTTCTTCCAGGACGGATACTTCATCATCCATTCTTCCATGATGTTTACCGGAACGCAGAACATTGAAAGGTCTTCTTCGGCGGTACCTTCTACCTGGCTGGGTTTTGACATCATGCCGCAAGAGAATGTCATAGCGCAGCCCTGGCCTTTTTTTACATAATATAGCAGCAGTTCCTGCCCCTCTTCGTTGATGCGGCTTACTTTTAGCGTACCGCTTAGCATAATCGGAACGACTTTGATGGGCTGCCCCATTTTTATAAGTTCCTGCCCGGCGCTTGCGGTAAAAAACATGGATTTTTCCTCAATTTCGTTAAGCAGCGAGGATTCAAACAATGATGAGTAAACGTGTTCCAGTTCAGAGGCTTCATTTTTCATATTGTCAATTATAATCCGAAGATATAAATATTAAAGTATGAACAATGATTTAGGCAACAAAAGCGTTAAAAAACTCTTTGGCACACAGCTATCCTTTTTTACTTTTGGCTCCCATGTCATTCCATCCACAAATAGCTTTTGAGGTGTTGCGTAAACAAAATAATTTTGGTGTAAGAACCAGAAGCGAATAGGGGCAACGCAGCCTTTTTTATTATCTTTATATTCGTCAAATTAAAAAGTATGAAGTTTCTTGAAACTTTGGTAGAGTTGTTTAATTGGTGTCTGATATTTATATCCCCAGTTCTTATCTTTGGTTTTACGGGGTTTGTTATTTACTATAATTTTAATGGCAATACAGGGATTATATCTTTTATTGGATTGTCTGCTTTTGGTATCGTTTTAGGAATTTATTTCGCCGAAAAGATAAGAAGAAGTGTAGGTTGTTCTAATTTTATGACGAGGCGATCACCGTGGAAAGATTCTAAATAGCTCTTACTAAAATTCAAACTTACAGACTACCGAATTTTTGATAAAAGGGTTGAAAAATCATTATCTTTGTTATATGGAACATAAATCCGGTTATTTTGAGCTAACGTGGGTGCTGGTAAAAGATAAAGCTACAGGATATTATTCAGCCTATTTTGCTGAAATACCTGAAGCTATTGCCCAGGGAAAAACGCAAAAAGAAGCTAAAGAAAATTTACTGCAGATCATACCTTTCGCCTTGCACGACAGGAAGGAGGATGAGCTTAGCAAGTACAAGGATAACGCAGAGTATAAAACCAAAAGCATACAAATCCAGCTTAGGGCATGATCACCAAAAAAATATTGGTAGATTGGGTTATGAAGCATAACTGTGTTATTGAACCATTACCAGAAATAAACAATGCCCCGTTAGCCGCAATCAGATTCAGAAACCCACGAACAGGCCGCAGGGCGTATATCAATCCTCCGATAGATGATACGGACACAACTTTTGAAATAGTAAGCCGGGTATGCGTTTCATTAGGTATCCCAATACATCCTGACGCATAGGTTATAAAGTGACTTTCAATTTGAAATACCAGTAACCCTTTGGCATACAGCTTTCCTTTTTTACTTTTGGCTCCTATGTCATTCCATCCGCAAATAGCTTTTGAGCCGATACATAAACAAGATGCTTTCCAGGGCGAGGAGCTGAGGAAGCTGCTGGAATATTTAAATGAACGGTCGCCGTTTTATAAAAAGCTTTTTACGGAGCAGCATATTAATATTCACAACATCAGGTCGTTGGGCGATATGAGATCCTTGCCTACCACATCCAAGAGTGATATGCAGGAACATAATTGGGAGTTTCTTTGTGTGCCGGATAAGATGATAAAGGAATACACCTCAACCTCCGGTACTATGGGCAGGCCGGTTACCATCGCGCTTACAGAAAATGACCTGGAGCGGCTGGCGCATAATGAGCTGCAGTCTTTTCTTTGCGCAGATGGCAAGCCCGAAGATATTTATCAGCTTATGCTTACGCTGGACAGGCAGTTTATGGCGGGGATGGCTTACTATATGGGTATCCGGCGGCTGGGGGCTGCATTGGTGCGCACGGGCCCTGGCTTGCCATCTATGCAATGGGATACAATAAAACGCTTACAGGCAAGCAGTATAGTCGCGGTACCTTCGTTTATTTTAAAACTCATAGAATGGGCGAAGGAGCACGAGGTTGATTTGCAGCATACACCGGTGCAAAAAGCCATCTGTATTGGCGAAAGTATCCGCAGCGCCGACTTTGAGCTAAATGCCCTGGGCCAGGCTATAAATAATGTATGGCCGTTGAAGCTCTATTCCACTTATGCGTCAACGGAAATGCAGACCGCTTTTACGGAGTGCAGCGCAGGTATGGGCGGGCACCAGCAACCTGATCTTATGATATTGGAAATACTGAATGACCATGGAGATGTGCTGCCCGCAGGCGAATATGGCGAGGTGACGATCACCACGGTTGGGGTAGAGGGTATGCCGCTGCTGCGCTACCGCACCGGCGATATATGCGCCTATTACGATTCGCCATGCAGTTGCGGGCGGCACACACGGAGGCTTACCCCGGTACTTGGCCGCAGGCAGCAAATGATAAAGTATAAAGGAACCACACTATACCCGCCCGCTATTTTTGATATACTGAATAACATTTCCTTCATAAAAGAATATGTGGTAGAAGTTTTTACCAATGAACTGCTCCTTGACGAGATACGGTTGCACCTCAACACGCCGTTGCCTGTGGACGAATGTGAAGTAAAGCTCCGGCCTATTCTGCAGTCCGCATTGCGGGTGATGCCGTTGCTGCAATTCCAGGCAGCCTCCACTATTCACGAGATGCAGTTTCCTGCCAGCAGCAGGAAGCAGGTGAAGTTTATTGATAACCGGGTTTAATGGTTAATTATTAATTGTTAATGCCGTTGTTACCACTCAGACGGGAGTGCTGTAAGTGGGCGAATTAACCATTAATCGTTAACCATTGATCATTGCCTATGTA
>Ga0207081_1069_pt1 | contig 19428 bp, 12 predicted proteins | sample Alteio_BWMinHeat_59_FD_153524 | JGI IMG/M metagenome (GOLD analysis project Ga0207081, IMG submission 153524) | Enriched cells from forest soil in Barre Woods Harvard Forest LTER site, Petersham, Massachusetts, United States -... | ecosystem: Environmental > Terrestrial > Soil > Temperate forest >... | reverse complement strand
CAGAGATGATTCAGGGCTTTGCCATAGGGAAAACCATGGAATGTACTGAGCTTGACCTCATGCACACTATTTTCCCACATCCTACGATATCGGAAATGATGCATGAATCAGTGCTTGATGCCTATGGTAAAGTCCTTAATTTCTAGCGCTGATTAATCAACGGTACGTGATATGATGGAAGCGCACTTCCTCGATAGTTCTTTGTAACAACCTCGAGATATTCAACATAGAATAATATTGCACGCGCTCATAAGCACCTTTGGCAAGATTTGTAGTAAACTCTTGATCTTTAATAAGCCTTTCTAAGGATTGAGCCAGTTTTTCTGCATCACCTCTGGGAAAGATAAGCGCATTCTTTTCATGTGTTGCAATATCAGATGGCCCTTCAGTATCAGAAACAACCGAGGGCACTGAATACATAAAGGCTTCGAGCACAACTATTCCAAAAGGCTCAATATTGGAAGGCAGACAAAAAATATCTAACTGTCTATAGAAGTCCTTTTTATCGCTTATCCAGCCCAAAAGCTCCACATCAGCTCTTAAGTTCAGTTTGGCAATCAGTTGATCAACTTTTCTGCGATAGTCTCCGTCACCCGCAATTACGCCGCGAAAGGGTATACCTTTTTGCTTTAGTATTGCTAAGGCTTTTAAGAAAACATCAATGCCTTTTTTTGGTTCAAAGCGGGCAATCATACCTATTGTTGGCGGGCTCTGAAATTTTGGAGTAACAAAGGTAAGGTCTTCGGGGATATGTATCATATCCGGCACACAGTAAACCGTTTCCTCAGGCTGCCCAGCTTTTATTATCGCTTCGCGCATCTGTGAGTTAACAGATATAATCGCATCGACGCCAATAAAAGGCTTAAACTGAGAATTATGACTTACGGCGATTATCGGTGCTGTATTATGCACAAGCTTAAAGAGCGCGGTTGACCTGCCTGAATGCGATATTATACACTGTGGGTTCTCTTGCTCGATTAGCTTTCGAAGCTTATGAACAGCAAATAAATCATAGCGGCTAAAGTTGTTGACCAGCGCACACTTACCATGGATAAATGGCCTCACTTTAGCTTTTGGGTGAATAATGGGCAAAACATCAAAGCCCTGCATAACCAAAGCCTGGTTATAGTCAAGAAAGGATTGCTCAACTCCCCCCATAACTTTGCTAAACATGGCATTGAAAATTTTCATCCAGCTCTACCAATACTTGCTAAATTCACTATTTTGTGATAAACGATTAGCACGAAGTAATCTCTAATGATAGTAGAAAATGAATTTAGACAAAGTGACTGTTGGTAAGAACCCTCCTGAAGAAGTCAATGCGATTATTGAGATCCCTATGGAGTCTGGTCCCATCAAATATGAATTTGATAAAGACTCGGGAATGTTGAAAGTTGATAGAGTTATGATAACAAGCATGTCTTATCCATGTAACTATGGATTTGTTCCCCATACGCTTTCAGGTGATGGCGACCCTGTAGATATTCTGGTTTATACCAACTATCCACTACAGCCTGGGTGTGTTATTTCAGTTAGACCAGTCGGCGTTTTGGTTACTCAGGATGAAAAAGGCCAGGACGAGAAAGTACTATCTGTCCCTACAGCTAAGGTTGATCCACATTCACAACATATCAATTCCTATAAGGATCTACCAGCCGTTATCATCGATAAGATCGAACATTTTTTTGAAAATTATAAGAAGCTGGAAAAAGGCAAATGGGTTAAGGTTGAAGGATGGAAGGATGCAAAAGAAGCTAAAGCTATTATTAATGAAGCTATAAAAAGACACGGATAGTAGAATGAATACAGAAAGCTCACCATTTGTGGTCACGACCTTTTATAAATTTGTAGAGCTTGCAGATGCAGAAAGCCTGAGAGCGAGGATATTTAAGATATGCATACAACAAAAAATTAAAGGCACAGTTCTACTTGCTCACGAAGGCATCAATGCTACCATAACTGGGAGCCGAGTTGCTATTGATAAATTCTATGAGTTTATTAAAAGCGTAGCTGAACTAGCGGATGTAGAGTTTAAAGAGAGCCTAGCTGCATCTATTCCTTTTAGAAAATTGAAAGTGAAGGTGCGCAAGGAAATCGTTACTTTCAAACGAAAGCTGAATATGCAGGCAACAGGCACTTATCTCAATGCTCAGGCCTGGGATGAAATGCTGCGACAAAAGAAAACCCTAGTGATTGATGCAAGGAATGATTATGAAGTGATTTTTGGAACCTTTAAAGATGCTATCGATCCGAAAACCCGGAACTTTACTGACCTGCCAGAATGGGTGGAAAGAAATCTCAGGGATATAGATCGCAATCAACCTATTGCTATGTTCTGTACCGGTGGCATACGATGTGAGAAGTCTACCGCATATATGAAGCAGATTGGGTTTAAAAATGTTTACCACCTCAAAGGCGGTATTTTACAATATTTAGAAACCACTAAAAACAAGAACAATATGTGGCAGGGCAAGTGCTTTGTTTTTGACGATAGGATTGCCTTAGATAGCGACTTAGAAGCTATTTAATAGAAATTACTTTCCCGTTGGTTAGATTGACGATATCAGCAGACTGCAAATTAAAAACCGCATTAGGCGTGCCGGCAGCAGCCCAGAGTTCTTTAAATTTAAGAAGATCATCGTCGATATAAGTGTCGATCGCTTTCGCATGCCCAACCGGTGGCACACCACCTATAGCAAAACCCGTAGCCTCCCTTGCAAAGTCGGCATCAGCTTTGATAATTTTCTCACCCACTTGTTCTGCAACTGCATTTTCGTTAACCCGATTCGCACCGCTAGCCAGTACAAGTACTGCCTTTTTGGTTTGCTGGGTACAAAACACCAGGGACTTGACGATTTGAGCAACTTCGCAGCCAATAGTGGCCGCTGCTTCATTTGCTGTCCTCGTGCTTGAAGGCAACTCTACCACCTTAAACTGAAGGCCTTTTTTAGCCAGAACATCCTGAACACTCTGGGCGCTTTTACTCAACATGACTTTACTCCATTAAGAATTGATGCGCTATAGTACACCAGTAATATTGTTTGTTCAGCTAAAACTTTTGCTTGCATTTATGCCTAAGTAATATTATGTATATAGCCTACTTGTGACCCCTTCGTCTAGCGGTTAGGACATTACCCTTTCACGGTAGTAACACGAGTTCGATTCTCGTAGGGGTCACCAACTCCAGGCATCTCGCCCAGATAGCTCAGTCGGTAGAGCAAAGGACTGAAAATCCTTGTGTCGGTGGTTCGATTCCGCCTCTGGGCACCACTTTCAAGCCTCCCCAAAAGTTTTCTGTGTAATTCCTGTGTAATCGTGCAGAAATACTTCATGACGTATTTTAACATTGCCAAAGCTTATCTCTGACTATTTTACGTTGATCTCCACCGCAATTAACATAGAAAACATTATGAATCCTGAAATTATCTGAACTTTCTACTTTAGCTTTGACCTCTTTATAGGAATCAGAAGTGAAATAAGAAATATAGATGTTTTTATTATTAGTATTTAAAAGCACTCTTAACAAATGTTCATCTCTTTGAAAAGAACAACCAAATACAAAAAAATTTTTCTCTTGCCCTAATAGTTCAAAACAACGCTTAGGATATGGATTGCATTCTATGATAGATTCTTTAAAAATAGCTTTATCAGCCATAATAATCAAAGGATGTTCATCTAAGTGTTCAGAACCTTGCCTTATTTGTACTTTTATTTTTCCTGCTTATGGTAAATACTGCTTCAGGACAAGTGAGAATGAAAGCAGCGGTCGCGGTGGTCACTCTAATGAAAAAACTCAGGATTCTCCCGACCTAGAGACCGTGACCAGCAGTGTGACCACCCCTTCAATTCCGGTCATTCAGGTCGCGAATACTCAAACAGCGTGACCAGAGTGATCAGTATACCATAACACCGGTCACGCATTAAAGCCCAGGTGTTATCTGATGTTAGAGAGAGCGTGATCAGAGTGACTGGTACTTTTATAATTTAATAACTATATATTTATAGGAAAGCTAAGTTCATCTTTAAGAGTCAATTTTTGTGCTGCTATTGATAGGAAGCAAAGATAAAAATAAACGGAAAAAGGCATGTTTAAGTGCGCAATACATCATCGTAAAACTGGCTAACCTATTGACTTTTATGAAAAAATATGGTATACTGAAAGTATAATAGAAAGTGTTTTTATTTGTTAAAACATCTCCTTAAATCCATTGCTGTTCCAGCCAATGACACATCACAACCAATATTTTTAGAAGAGGTAATAATGAATTTCATTCTAATTTTACCATGCATACTTGATACCTTAAGCAAAATTGCTCCCATTGCTAACACATTCATTGCTTGTCTAACCTTGATAAAATCTCAGCCCAAAGTCGAGGTATATTACTTTAACTTCCCAATGCCAAAACGCAATAAAATTAACATCTGTAAGCTGCGGCTAAAATAGACTAATAATATTCAACGCTTAAGAGCAAAGAAGTAAGGGCTGAACAAGATAGATAGGAGCGGTAATGAAATGTTAGACTTAGCAGATTTTATTAAAAAACTAAGACGATATCGAAAATGTGACATTGTCAATATAGGAACCAAATTGCTTTGGAAGGTTTTTCAAAATGGACAATCTTATAAACTAGAGGAAGTTCAAATTATAAATGTATATGCACCAATCTTAATTATATTAGGTATGGCTACCGCTAATGACTTTAGAAAAAATATATTAAATGAAAGCTCATTCTATAAACTTTGTCATGATTTTTTAGAAATAGAGGACTCAATTAATGATCGAAGTTTTATGGATCATGAAAGCGCTCAAATACTAGAATCATTAAAACTTAAGAAAGACAAAGGAATTCCAGATAAATACCTCAATCTAGACTTTATAAGAGAAATTTGTGCGAGGCTATTCGTTTCAAGAATTGCTAGGCAGCAGCACAGTACATCTGGCGTGGGTCTTGATGAATTCTATATAACTTATGATGTGTTGTTACGCTTAAATCAATTTACAACTAATGAAGCATTTAATGATTTTCAATCAATCTTTGATGTGACGCCCCTCCAATTCATGCGGGTTGCTTTTGCGCTATTTACCCTAGGGATTGACTCCAATGGAAGGATTACATTTAATGGGTTAATTTGTGATGATAGTGTAAGAGAGAAATTAAATTATGATATCGATACATGTAAGCTAATTGCATGTAAAATATCTTATGAGGAAATGCTACTTAAAAAGGATTGGTATGACCATGGAATATTAAACACTCCTCGATTGTACCAAAAGTATTATCCTACTCCTTTATATAAAACTCCCTTGATAAAGAGGGGAATAGATAGTGGAATGGATTATTTAATTCCATCTCCTGGACTGTTTATAAGAGCGATTAAAGATAGTATATTTTCTCAGCTCTGTATTAATAAAAAATTATCTGCAAAATTAGGTGAGGCTATTGAAGGCCATATTCTGTACGTTTTAAGAAGTATCTTTGGCGAAGATAATGTTAGTGTAATTCCAAGATCTACGAATTCACGTTCGGCAGATTTCTGTATAGAATTACCAAAGTACATCTTAATTATTGAATGCAAATCTATGATAGGCTCATATAATTCCCTCTCAGTAATGCTACCAGAGGATATCGCTGAAATTTGGTCTCGTTTGTATAACGCTTGTGAGCAATGTTCTATTTCTGCCAAAGAGTATCAAAACAGCTCCAAGACTATCATTCTAATTGTGTTAATAGCTGATCATATTACTGTTGAGGCCGAGCCCTTCCAATACTACGCTGCAAAAAGCAGCATTTTTGAAGATATGGGAATTGGTTACATAAAATTTATTTCATGGCATAAAATGCTAGAAGAGCTATCAATAATCTCTATAGAAAGATTTTTAGACAGATTAGTCAAAAACAAGAAACATACTGCAACTATAGATTCAGCGACTCAAAATTTTGAGGAAGACACTCCTGCTCATAACTATGAGTTCTTGAAAGAGGTTAGTGAACAAATCTGGGCTAATATATTAGCTTGACAAGTGTTCACCAATAACAGCTAAACTACATAGACCTGTATAATCCTTATCAGTTTTTTCAGATTGTTTGCTTCAGCAGTCAATCACGTTAAACCTACCAAAAGGTAAAAGAGAAGCTCAAGCACAGGCAGATTTATACAAGCTCAATTGCCGCATGGCTTTAAAGGAATATTTTCTGAAACTATACTGTAGCTAATTTCAATAAGCGAAAATCACAGACGGCACAGCCATTCGTCCGACCGAATTTTTAGCAAAATTCTGTCGAGTAACTGACCTCGGTTGCCCGAGATCAGTCCTCTAAGAACCGTGCGTGCAGCTTTCACCGCACACGGCTCAAGCCTTTCAACAGCCTCGTTAGAGACCGAGCGGAATTTAGGTAAGCTGCCAGTTTCTCTCATCAAAAAGATTAAGTTGAGATACCACATGATAATGATACAACTTAGCCTCTCCACCTCGCTTTCTATTCACAAAGTAGTTGGTATATTTTGGATCATATAATCTAGCCTTCATCTTAACTTTTATATGGCGTTTAATTGGAGTAAAACTTGCATTAGCAAGATTAACTATCCCCTTAACCCCATCTTCTCTTTTCTGAGTACCAAAGAAGACCCAATTGTCAGAGCCACACCTATGAAAGTATTTATTCCTTATCCACGACATGTTCTTATTATTATGCCTTCTTCTAGTCCACCGGCTTATTCTTCGGTAGATACAATCATCAACATAGGTAAACACGCTTTTAGCAACTGAGTGACGGTAATAATTTACCCAGCCTAATATTTTAGGATTAAGCTGACCTATTAACTCCCATGCAGTTGCTGTTTTATTGGCGTTGACTACACATCTTATCTTCATGAGGAAAGATTTTATGCTTTCCTTAGATGGCTTGATAAATAGTTTGCCCTGGTATTTACGTATATTGAATCCAAGAAAGTTAAAGCCTTTATCAATATGAGTGATTGATGTCTTCTCATTTGATAAAGTTAAACCTCTTTGCTCAAGGAACTCTACTATAATAGGCTTGATATCATTTTCCAGAACCTCTTGGGAATCCCCCGTGATTATAAAGTCATCTGCATAACGAATCATATGGACTTTATGTCGGGTTTTGCCTCTTGCCAGTTTGGTTATTGCTTTCTCCAATCCATCAAGAACCAGATTAGCAAGCACTGGCGAGATAATACCACCCTGAGGAGTTCCTTCAGCTGTTGGGAATAACGTTTGGTCTTCTATATACCCAGCTTTCAACCACTCCCTTAATATCCTCTTATCAATAAGAACATTGTTTAGTAGCCAATCATGGGATATAGAATCAAAACATGATTTAATATCTCCTTCCAAGATCCACTGAGCACAATGTTTACCAGCCAGAACTCTAAAAGCTTGCTCTATAGCATCCGCTGTAGAACGACGCGGACGGAATCCATATGAATTAGAATCAGCCTGCATCTCAGCTATAGGTTCTAGTGCCAGTAAATATAAAGCCTGCATGGCTCTATCGTAGAGCGTTGGTATCCCTAATGGTCGTTTCTTACCATTTGATTTCGGAATATAAACTCTCTTCAAAGGTTGTGCCTTATAGCTTCGTGTCTTTAAGCCCTTAGCTAATTGCAACTTTTTACCGCTGCTTTTATATAGCTTACCATCAACTCCAGCAGTTTTGGCGCCTTGACTGGAAGTTACTCTTTTCACTGACCACAATTTTGCAGCCATTGAATGAGTAAGCAACCACTGTAAAGATTTTACTTTGCCAAAGCGCTTTTGCCGCCTTGCCTTTGCAATACGCATTTGTAGTCTATATACAGCTTTCTCTATTTTCGACCAATCAATGGTCGTCCATATTGAGGCTGCTGAAGATGCACCAATATTAATTGTCATTTGCTTTCCTCCATAATATAAATTCCACAAACTTTCTTGCAACGAAAGACCAGTTGGAAGTGGGCTTATCTGAATCATTACAACTCAGCATTTGCTTTCTCCAACCTCCTTTACCTGCTAATTTATCAATACTCCTCACAGAGTACCTTCTTCCTGTAACAGAAAGAAACTAACAGGCTTACCCCGTTGCCTATTGTTGACCAAGTGGGTTAGGCTCCTTCTATGCACCGGTGGTTTAACGTCTACGTAGTAATGAGTGACACAGCATTACTACCTTACCACGTACCTTTTGGTTCAAGCTTATCAGCATCTTTAGCTTGCTGATTGTCACGATGCTTAAGCGAAGATTTACTTACATTAGCCATACCACTTAATACTAACACCTTACTGCATGATGCTTGCAGCGTTGTATCTCCTCGCGGAGCTTACTCCAGACTCCTTAGAGTCTCAGGTTATATTCTTCCTGAAGCTTTACACAAGATCGTTGCCAATCTTGCATATCCAGGTAGTATACTGATGGTAGAACATCAGGTTATATGTAAAGATATAGTTGACCCTAAAACCAACTCCGGTTAACTTTATAAAACCTTAACGGTTTTCTAAACTTTCCCTTTCGTACTAACGAAGCTCGCGCTCTGCAGTACTTCTTCTTTACTACAACAATCAACAATCGACCTTATTCAAGGGTCGCACCATCACACCAATCGCACGGTACTGTGCTAAGCCGTAAAGTCAGGTAGTGGGCGGGAGTTGGGGCGTGTACACCAGGTGTGCTCCGAAAAATTAAAAGTGTGTACACGGCATGTGCGTTCCTTCCGGTAGCGGCCTACTATATGGGTTGCTACGACGCACACCGCGTGTACACCGAAAACGTAAAAAATAATAATTTAACTTTTATTTAATGAAAGTTCAAATTCACACCGGGCCACCCCCGTAAGTAATAAAGTCATATATTAACTGGCTTACAATCATTCCCCCGTATGCCACCCCGGGGACATTAATATTTTCTACCCGGGCAACACCCGTATTGACAATTACCAAGGCATTACCTGGCTTTTTAACCCTGCACGATACCGTGCGTTTGGTGTGATCAAAATTTCCTTGAAATTTTGCCTATACTCGGCCGTGCCGTCGATGACTAAGCGAGAAAATAATTAGGGATTACTTTTGCCTACATGAGTATATGGTAATATAACGCCCCTCGGCTATGAAGAGATACTTATTTATCTAGCAACATCATGTATGTTTTACAAATCAATATGTTCCTTTAAGTTCTCACAAGCTAATTCGTAAAATCCGTTGCCATTTACTATATAGCTTGCGTCAGTAGCATCTTCACCACATAACTGCTGTATAACTTTAGTGTTGCCATCTAGGAATAGGGTATCACACTCTCCTAGACAGTGAAGAGTGACATCGCCGTATTCGAGAAAATATAAAACTTCAGCCTTTATATCCCTGTTAAACCAATCACTAACTGTAATGTTAAATTTATATTCCTTTCCATTCAATCTGTATTCATCCTTTGTTACATAAGATAAACTATCATCTATCCTGCTTAATTCTATATCGGAAGGCTGAATTTCAGATGTAAAGTGAAGCTTTGTAATACCCCTTTCATCTTCTTGATAGTCAAAAGGTCTTTTATAATAACGCGGCGGACCATATTCTTTTAAAGGATAAGCTTCTTTGTAAGGTAGAATTTTAGGTTCTTGAAACTGTATATCCTTAAATCTCTCGTAATCCTTAAGTCTCTTGTAAGCGTCTGGACCAAGAAACTGAAAACTCAGGTAATCGGCTGTAAGAAAAAAGGGGCGACCATCATTATTATTTACGTTTAAGGGAATATCATTCATTAAAGCCTCCAATATTAATAATTGCAACGAATAGTAAGCCTTACGTTTAGAGCAGTCAAGGCAATTAGAATGGCGTAACACCCCAATACCTTTAAATCCTTATCTACTCATGCTATTCTAATTAACAAGAATCACTCACCTTCCCATTCGAATATTTTTTTGTGGGTACTTATGTGGGTACTTGTCAAACGCCACATCGTAAAAAGTTATATGATTCAGTACACTAGACCAAGGATATGGATGAGGCTCTCGCAATATGCCTTTATCATAACCATGGATGTTCTCAGCGATCAACTGCGCTGCCTTGACTTTAAGTTTACCATGGTCAGTAAATGACCCATCTGGATTTCTTTCCGCATAGGCAAGAGTCAATAGTCATAAGATCACATTCCACGTTTTTTCCACCATTCGTCGGTCAAAAACTCTATGGGCACCTCGGCCTCATCTGCTCCCATAGGATCATCTATATCATATTCATTGTTTAGAATTTCAAACCATCTATCACTTAAATCTTCAGGTAATTTTGTGCCGCACCATGGACAATATTTTATAATTTGGTGGGTGCCGTGATCATCTTTTATCAATCTAACTGCATAAGTTCTGCAACATTTATCATAATAGATTAATTGATCCATATCATGATCATTAGAAATATGGCTAGACATTATTTCGCAACAATATTTCATCACTTTATACCGATTAAATCTTTCTTAAGTATGATTTTCCCTACATCGCTTTTATGCTTAGGAATTATATTACCATATTTATCTATATCAGCAATATGCCTTAATTCGTTTTTATATTCAGTAAACAATTTATACTTTGAACCCTCTAAATTAAGATTGTATCCACCCCCATGTTCAGCAGTGTCTTTTGACCACCAAATTCGCTTATTTCCCAACTTTTGATGCGGGTCGCGGTAAAATTTTCCAAACTTTTCATGCCTGGATATTTTATCTGCATCCTTTTGTTCTTTAATCTCCCATTTAAACTCTTCTCTATTAACATCTTGCTTCCAGTCATTATCATCATCAGGATCCCAATCATCGTTAGGATTAGGCGAACTAGTAGTTGTAAAGTGAGGTTTAGATTTTACCTTATCTCTGATTTTGTCAACTAGCTTATCAGAGAAATCCGATACCTCTCCTAGAGTTATTGCAATATCCTCACGATTTTCATAAATAAAAGCGCCAGCTTCGTAAGCTGTTAGAGCAGCAGCGGCATATGGGTTTATCCTAACAGCATATTTACCAATGATAGTCGCACCTTCTGCTGCAACCGCACCTGCTTCACCTATGATTTCGAATGTTAGCACCAAGCCAGAATTTAGACTGGATGCTTTTATAATACCAACCTGTGGCCGAACTATAGTGAGTATATTTCCATCTACTTTATACCCGCCTTCCTGTATGTTTTTGAGGTTATCTAAATAAATAGCCGCCCTTTTTACTCCTTCAGCAGTTAAGGCCTTGCCATCTTGACCAAATTGGTTTTTCATTGCAGAAACCAGTTCTTCAATTATAATTTCAGTTTCCTTTTTTGAGCCCTTAGGTTTTGATTTAGTTGGCTGAGGTTTTTCATACTCCTCACCATTACTATTAATATCACCATCATCTAAATCTATCCCGTCTTCATCTTCCTCACTGTACTCTGATTTCTCTTCATAATCTTCTTCCTTTAAAAACCAAGGGTCGATGTCTGATTGAGGTATGATGGGTTCTTCAGGTTTAGTTTTTGATTCATAATAATCTGACAGGTCAGGAAAATTGCTTTTTACATAATCGACAAAATCCTCAGCAATGCCTGACATTGTATTAAATGTATCTTGCATTTTTTCTGCAAACATTTCCGGCAGTTCATTGAGCCTGTCAAAATCAACTGGAGTTTGTTTTATCCTTACAGTATCAACTCCAAAGCCGCTTTTGCATTGAGCTGAATTTACGTCAGTATTTAGACCATCGCCTTCTACTTTCCCAAATTCATGTTGCCCAGGCGGTATAGTAGCGAATGTAGTTTGCTTCCAATTTTTGACCCCAAAATCCAGCCCATAGCTATTGCCAATAATGCCACTGCCTTTGCCTACGCTAAGCGATGCGCCAAGCAATATGCCTTTGTCATAACCATGAATGTTCTCAGCAATCAACTGTGCTGCCTTGACTTTAAGTTTCCCATGGTCAGTAAAGGATCCATCTGGATTTCTTTCGGCGTTAGCAATCATTGCGCCGGCTATCTGCAACACACCAGCTACCACAATTTCCACTTTCTCTTTTCCAAGGATTCTAGACATTTCATCAACCCATTTGGTATCGCCGCGCTGGATGTTTGCTCCAAAACCTTTAAACAACTCATTGATATCATCAAGCTTTCCTAGTGAGACTTGGAACATATCACCTCTTTGTTTGACGAGCCTTTGTACAGATTTCAAAACCAGCTCACCTAAGTTCATAACTATGGTATCGGCCTCAATAGCAACGCCATTCAAAGTAGTTTTACCACTGATTTTGAATTCTATACTTTCAAATTCAGCACTCATTAATTTATAGTCTTCTACCTTTAAATTCTGCACATTGCGTGGCATCAGGCATATATTAGGTGGGATACTACCTAAAATGGGCATAACAATATTTGCGTTCATGCTCTCACTTGCGTATTCATATTCTCTGAATGCGGAAGCTGCTTTCATTTCTGCTGCACTGACAAACCATTTGATGCCGTGCAACTGCGAACCGATATAAATGGCTTTATCTTCCACATCTATAGTGGTGTTGCCAGAACTGATATACTGGCTAACTATTGGCTTGATATTGGTCACAGAAAGTTTTTGGTTTTGAAAGGCAGCCGTAAAATATAAGCCTCCTTCAACTGGATTTGCTATGAAGCTTATCCATTTTATAAAAGCTTCACGCAGGGCAAAAACAGCATTGATTTTACCTTCTGTAGTGCTTGTATCCTGATGAGCTGCAGCCTCAGTGCCGCTGAGTGCGTCACTTAATGAGGTTCTAAAGCCTAAATTTATTCCAATAGATGCAGCAGTTGACTGAGTTTCTTTCAAATACTTCTGCAATGCAGGTTCATCAAAGTGACCCAATCCTTTAACCAAAAGGTTGACATATTTTAAGATAGCTCCCTGAGTGTGGAAATAACCATTTTTGGCATAGACGATAATTTCTGATGCTTCTAATATAGAAGGTAAGGGAGTAATCACTATATGTGAATCCTTAGTATTGTAATAATCAAAACCAGCTCTTAGCGCAAGTTCATTAGAGTTAGCTACCAAACTGAAACTTGTAGAAATATCAACTTGCTCTCGTTTATCTAAACTTGAATTTATGCCTGGCAGCACCTCTACGCCTTTAGTGGCATTAAAAGCTAAGGGACCTTTATCCACTTTTAAGTGAGCGTTTTGCACTATAACTTGACCATCTTCTGAAGTGATAGGTTCATCTAGCTGAGTGAAAACTATTTCCGATTGTTCTCCAACCACTGACTCATGCATTCTTTTCTCAGCTGTATATCTTTTAGTATATAGCTTTCCATCCTTAAAGTGCGGGATAAATGAGTATCGTTTATTCTCGATAATAGTTGCCTTATATAGTGGGGTATCATTTATATTAACATTTGCACCTTCACCTGTTGCTTTAATATTACCATTATGTGCGTAAACTTTAGCACTGGCCAGTGTCATATCCTGATCTGAAAGCGCTACAAACACTTCTAATCTTTCATCATAGAGACCCCAGATGTTTCCATTAGCAGTTTCTGCAATACTCAAAACAAAACTGCCTCTACCGCGTATCATATTTTTAGAGCTGTGAAGATATTCATAAAAGCTCATATCAATTCCTGGAAATAGCTGGAGCTTGCCACTCACACTTTGCAGATATATTTTACTGCCAGGTGCAGCTACACTGCCAGTACTTACTAAGTTATTCTTAGCTATAAGTTTAATGTCGCCTTCAAAGCTATTGGGACTATTAGTAATACTGAAATACTTTTCATGTCCCTTTTTATGAAAAAGTAAATAAGCTTGAATATATTCAGCTGGTACAAAGTAGCCGTTTTTACCAATATGTATCTCCATCTTGCCTGCATAACTGACTGCTTGCGAAAACATATCATTAGTTACATCGATTATAAGCACACCTCCTTCTGTTTGAATTGAAGCGTGGTTACTGCTTTCAGTACTTATGCGAGTAGAAGTTATTGTGTACTTAAGCAATGATGCCGTGGCAAAATTCTCGAAATCTATAGTCAAAACACCATCAATACCTTTTTGTTTTAGCAAACCTAAGTTAATCGCATCCTTAGCTATAATACCACCGCTACCACATATAAGAGCGCCTCCATTTAAAAGAGTCCCTCCTTCAAGATCACAGACGCCGGCGGCAAAAACTGCTCCTTGGCGATCTTGAAATGATTCTATAAGGTCTAGTGGTAAATAGATTTCCGGTACTAAAACATTAATTCCATCAACCTTGCGGTACACCGGCCAGATATAAGGCTTCTGAATTAAGTTATATTTTGACAACTCCAGTTCTTTGCCTATAACAGCACCAAGAGTATCCTTTTGCTCCAGGGCTTTTTCGATCAGATATTTGATCACCAAACAGCTTCTCGCGAAAGTGTTGGCTTTATCTCCATTATTAGCTTTTAAGAAGCTTTGAATCTCTATCGATGCTTCTTCAAGGTTCAATATGCCAATTGCTTGGAATAACTCCTTTCTAAAACGTTCGAGTTGTTCATTGGGGGTCGCCACGATTTTATTGGTTGAATCTGGCTTAACTCCAAGCTCAGTTAAAATATTGCTAATATCGTAATCGCATTTTTGCAGTGGTTCATGTGAAGGTACACGATGATACTGTTGCTTACCATCTTGATTATCATTGTTCGCTGATGCCATTTTGTTTGTTGTATCTGGGTTGTAACCTTTAATAACATCATCTCTGAAAGGTCTTACAACTTGATCAGATGGTTGTGCCGATCTATCTGGGCTGACAATTTTGTTGGCACCATTGCCATATATGTCAAGCGCAGTACCTGGTTTGCTTAGCTTAGAAGCCAAAGCGCTACCAGCTACTGCAGTTAAGAATGGAATTGCTGCTTGTGGATTAACAGTCCCGCCTTGACCAAAACAGGCCGTACCTATTGTTTTATACTTACCGCTGATACCACCATCACCTAAAAGCGCTGAAGGTACACAGGTCTGAATAGTCTGACTGCTTGTTATCCATAACAGCGGGATCATTTTTTTGTCTTTAATAAAATCTGAGATACGTTGGGTGAGGTGTGGGCGAGCATATTTTGTATATTCTTTGAATACTACTTCCCTATCTAAATGGTCAGGCTTTTCAAATCCTGGGAAATCATGCATATCCGTATTATAGAATTTTTCTATTAAGCCTGGATCCCCTATATTTGCAAAATAATGAGCCCGAACAAATTCGGGATTCAGTACCAGATCTTCTATCATGGGACGTTTTGTGATAAAGCCGAGCTGTGCGCGCCTCTCTGATCTAAAAACTACTGGGTCTATAGCATCTTTAGCATTATATATTCCAACTGGTTTCATCAATAGGTTGCTATAAAGATTTTTATAACCTTTCAAATATTCCTTAGCAGCAGCATCCTCCATATAACTGCATGCGTGCAGATTCACACCTTTTAACTTATTTAACCAAAAGTCATAATCTGCTATATAACACAGCAACTTCTTATCAACTTTATAAGTCAGGTCCTGCAGGTTATCGCTTATAATTTTGACTTCAACTTCTCCATCGCCGATGAAATAGATGCGGTCAGCAGTATGCATTACAGAGTTATCCAAGTTGATGAATTGAGTATCCAGGTATAGGGGGCCATCGGATGTAAAAAGTGCTGGTGGACTAGCAAGCTTAGCTTTTTTAATCCAGGTGCAGTTTTTGGTATTAACATTAGAGCAATCTTCGACATCATCAATTATAACCAGTTTGGATTCATGTCCAAGCTCAATAGTGGTTGCTCTTAATATCCCGCCCTTGTCTGCAACCACATCTGCTGAAGTCATATTGAACACTTGAGATCTGGTTCCTTGAGTGTTTTCGAGAAAGAGCTTCCCATTAGTTACAAAACTACTATGTGGAATAAAGATTAGTCCATAATCAGAAATAACTTTAGTATCTCCCATTATATGACTACCATTGCTATAAAAATAAACTCCGTCACCTCTAAGTAATAAATCTTGTAAATTCTGCAATACAGCCGCGATAAAAAGAATGCCTTTAGTGGTAAAATTCATTCCCTGATTGGTTTTAAAGAAACCTAAAACTGCATCCATTTTGGGCGCAATAAAATCCATATGCGCAGTAGATGTCACATTCGTACTTGGATTATATGCTAAATAAGCTGCCTGAATACTGCTATTTCCTTCGCAATGAACTTTATTAATCGTAACTTTATTGTTAGGAAATGTCAGGTTGAGTGCCCCAGTAACATTTAAAGTGGGTAAGTTTATATCAGAGTTATCACTAGTTATAACAATTAATCCCCCAGATGTTATAGGGTGAGTGACTCCAAATCCTCTGCCGGTAAAATCAATGCTGCCTGTAACATTACCTATATTTATAGTATCATTCCAGAAAGCCACGGGTTCACCATAACTGTTCACACCTACCCAGGTGAGATCTCCAGCTATGTTCATCTCAGCATTGACGGTATTGTTATAATGTGCACCCTGTAAATTAAAATTGCCAACAATCATTTTGCCAGCATTAATCAACCCACCAGCCTTTACTGTAAGCTGTGAGCTAACGTTTAGATTACCTTGGTTATGAACTTCAGCACTAGTGGTCACATTAAATTGCTGGCTTGAGGCAGTAAAATTCAAATTGAGAGTTTCTGCATTACCACGATGCATCAATGCAACACCAGGAGTTTGAAAATCGCAGTTGCTACCAGCTTGCTCAAGTTCATTAAAATAAACCATAAGCTGCTTTCCATTTACAGTGGAGTTGCAGAAGAGGTTATTAACATAAATGTGGGTCGTGCCCTTATGCTTGAGTGACTGTTGAATACTGATGTCTTTAAGGTTTGTAGTAAAGTTAACTTGTGCTAATTTTTGTATATCAACATCTTCACCTTCAGATACATTAAAATAATTCTCCAGTGCTGCAGGGATTAAAAATAAGTTCCTGACTTGCTGACCTACTTCAAGTTGAGATGTAATAAATCCGCCTTTAGCAAAAATATATAAGTTCCCTGAGATACCAAAAAAGTTCAGGAAACCGTGCAGTGTTGTCGGTTTATCATCGGCGACATTCAATACTATAGTTTCATAATTTAAATTATAAACTTTCAAACCATCTTGAGCAGTGTCCAGTTTATCCATAAATATCGGGGTAGTATAATTCACTATAGGAGAAAGAGGTGCTGTATTATTAACCGTGATATTGAATAAATCCGTAGTATTAAACAGACTCGTGTTGGCCATTAGATGGCTTAATTTACCATCTGGAGAAAAAACATACTGCTCTGGTGGCAATGAGATGTTATATGCCTCTTTATACTGATCGATCTCATCGTTAAAATCGCTATGAAGCGGAAATTCCCTTAATAGGTCTGACCAAAAAATATCTGCAAATTTAGCATAAGTAAAATATAAGTCTTCCATCTCTATCCTTAGTCCAGGTTTAATAATGTGTTAAAGTTTCCTACCTGGCTTAAGTGCCTTGCTTATTTAGCGGGCTATTGCTGAGGACTATATCTGCATCGGAAATGTGTGCTCGCTATGCGGCGCAACATGATAACAAATCTTTTAATCAACGCTTCGCAATATATATGATATTAAAATAATATTAAAGCATTTTTTTATTAAATTTTACTTATTTGCTAACATATTGTAATTAATAGAATTTTAGATGATTTAGACGGGTGTTTTATTAAACGGTGCAAAAAAATATATGAACCTGGCGATCTATCACGAGCTATCATAGAGTTCAATTTTGCGATGTAATTGGTAAAAATAGCTTATAACATTGTTGGCTATAACTATAAATGCCAATGCCTCTGCCTGCTGAAACTCTCTAATCTCCCAGTAGAAATATAACTTCACCAGACTTAACTGCTGCAAGATGACAACAAAAATGCTTAATTCATCTAGCTAATTCTATTGTTATCTCTGCATTATCGACTATAAAAAGTCTGTGTAATTCCTGTGTAATTGTGTCAAGAAAAGTGCAGTTTTTTATAGAAATTATCAGAATATTTGAACAGCTCTAATCCCCTCAATCACCCGGTGAATGCTAGCTTTTCAGAACTATCGAAAACTTTTCAGAAATGCCGTCTCAAATACTGAAAATCCTTGTGTCCCTGGTTCGATTCCGGCTCTGCCACTTTCAGCTATTGAAACGAGCCAGATAGTGTCTGATCAGGGGGTTTTTTTAATTCAACTAATGCAGTTCACGCATTAGTTATCACATGCTTTTTAGCCAACACATAAAACGTGATTGTAAAATTTATGTAAATATATCTAAAATATAATTGATATACATATAGCAGATACAATTTATCATTAAGTTCATCCAGCGATTTTTTACCTATCTTCTTCTATTACTTGTTGGAAATGCATTGCTGCCACAAACAGTATTGGCAAGCACATTCCTTATTACCAACAACGATGGTGGAGTAGGTGGTGACTTGAATAACGCTCTTCAGCAGGCCGAAGATGGTGATATAATCGACTTTGCACCCATCGCCGGGCAGACAATCTTTTTAACTACGCCCCTACCAGCGATTGGGCGCAGTGCTATATCATCAACCCCTTCGCTCGCTATTCTTGGTAATGGGGTGATCATTGATGGAGGCAATACTCATCCTGCTTTCTCTTTAGCGCAAGGCTCGGCCACTATCAGTGACCTGACCATTCAAAATGCGACCTCAAAAGGTGGTGCAGGTGGTAGTGGCTTCAGTGGTGCTGGTGGTGGGACGGCCGGTGGTGGGGCATTATACGTGCATTCTGGAACCAGTTTAACCATTTCTGCTGTCAACCTAAACAATAACCAAGCGATCGGCGGTGCAGGTGGTACCGGTACTGCAACTGGAGGTTCCGGTGGCGGTGGCGGCGGCTATGGCGGTGGCACTGGAGGTAGTGCCGTCTTAACAGGAGCCAGTGCTGGTTCTGGTGGTGGTGGTGGTGGCAATAATGGTGGTACCGCTGGTGGTAGAGATGGACATGTTGCGAGTCCCAATCCCTTCACAAACTTTGCTGGCGCTGGTGGAGGCGGGTCTAGTCCCGGAGTTATAGGCGCAAAAAGCGGTGGCACCAATGCCTGTTTGCCTGCTAAAACTGGTGGATCAGGAGGCGTAGGTAGTTTAGCTAATGCCGCTGGTGCAGGTGGTGGTGGTGGCTGCGCGACGTCACTTTCCCCCACCCCTCCACAGGATGGGAGCGGCTTTTCTGGCTTTAATGCCATTGATGCTATTTCGTTGCCACAAAGTGGTGTTGGTGGTGCAGGTGGTTATGGCTTCGGTGCTGGATACACCTATGGTGCTGGTGGTGGCGGCGGAGGAGGTAATGGTGGTGGCGCAGGTTTTGGAACTAGTGGTGGCGGCGGCGGGTATCATGGCCCTGGAGGTAATGGCGGTGCCTTTGGTGGTGGCGGCGGTGGCTCTAATACCAGCGATGACTGAGTTACCAGAAAA
>Ga0207081_1075_pt1 | contig 19776 bp, 24 predicted proteins | sample Alteio_BWMinHeat_59_FD_153524 | JGI IMG/M metagenome (GOLD analysis project Ga0207081, IMG submission 153524) | Enriched cells from forest soil in Barre Woods Harvard Forest LTER site, Petersham, Massachusetts, United States -... | ecosystem: Environmental > Terrestrial > Soil > Temperate forest >... | reverse complement strand
TAATAATCATGCCCATTCTTGTGATGGCTATTACCTTCTACTTAGTAAGAAAGCTACCGGATATATATACATCGCATTCACGGCTATCGGCGGGGCTTACGGCGGGGTCTCAGTCTATGCAACTTGCCCAGCAATTACTGAACGGTGTAGATAACAATGCCGAGTCAAAGGTTAACCAGACATTCAGTAATGTTACCCAAACGATGCAATTAAAAATTGTATTCGACCAGGTATCTTACCTGCTTATTCTGCATGACCTTACAACGAATGATCCTTTCAGGCCGGCAAGCAAACTTTTTAAAAGCCTGAACACTGATGCAAGGCATCATGCCATTGAGGTATATACTAAGCTGTATAATGAGCGACAACCGCTTTACTTAATGGATAAGGATCAGAATGGCCTTAACCAGGTACTGGTCTCCATGAAATACGACTATGAATCGCTCAAAGACAAGGTAAAGATAAATCGTGTGGAAAACAGCGATTTCATTGACGTAGCTTATGAGTCAGACAATCCGTTGTTATCTGCGTTTGTTGTAAATACTTTATGCAAGGAGTTCATCTCTTATTACGCATCCATTAACCAGCAAAACAGGTTGCAAACGGTTGATTTTCTCTATGACATGATGATGAAGAGAAAGGATTCCTTAGATGCAAAAATAGAGGCGCTTAAGAATTACAAAATTGAAAACAAAATATTGAATACAACAGATGAGGCGAAAAACTTGTATGCGCAGATATCAGACTTTGAGATAAGGCTTAAACTTGCTGAACGGGAAGTAGAAGCGAACAGGGGGGCTATCAATAACATTGATACAAAATTCAACCCTGATGAAAAGCAATATATGGAAGGCCGCCAGGCGCTGATAAACCAGGAAATTGTAAATGATGAACAATCACTGAATACACTGAACGACAGGTATATAAAAAGTGGTTTTGACGAATCTGTCAGAAAGCAGGTTGACAGCCTTAAAGAAGTGCTCTCGGAAAGGATCAACCAGTCTACCGATAAGTATATTGTAAACCCACTTGTATCGAAAGAAGCATTAATTACCCAGAAACTAAAATTGGAAATGGACCTTTCGCTGGCAAAAAACGGTATACAGTCGTACCAGCACTCCATTAATGAACTGAATGCGAGGCTAAATGCACTGGCGCCAAGCGAGGCTGTCATTCAGTCTTACGAATCTGACATTGCGATATTGACCAAAGAATACCTGGAGCTATTGGGCCGGTTTAACCAGAGTAATATGCAACTTAGCACAACCAGCCCGGTAAAGCAGATAGAAATGGCGGTGCCAGGATATAAAATGCCTTCGAAGAAAATAGTGATGGTGGCACTGAGCGGTGTAGTAAGTGGGATCGTGTACCTCCTGATTTTGTTCGTTATTTTTTACCTGGACGATTCGGTCAATGATGCCGATGAACTATTAGACAAAACAGATGTACGCGTATTGGGCGCTTTGCCTGTGATCAAAAGCTCTTTGTTAGATATTCAGAAATCATGGAATCTGCTCCCGGTTAACCCTTCCAACAACAAGATCACAAAATTAATAGGTAAGCATACCGACCTGCAAAATCTGTTTGGAAAACCCACTACAAACACTATGAGCAATGTGTTTAAGAAACTATTGCGTTCTGCCAGGTTTGAAATTAATATGGCTTTGGGAGGAGGCCGTAACCTGGTCATCACCAGCCTGTGTGAAGAAGAAGGAAAGACATTGGTAGCCCTTAGCTTAGTCAGCTCTTACCAAATGATGAACAAGAAAGTATTGCTGATTGATGGTAATTTCCTTAATCCCGGGATAACGACGATTACCCGCCCGAGATTCTTTATTGAAGACTACCTGATCGGGAAAACACATCTATACGAATTAGTTGACGATGGCAATATAACTGTATTAGGCAATAAAGGAAATGATGTATCCCTTTTTGAGATCAATACAGAAAGTGAAATAGAGCAAAAGCTGCTACAGCTCAAAGATGTTTTTGACATCATACTTATTGAAACCCCTGCACTTAACTTATTAAGCCAGTCAAAAGAATGGATAATGGTAGCGGACAGGGTGTTGTGTGTGTTTGAAGCCAACAACACCATATCCGGTGAAATGAAAAAACAAATACTTTACCTGAAGGACAAGAATGGAAAATTTATAGGATGGATATTTAATAAGGCAGCGAACTTAAACTAAGGAACGATGACAAAATAATTTATACAATCAGTTTTATTGAAAATATGAGATTGGCCACTTTTAGAATGTTGTCAAATCTGCGGGAAGATAAGTATGAGAGAAATCAAAAATAGTTATGAGTGCAAAATTTCTTTTCGACATTTGGATTTTTCTTCAAATAATTATCGGGTATAATTTAGTTGTCCCTGTTTTATTTTATTTGGTTTATGTCATTGTAAGAAGGCCTGCCCATTGTACCGTTAGCAAAATAATTGCGGAATATGATTATGCTATTATAGTCACTGCATACGAACAAACAGATACACTACCCGCGGTTGTTGATTCTATTCTAAATCTTAATTACAGTAATTTTATTGTTTATATAGTTGCTGATAAGTGTGATGTATCCGGCCTTAAATTCGCAGATAAACGTGTAGTAATACTCAGGCCACCCGAAACGCTTGCAAGCAATACACGATCACATTTTTATGCAATCAATCGTTTTGAGCGGCCACATGATCTGCTTATAATAATAGATTCAGATAATCTTGTTGAACCTGAATGCCTGAATGAGTTAAATAAATGGTTTGATAGGGGATTTTCTGCGGTACAGGGATCAAGGAACGCAAAAAACCTGGACACAACGTATGCCTGTCTTGATGCGGCGCGCGATATCTACTACCACTTTTATGATGGGAAGGTGCTTTTTGGTATCGGGTCGTCATCTACCCTTGCAGGATCCGGCATGGCATTCAAAACCAGTTTGTACAGAGAATGTCTCGAACACAGGGATATTTCCGGCGCCGGGTTTGATAAGGTATTGCAGAATGAGATCGTATCCCGTGGTTACCGCATCGCGTTCGCAGAGAAAGCGCAGGTGTATGATGAAAAAACATCTGGTACAGACCAGTTGGTGAAACAGCGCGCCCGGTGGATAAATACCTGGTTCCGATATTTCAAATTTGGATTTTCATTAACGACAAATGGAATATTGAGACGAGACAAAAACCGCTTTTTATTTGGAGTTGTGTTGCTTAGGCCCCCCCTTTTTATCTTTCTGTTATTAGCGTTTTTTTTTACTGTCGCTAATTTCTGGGTCAGCGCGACCGCTGCCATCGCCTGGCTGCTCGGTTTTGCTTGTTTTATTGCGGGTTTTATTATTGCCCTTAATCATGCCAAGCCAGATAAGGCCATCTATAGGGCATTGTGGGGTATACCGGGTTTTGTTTTTTACCAGGTTCTTTCATTGCTAAAAGTAAGAAATGCAAATAAAATTTCTGTTGCTACAAAGCATAATTATAACCGATCTGTGCACAATATTAATAATGAGGCATGAAAAATAAACCTACGCGGGAATCAATAAATACTGCTTTGAGCAAATATAAAACCCAGGAGCAAATAACAAGGATCATCGCCCTGGTCATTGCATTTGTGAGTGTTTTTATTTTTTTCATCAAACTATTGTTTTTTATAAAATGGATAAAGAACTGAACATATCAATTGCGGGTGCCAAAAGGCTTTCTTTTAGAAAAGCCATTAAAAAGTTCTTTTTAGTGGATAAGCTAACCAGCCCGCTGGGCTACACGATGCTGTTCCTTATCACATCGCTTATTGGTGCGGGAATAGCAAAATTCGGGGTCATTTTTGGGATACTGGTTCTTGTTGGGTCTATTGCCATTCCTTTGGTGTATGGGTTAGTTGCCTATCCACGCTTCGGCATTATCGTTTTTTTAATAATGGCCTATTTAATCATGTGGATTTTAAGGATCGGTGTCCCGTTTCCTTTAGGTACATTAATGGATGGCATGGAGGGGTTGTTTATTCTTAGTTTATTTATCAACCAGAAGAAAAAAAAGGACTGGTCGTTATTCAAAGGGCCGGTAACGATTATGATACTTGTGTGGATCGTGTACAACTTAATAGAGGCGATCAACCCTACTGCCGATTCGCAAATGGCGTGGCTATTTACAGTACGGTCTGTGGCTATCGTAATGTTTATGTACTTTATTTTTCAATACTATATAACTACGAAAAAATTTATTCAGCTTGTGCTGAAACTTTGGATAGGGCTTGCATTTTTTTCGGCCATATATGCATTCAAGCAGGAGTACTTTGGGTTTTTCCCGTTTGAGGAAGCCTACCTTCATTCAAGCCCGGTTATTGAACAATTATTGTTCATCGGCGGAGTATGGCGTAAATTTTCTATTTTTTCTGATCCGGTAGCCTTTGCGTACAACATGGTTAGCGCCAGCCTGCTTTGTATCGGCTTATTGACCGGCCCCATATCGCGGAAGAAGAAACTGATCCTGAGTTCCCTTGTTGCCTTTTTCCTGTTCGTCATGCTTTCATCTGGCACGAGGGGCGCATATGTGCTGATCCCAGCGGCCCTTTTATTGCTCGCTGTGCTTAAATACAGCAAGAAAATATTGATGGTCGTTAGTATCGCAGGTGTCTTCCTTGCAATACTTATTTTGATCCCTACCTCAAATCCGACTTTGTACAGGTTTCAAACCGCTTTCAGGCCAAATGAGGATGCTTCATTTAATGTAAGGAAAATAAACCAAAAGCGTATCCAGCCCTACATTTTATCACATCCTTTAGGCGGAGGGCTTGGTGCTACGGGCACGTGGGGACAACGTTTCTCCCCATATTCTTACCTCGCAAATTTCCCCCCAGATAGCGGTTATGTGCGTGTGGCAGTGGAACTGGGGTGGTTAGGGTTATTGATATTTTGTATATTGATGTTCACTGTATTAAAAACGGGCATTGACAATTATTATAAGATCAGGGACCCTGATTTGAAATCTTATTGTCTCGCATGCGTATTAATAGTATTTGCATTGAATGTAGGCAATTATCCACAGGAGGCTTTGGTTCAGTTCCCGACCAATGTTTATTTTTATCTTGTGCTGGCATTAATAATGGTAACGATGCGATTGGACAAACAACAAAATGGAACTGAAGGTGTCAGTAAATGATGAAATAAAGAACCGGGATATTGTTATAGTGGGGCAGCAACCCTGGGATACCGAAATAGGGAGCAATTGCAAAAATCTTGCGCTGGAATTCAGCAAAAACAACAGGGTACTTTATGTAAACAGCGCATTAGACAGAATTACTATGCTGACGCATAAAGCTGACCCTAAGGTGCAAAAGAGGTTGGCTGTTATCCGGGGTAAAGAAAACGGGCTTGCGGCCATTCAGCAAAATCTTTGGAATCTTTATCCCAATGTCGTCATAGAATCTATTAATAAGGTAAAGATCAGGCCGCTATTCGACATCCTCAATAAGAGAAATAACAAGTTGTTTGCCGGTTCAATACAAAACGCCATCGAGGAATTGGGATTTGAAAATGTCATTTTGTTCAATGACAATGATATATTCCGGTCTTTTTATTTAAAAGAATTGTTACACCCGTCTATCAGCATTTATTATTCACGAGATTTTATGCTTGGTGTTGACTACTGGAAATATCATGGTGAGAAATTAGAGCCTGCTTTAATTGCGAAGAGCGATCTGTGTGTGGCTAATTCGACCTACCTCGCTAACTACTGCAAACAATACAATCCTAACTCCTGGTATGTAGGACAGGGCTGCGACCTGGAGATGTTCAGCGCCAGGCAAGACAAAAGCCCACCGGCAGATATGGTAGCAATACCCCACCCTATTATAGGCTATGTGGGGGCATTGCAAAGCATCAGGCTCGATATTGGTCTACTAATTTACATCGCCCATCAACGACCGGAATGGAACCTTGTGCTTGTAGGGCCTGAAGACGAATCCTTTAAAATAAGCAAATTGCATGAGTTAAAGAATGTCCATTTCTTAGGGTCAAAAGCACCTATCGAATTGCCTGCTTACATTAATGCATTCGACGTATGCCTGAATCCCCAGATCGTGAACGAGGTTACAATCGGTAATTACCCACGCAAGATAGACGAATACCTTGCGATGGGCAAGCCCGTAGTGGCTACGGCCACAGAGGCTATGAGTATTTTTTCAGAGCAAGTATATTTGACAACATCGAAGGAGGATTACGTTCGCTTTATAGAAAAGGCCTTAAAGGAAGATAATGACACATTGCGAGGAAGCCGTAAAAGACTTGCATTGTCGCATACCTGGGAGAATAGTGTGAAAGAGATATACAAGGCGATAAACCAAGTCATCGGATAGGGAACAAGGGTGCTACTTTCTTAATAATTCAGGATTTTCCAACAACCTGAATAGTCTTTCAGCTTCCGCTATCTGTTCAGCCAATCCTATATTTTTAACTTTAGGTACCTGCTTAGTTTTTGTGGCACTTTGTAGTCCCTTCCGCATTGCCTTTTTTTTGCTTACTAAACTCATAATGATATTTTTATGCTTAAATAAAAACCTCCCAAATAAATTTTACGGCTATCAAATTTCTGGACAGTAGTGTAACCTTCCTTAATACTCATACCAAAGATATTAAGATCCGTTGAAAACTCATCATAATGTCTCCTTAAAATTTCATTGTACACCTTGGTTTTTTGTTCCGTATCTCCTTTGAAAAATATTATGCTACCGGGAAATCGGCTGCAAAAATTTTGACACACTTGACAACAGTAATGAATACTTTTACAACGTCTCCATTATTACTGCTGTCCTGGAAATTAACTTCTCCATCTTTCAAAATAGTACCTAATGACAGGTTGTAGATATTAGGGCTATATCGCATTTTGGAAAATACAACCTGCTTTAACAGATGTTTTCTACCAATACTTGGAAACTCAAAAATATACTTGCTGGCTTGTGAAATGTTATAAGTTTCATTTTCCATAGTATGGTGAAAATAATAAAATTGTATCAGGCTACTTAAAAGATTTGATTACTGAATCGCTTGGTCACGCTTATGGTAATGTTGTTACACACGTCTACGTGATAACAATTGGAATGAGATTAATCATAATGCAAATGAAAAAAGTAACTGCGGGCATATTTAATCCAAATAGAAGGCATATGAAGGAAGCAATTTTCGATAGGCTGCTTATAGCCGCTGTTTCATATACAAGCTATGGGTATGCAAAGGGATAATCATTAAATGTTTAATATAGACGAAATGGAACTATTCGGCCATTAATTCACTTCACCCCTTAAAATAATTGTAATTAAACCTCAAATGCCGGTAAAGATGCCGGGCAGCAGCTATAAAAATATTATTGCTTTCGCGCCTAAAGTTGCGTTTGAAGGTGCTGGGCTCAGTGCTGGAATTTACCTGATCGAGCAGCCCCTTGTAGTCATCATAATACAGCGCCCTTCCTTTCTTTTTAAGGAAAGACATCATCATTCCATATTCAGAAACCTCCACATTCACACCTTCGGGGTATCGCCCGAATTTTTCTAAAAAGTTACTGCGGCGTAAATGCGGATGGTCGCTGTACATATAAAACTTCTTATAGCCGGGATACCATATTTTAAAACGCATTTCGGAGAAACCATTCGATAGCGGAGCCAGGTAAGGGTATTTAAAATAAGCGTAAAACCGAACCATATCCACGTCGTTACGCTCATTCATCAAAAGTAGTGCTTCCTGAAGTTTTGACGGGTAAATATCGAACGGAACAAAATCTTCCTGTATATATAAAGTGTATGGAGTTTTTACTGCATCCTGCCCTTTATTAATGTTATTGCCCAGACCGCTGTTTTTTGGCGTTGTTATGAGCCGGAAAGAATAGACGGCATGTAATGTTCTTATTTTCTCTAAATGCTCAGGCTTGCTGCCGTCATCTGAAACTACAATATCCTCAAACCGACAACCCAATTTTTCAAAAGAAGCTAAAAGCCGCTCAAGAGAACTACTCCTGTTATAATGCGTGATTAGCAATGTTATACCCGGAAAAAAGAATTGTTCATTCATAGTCGTAATAATTTTTTCCTTTACAATCGCATAAATTTTCTGTCCCAGGTACACTTCAGCCACTTATACCGCAGATAAAGCCAGCGCAGAAAAAGGAAAAATACATTTCTGCTTTGCCGCCAATCTGCCCGTCCCTGCGTACTTGGTTCATCGGATGAATTTTTGTGCTCAAACAGTGTACTGTATTCGTCATAAAATAACCCCCTGCCCTTATGCTGCATAAACGAAACAGCCATTTTATATTCCGCAATGTCCCCCATTAATCCTTCTTTATATCGCCCAAATTTTTCAAAGAAATTACTTCGTCGCAGGTGGGGATTATCACTATACATAAAAAACTTCAGATGGCTCATATTCCACGGGCTGAATACTTCTTCCGAAAATCCTTTACCATAGGGTTTCAAAGTCGGATACCGATAAAATGACCAGAATCGTATATAGTCAAGGCTCTTATCGTCATTCATCAGTTGCAGTGCGTCCTGCAAATGAACGGGAGAAATGGCAGTAGGCACAAAATCTTCCTGCACATAGAAGGTATAGGCAGTTTTTACGGCATCCTGCCCTTTATTAAGGTTGTTTGGAAAGCCTTTATTTACGGGTGTGGTTACGAGGCGAAAATTATATATTGGCTGCATCGCTTTAACCTTATCCAATTGTTCAGCTTTACTGCCGTCGTCAGAAATAACAATATCATCAAACCTGCAATCAAGTTGCCTGAAGGCAGCTAAAAGCCTTTCCAGGGAACTGCTTCGGTTATAATGGGTGACAAGCAAAGTAGCACCGGGGAATAAAAATGGAGCGTTCATGATCCTGATCGATTTTCCTACGTTAACGCATGTATTTTACTTCCCAACTGCACTTTATCCATTTGTACTTCAGGTATGCAGCCCGTAGTAACCGAACAAAAATATTCTGGCTTTGCCGCCAGTTCTTCAGGTCCCTCATAGTGCTTGGCTCGTCGGGCGAATTTTCGTGTGTAAACAAGGTAGTGTACTCATCATAAAACAATCCCTTGCCTTCGTTCTGCAAAAAGGAAACGGCCATTTTATAATCTATTACGTCCCCTTTAAGCCCTTCTTTATACCGCCCAAATTTTTCAAAAAAACTACTTCTGCGCAAGTGTGGTGTGTCGCTGTATTGATAAAATTTGAGGTGATTCATGTTCCAGAAGCTGAATGTCATTTCAGAGTAGCCCTTGCCATATGGTTTTAACATTGGGTAGCTGGTCAGGAATGCCCAGAAACGTATATAATCAAGGTTTTTATCCTCATTCATAAATTGAAGTGCATCCTGCAAATGGTCGGAAAAAATAGCAGAAGGCACGAAGTCTTCCTGCACATATAAAGTATAAGGGGTTCTAACCTCGTCTTGCCCTTTATTAATGGAGTGCCCGTGCCCTTTATTTACCGGTGTGGTTACCAACCGGAAATTGAATTTAGGCTGCATAGCTTTCACGTTTTCCAGGTGCTCCGGCTTGCTGGCATCATCGGAAACAATAATTTCTCCAAAATTACAATTAAGCTGCCGAAATGCAGATAATAGGCGTTCCAGGGAACTGCTCCTGTTATAATGCGTGACCAATAATGTTATTTCAGGAAAAGAATATGGACTATTCATGATTGTGATTAAACCATTCTGTTTTGGGGGCCTGATTTTGGTCCCTGGATCATAAATTCCCAATATAAATTTATGGAGTTAAAAATATCAATTAATATTGGACTTTAAAAATAATAAAAGGATATTTTACCTAACGGAAACATTAGCACTTTGAAAATAGCACATCTTATACTTTGTCATGCTTACCCGGAACAGTTACGACGCCTGATCATGCGTCTGACTCATGAGGATGCTTTTTTTTATATTCATGTTGATAAGAAAACAGAAATAACGCCTTTTCTTCCACTGGGAAAGCTGCCAAATGTTTATTTTATTGCCAATCGCGTTAAGGTTATCTGGGCAGGTTATAGCCAGGTGCAGGCCATGTTAAACAGCTTTAAAGAGATGCTGGCCGCTAATACCCAGTATGATTATATCAACATACTTAGCGGCCAGGATTATCCTCTAAAGTCTACCCGGCAAATTCATCGCTTCTTTGCAGATAATCCCGGGAAAGCATTTATGGAAACTTTAGTGATTTCAGATGAATGGCAGGAGGCAATACCGCGGCTCACAAAATACCATTTCACTGATTCTGTTTTTCCCGGCAAATACGTTGCGGAATGGCTGTTGAATGCAGTGCTGCCTATGAGGAAGCTGCCCGGCGACCTGATTCCTGTTGGCCGTTCGTCGTGGTTAACAATTGCGCCTGCCGCTGCAAAATATATTGTTGATTTCCTTCAGGAAAACCCCGCGTTAGTTCGCTTTTTTAAATTTACATGGGGAGTTGATGAGCTTATATTCCAAACCATATTATACAACTCGTCTTTTAAAAAAGACATTGTATATGATAACCTGAGGTATGTAGATTGGTCGGAAGGAAACGCTAACCCAAAAGTACTTACCATGCCTGATGCCGAGGCGCTGAAAAATTCCGGCAAACTTTTCGCGCGGAAATTCAGCATGGAAAAAGATAATAAAATTTTAGATTATCTTGATTCTATGGCTTCTGCGAAGTAGCTTAGCATCTTATGAAAAGTGTTTCCGTAATTACCGTAAATTTTAACCAAGCTGCTGTTACGGAAGCGTTGATGGATTCCATTTTCAATACAAATACTTATAGCCCGCTTGAGCTTATTGTTGTGGACAATGGCAGTAAGACAGACCCGGTGCCGGCGTGGCAAATGAAATATCCCGGCGTAAAATTTATCCGCTCCGAAACAAATCTCGGTTTTGCCGGGGGCAATAACCTGGGATTGGCAGAAGCAAGCGGCGACTACCTTTTTTTTGTCAATAATGATACTGAATTTACCACAAACCTTATTGGCAGGTTAGCGAAAACACTGGACATGCACCCCATGGTGGGCATGGTCTCGCCAAAGATCCGTTACTATGACCGGCCGGATGTGCTACAATATGCCGGCTACACCAAAATGAATTATTTCACCGGCCGTAACAAGTGTATCGGGCAAAACGAAAAAGATGACGGGCAATATGATCAGCTAACCGGCAAAACGGGTTATGTACACGGTGCGGCAATGATGCTGAGAGGCGAGGCAGTAAGCAGTACCGGGGGAATGCCCGAAATGTATTTTCTCTATTTTGAGGAATATGACTGGTGCGAACAAATAAGGCGTGCAGGGTATGAAATATGGGTAGATATGCAGGCGCTTATCTATCATAAAGAATCAATTTCCGTAGGCAGCAACAGCCAGTTGAAGGAATATTTTATGAACAGGAACCGTATCCTGTTCATCCGCAGAAATTGTGATTTCTTTACAGTGTCTGTGTTCTGGCTCTATTTTGTATTTATCGTTACTCCAAGAAATATTATTAGTTACAGGAAGAATGGCCGGCGCGGGTTCACGGGGACTCTTCTAAAAGCTATAAAATGGAATATGATGCATAACACAAACAGCACAAACTTAGGTTACCCTGTAAAAAATATTACATGATAGCTACCTTCTGGATCAGCCTTGGTATTGTGTTTTACGCTTTTTTTGGTTACGGTATCCTGCTTTATTTTTTGGTGTGGATACGTATTTTGCTAAAGGGTAAAAGAAAGGTACCTGATAACGATTGCAGTTGGCCTTTTGTTACACTGATAGTTGCCGCATACAATGAAGTGGATGTAATTGCAGAGAAGGTCAAAAATACCCTGGCGTTAGATTATCCGCAGGATAAGGTGTCTTTTCTATTTGTAACTGATGGGTCTACGGATGGCACACCGGCTATAGTAGCTAACTATCCGCAGGTAAGGCTTATGCACCAACCCGGACGCAACGGCAAAATAGCCGCCGTGCACCGCGCCATGCAACTCGTGGACACGGAAATAGCCATATTTACCGATGCCAATACTCTTTTAAACAAAGAAGCACTACTCAATATTTGCCGACACTATGCGGATGCCTCTGTAGGCGCTGTGTCAGGGGAAAAAAGAGTAAGTACGGAAGGCGTGGGCGATGCTACTGCCGGAGAAGGTTTCTACTGGAAGTATGAATCTAAGCTGAAGACATGGGATGCGGAGCTATACTCTGTTGTGGGCGCTGCCGGTGAGCTTTTCAGCATACGCACAAGACTATATGAACCAGTGCCTGCCGATACTATTCTCGATGATTTTATGATCTCCATGCTCATTGCAAAGCAGGGCTACCGCATCGTGTATGAGCCACTGGCCTATGCCACCGAAAGCGGCTCTGAGACCGTTCAGGAAGAACTGAAGCGCAAGATAAGAATTGCCGCAGGGGGCATCCAGTCTATCATCCGCCTAAAGCAGTTACTAAACCCCTTCCATAATTTTGTCCTGTCGTTCCAGTACATCAGCCACCGGGTATTGCGCTGGACGGTCACCCCTTTTTTAATGATACTGGCGTTTATAGTGAATATCATAATCGTGTTGGATTCGCCTGCCGTTACTTACAATATACTGCTTGCCTGTCAGATCCTTTTCTATGCATTGTCCCTCCTTGGTTGGTTTTTTGAAAAAAGGCATGTTAAGATAAAGATACTATTCATCCCCTACTACTTCTGTATGATGAATTATGCAGTGGTAGCTGGTCTGCGCCGCTACGTTATGGGTACGCAAAGTGCAGTGTGGGAGAAGGCTAAGAGAAAGTGACACTGCCTGTATCGGTGCGAGACCCGCAAAAAAAAAGCCCTGCGATTGTAGCTCAATGTTTCAAAACCGGGTACGATTCATTTTAGCGTTTGCGCCTATTATAGGTCATAATAATCTCCTCATCCTGTATCTCGCAGCATTTAGCTAATTTGGCAAAGTGTGCTGCTTTTTTATCATCGTCTTTGTGGGCTTTTACAGGATGTTTTCGCCCTTCCATAAATTTTACAAAGGCTAAAAATGGGATATTGTAAGTCATACAATAGTTTTTACTCAGATAATAATATAATCATGCCAGCAAACTAACGACGCAACGCATCAAAATACATTTTCAAAAAATAGTTGTCCTTTTCAACAGCCGATACTTTATTTTTAGCTTTTAGAAACACAAAAAAATGGCCTCTATGTGCTTTTTAGAACAAATACATCAGCCGCAAATTAAAGAGATTGTTGAACTGGCCCAGGCTGCCATACCCATACCCCACAGGTATCCGGTCATTAGGCCGCATAGATACAATAGAGTACTGGAAGCGCACATTGGCATATAGCCCTCTGTAAAGCTTCCTCCCAACCCCGAACACATAATCAAAGTCAGAGGTATTAAAGCGGTTGGCCACAGGGTCTATATTCACAGGCTGGCCTGCCAGCACCCATTCGCTGGAACTTAAAAGCCGCCCATACGAAACACCGGCTTCAAAGTCTACTCTGTGCATTATGACGTGAATTGTAACCGGCATCTCCACATAATTGAGGTTCATAAAATACTTTTCTACATGCGTGCCGTATAGCGGTGACTCGGTAACATCCTCACCGCGGCTGCCCTTCTGGGAATAAATAAGCTCTATACTGGCGCCAAACACACGGGTAAAATGCACATACACCACCCCGCCCGCATTAAGCCCCACCTTATGATAGCCATAGTATGTATCCCCATCTACCTGCGAAAAGTTGGTACCAAGGATAAGCCCACCATCAAACACTTTCGGATCCTCTCCATAATAGCTGCCTTGAGCAAACGACCGGCAGCAAATAAAGCTGGCAATAATGGCTAAGTACAAAAAAGTAAAACGTTTTATCATCAACCACATATGCAAAAGTAAGTATTCTTAAAAAGCAAAAAGCTGTTTACCTTTGGCAACAATTGCAAACGTTTAATACAACAATAAATTATAATAATGGACGAAAAAGAACTTCACGAAAAATGGCCCGAACTAAAAGAAAAGTTATTACAACAATATCCTCACCTCACCCGGGAAGAACTTGTGCTGGAAATAGGTAAAGAAAAAGAACTGCTGGAGCACTTACAGGAAGAATTAGGGCAAAACTGGAAAGAGATAAGAAACATCCTTAGCCTGATGGGTTAAAGTTAAAAGTCTTCCTTCTTATCCAGTTCCCCGCTCTCAGTATAGTATTCCCAATGGCCTGTTTTTTCGGGATAATACTCACCGTGCGAATTGTATTTTACCACTGTCTTTTCCGATACCGGGTCGGTGACATATATGGTGTCTGCAACCTTAATAATGCCAGCGGCATAGTATCCGCTTGTCTTAATTTTTCCGTTTTCGTAATATTCCTGGTACGTGCCTGACATGCAGTAAAAGGTCTCTCCATGCTCCCCTGTAATTATAGCATAATTAGTTACCAGTTGAAGTTTGCCATTGCTGAAATACTCATGCCAGGTGCCTATAGGCAGGTTTTTACGGTAGGCGCCTGTTATTTTCGGCTTGCCATTCTCATAGCGCGCTACCCATTTACCATCCTGGATGAATTTTTCGCCTTCTGTAATATATGCGCCTTCAGCCAGCACTTTGTAGTCTTTACTCAGCAGTTTGTAATAAAGAGATTCTTCGTTAAGAGAAACCATGTTTGAGCTGTCTCCCGATGCTTCATAAAATTTTACCGAATCATTCTCTTTCAATAACTTGTTATCTTCTTCAGATGTAAATTCAAACGGGATCAGGGCCTGTGCGAGAACCTGCCCGCTGATAAAAGCCAAAAAAATAATCAATGATAGCGATCTCTTCATAATTATTATGCTTCCTGCCGAACAAAGCGAGGTTGTTTATTTTTTTGTTTTACTCTTTGGTTTAACAAGGTCGTAAGAATGGTCAATTAATTCCTTGATCTGTTTTTTGCTAAGGGTATTATCTATTATCACCGTATTCCAGTGCTTTTTATTCATATGGTAACCCGGGACAATGCAGGCATATTGTTCCCGCAACGCTATAGCCCGCTCAGGGTCGCATTTCGCATTGAACTGCGGCGGCTGGCGGGTAAGCCCCATAGCTAAAAACATTTTACCCATTACCTTAAATACAAGCGTTTCTTCCCCAAAAGGGAAACCCTCTTCTACGCCCGGTTTTGCTGTGGCATATGCCCTTATTTCTTCCACATTCATGCCACAAAGTAATAATTATTATTGTCACAAATTGATCTTAGCACCGCTCATACCCTCATTTCCCCATGCAATATTACTACAGTATTATTAAGCAATTAAGTTTAGGTAAACAGTAATATTTGATGGACTGCAAGACATAAATTGTAGAAAATTTCACCCCAAGTAAAACAATTCTTATGGAAAACACATTTGAAGAAGAAGTAGTATCCGCTCCTGTTGCAACAACAGAAGAAAGCCATTCACCTGAAGCTGAACATGAAGAAAGTGAGGAAGCCTCATTTGAAGACGAAGCTGAAGGTGAAGACGAAGCTGATCTTGATGAATCAGACGAAGAAACTGAAGAAGTGAACGACGAAGCTGAACAGGCTTAATTGTTTTTCACTGAACATAACAATGCCCCTGAGAAATCCGGGGCATTGTTAATTTATTTTGTAATCTGCTTAACTCTGAATTAAATATTGTTTAATTTTATCAGACAAAAAATATTTCTTATGGCAAAAACAATTGTTCAGAAAGTAGTGTTTAAAAATACTACCCCGAAAGATCTTTATGATCTCTACATGAATGCTAAAAAACATTCAAAAGCAACCGGCGCGCCTGCCCAGATCACGACGAAGGAAGGCGCTGATTTTTCAGCTCACAACGGATACATTACCGGGCAGAATCTAAAGTTGGTAAAAGACAACCTCATTGTTCAAAGCTGGCGCGGCGCCGATTGGGACAAAAAAGATCCCGATTCTACTTTCATCATCAGCCTTGAGCCAAAAGGAAACAACGTAACCCTGCATGCCGTGCATACCAATGTACCAGACAAGCAGGCGGAAGGCATTGACAAGGGATGGCACACCCATTATTGGGAACCCTGGAAGCTATACCTCGCCGGGACGCCAATTGCTAAATCCCCTGAAATGTAAACTTACTTTAACGCCCGGATAGCCGGGCGTTTTTATTGGTTCAATAATTACGTTCATTGAAGAAATATTTCTCTTAGTTCAGGAAAAATTTCCTACCTTTATGTTGAAAAAGAAAGATGATGAGCATAGCAGTTGTTAGCCGGAATTCAGGCAATATATCCGGCAGGTATAAAAAATATTTTGGGGATTCTGTGAGCTTATCTCAGACTGCACGGAAGGGATTAAAACCCGCTGCTGTTTTTGACTTTATATCTTTATCAAAACTTCCAAATATTTCCATAGAACATCTGTTAAACAAAACAATTAAAACATTCAACAGCTATAAAACAAACGAGACCTTATTAGATGCTACTACCAGTGAAAAGCTTCTGAAACTATTTGCGTTGTACGATAAAGGCTTGCTGGTATTTGGCTCTGCTGCAGAATTTAACGCATGGTTAGGAGAAATTGCCACCGGCCTGGGCGGACAGGTCCCTGAAACATTGCTGGATACTATAACCGGGATAACTTTAGTTACTGAAGAGCTCACAAGAATTGAATACGGCGACCTTGCATGATCGTTTACAGGATAACACTGGCCATACATGCAGATAAGCTCATAGCTTCTGGGAACCCTGCAAGATGGAATTCAAAAGATGTAAAGGTCATTTATACTTCTTCTTCCCGGTCTTTGGCTTGTCTTGAAAATATTGTTCATAGAAATTCGAGAGGGCTGAACGCACAGTACAGAACGTTATTAATTGAAATCCCTAATAACTTAAAAATAGAACTGATCAGCAGAAAAGAACTACAGTCAGGCTGGCAAGAATTTCAAAACACTCCTGCTACACAAAATTTGGGTGATGCATGGGTCGCAAAAGGTAAGTCTGCAATTTTGCAGGTGCCGTCAGTTATTATTCCTGAAGAATGTAACTACGTCCTTAATCCGGCACATAGAGATTTTGCCAAAATAAAGTATTTAAGAAATGAGGCTTTCGAATTTGATGGGAGGTTATAGCACAATAGATTACGAACAAATAGCAGCAATTCGTACTCTTTCTTATTACTTTAGTGCGAAACTATTTTTATGGCAAAAGATCAATTCTCTACAATTGTAAATGACACACTGCCATCAATGTTAGATAAATTAAAAAGATGTGATTTACACGACCGTTTGTATGAATTTCCAAAGAATGGTGGAATTTATGTTTTTTACGAAAAGAAAAAACCAATTTACGTAGGAAGAACCGATAATTTAAAAAGAAGAATACGGGAACATGGCCAACCTGGCGCTCATCCTAATACTGCTTCTTTTGCTTTTCGATTAGCAAGAGAAATCGTGAAAGAAGATAATAAAATAAGTGCTATAGAATTTAACAATAAATATGCATCAATCTTTACATCACAAAAACTACGGGTAGCGAAAATGACTATTAAATACGTAGAAGTGAAAGATTGTATAGTACAATCAATATTAGAAGTATATGTTCACATTCATCTTAAAACGAAAAAAGAACATAATGATTTTTGCAATCACTAATATTCTTCCTGCTGATCTTCGCAACTTTCCTTTCTGAGCTTTGCGCTCATTTTCAAATTTGCACATTTTCAAATTTTCAAATTGACCTTTAGCTTAACTTCGCGTAAATGATCTCTGCAGCCTCTGTACAGGAAGTAATGAACCGCGCCGATATAGTGGACGTGGTAGGGCAATTTGTGCGGCTGAGGAAACGGGGAACTAACTACATAGCTAATTGTCCGTTTCATAATGAGAAAACACCCTCCTTCAATGTATCACCCTCCAAGGGCATTTATAAATGTTTCGGTTGCGGCAAGGCAGGCAACGTAGTAACATTTATACAAGAACATGAAAAGCTCACCTATCCGGAGGCCATGCACTGGCTGGCTGACTTCTACAAGATAACACTGGAAGAAACAGAGCGCAGCCCTGAGCAACAGCAAAAGCAACTTGCGGAAGAGGGATTGCGAATTCTCAACGAATACGCCGCAACCTGGTTTCATGATACGCTGCTGAATACAGAAGAAGGGCAATTGATACGACTGTCCTACTTCAAACAACGGGGTTTCCGCAAAGACATAATAGAGCGTTTCCGGCTGGGTTATAACCCTGAGCATGGAGATACCTTTTATCATACCGCCACCGGCAAGGGATACAAAGCTGATATGCTGGAGCGCGCAGGGCTGGCAAAGAACCGGAATGGCATATACCACGATGTATATCGGGGGAGGGTAATATTCCCTATTCAAAGCATGACCGGGCGCATACTTGGCTTTGGCGCGCGCATACTGAAAAGCAATGAGAAAGCCCCGAAATACATTAACACTCCTGAGAACGAGTTGTATGTAAAAAGCAAGGTGCTCTACGGTATGTACCAAAGCCGCCAGGCCATAGGCAAGCAGGATGAATGCCTGCTGGTGGAGGGGTATACCGATGTTATTTCGCTGCACCAGGGCGGTGTGGAAAATGTAGTATCGAGCAGCGGCACCTCTCTAACCGAAGACCAGTTGCGGCTAATAGGGCAACTTACGAAAAACCTGACCATACTCTATGATGGCGATCCGGCAGGCATTAAAGCCGCACTGCGCGGATTAGACATGGCATTGGGGCAGAGCTTTAATGTGCAACTGGTATTGCTGCCGGAAGGTGAAGACCCGGACAGCTTTGTACAAAAATCGGGCGCGGCAAAGTTTCATGAGTATATAAAAGCACATAAACAAGACGTGATCAGCTTCCGCCTGCAGGTAGGGCTGAACGATGCAGGAACAGACCCGGTAAAACGGTCAAAGCTTGTAAACGAAATAGCCGAAAGCATATCGAAGATAAATAAGGCGGAAGATTTTTCACTCCAAACACACTATACCCGCGAGGCCGCCCGCAAACTGGATGTGGATGAAGCCGGGCTTATTAACCTCATCAACAAATACATTCGCGACCGGATTGAGAACGAGCAAAAACATGCCCGCCGTGAAGAAGCGCTGCCCCAGCCCGAAACCCTGACACCCGACCAGGAGCAGGAAATAAAAGTAACTGCCGGCGACAATGAGCAGGAATGGCAGCTATTGCGGGTACTGATAGAATATGGCCATCAGCCTTTCGAGGGATACGACTCGGTAGCAAAACTGATTGAGGACCGCATTGATACTGACCTGATCGTGGAACCTTTGGTACAGAAACTCTTTTTAGAATATTTTGATCATTACCGGCGTTTCGGGGCTACGCCTGAGCTGCATTATTTCATCAACTACCCTGACCAGGCAATACGTGATAAGATGGCGTCGCTGCTGCACCCCCGGCAGGATATAAGTGTAAAATGGAAGGAGAAGTACGGTATAGAGAGCATGACGGGCATGATGATGTATATCAATGATGTGGACAGCACCCTATCCTATTTTGAGCTAAAGAAGATACTTATTATTCAAGACGAGCTTACCGAAAGGCTTCATAAGGAATCTGATATCATGATGCAAAAGGTATTGCAGGAAAGGATAGTGGAGCTAAGGAAAGTGGAAAGAGATATTTTGAAAAAACACAAGACTGTAGTTTTTAAATCACTGAAGTATAAGTAAATCACTAATCATTTGGCAAGAATAATTGCATTAGACATCGGGAAGAAGCGCACAGGAATAGCAGTCAGCGATCCGCTACAGATAATTGCAACCGCATTAGCTACTGTTGACTCTAATGAACTGATAGGCTATCTGAA
>Ga0207081_1074_pt1 | contig 19964 bp, 8 predicted proteins | sample Alteio_BWMinHeat_59_FD_153524 | JGI IMG/M metagenome (GOLD analysis project Ga0207081, IMG submission 153524) | Enriched cells from forest soil in Barre Woods Harvard Forest LTER site, Petersham, Massachusetts, United States -... | ecosystem: Environmental > Terrestrial > Soil > Temperate forest >... | reverse complement strand
ATATGCAAAGGAGTAAACCCGGTATTATTTGCATCAATATTTGCTTCTTTTTCTTTTAAAAAATACTCTACTATTCTGGTGTAACCAAGAGATGCTGCTTCTAAAAGGTAAGCATTCTTGTTCTTATCGTAGTAATTTAGATTTTCAAATCCACTATTCTGATGCCATGATCCGCAAAACATATCAGCGCCAATAGTGGCCTCAGACAAAGTGGCAGTTTTATTAGGAATGTGACAAGGCGATTCGGGAGTTAGATAACGGATATACTCAAAGTCATAAAAAACTTGGTGTGGCATAACTATATCAACCGTACCATTTTTATTGGCTGCTAAAAAATAGGCAATACTGATGACTGGCGCGCCCGCCTTGAATGTGAGCTCGCTTGCTTTCCCACAAGGATATTTAGAATATTCACGACCATTTCCGTTAATATTATCAAACGCAATATCAATAGCTTTATTAATAATAGGGTGTCCTGGTTCAGCGAATAGAATAGAGTTACCTACTAGGGTTAATTTCTCATCAGTCTCGCTCCCCTCTTTGCCCGCGATAAAATGGAAAGCCTCAATTAATTGCACAAGCTTCTTAGGTCTAAAGATTTCATAATCCAAATCATGATATAACCCACCAAATTTGTTTAGTATTATCAACCTGGCAACATCACTGGCAGCTACAAGCATTTTCTTGCTCTTATCGGCTTGTGCAAGCATTTTACTTAATTCAGGATATAACTTTAAACCCTGCAATTCTTCAGCTAAATGTATTTCAACATTAGTTATGCTCTTTATATTTTCAGGAATGACTGCTGCATCATTAGTCCAAACGTAATGCTTATAAGTTGGTTCAGCTTTGCTTAATCTTTGGGCGTTTATAATCGTTTTTTGCTGAGATATACTATCCATCAATTTTGGAGAAGTAGGGGATGAAAAGTATATAACATGTGAAATAGCTAGCACGTTCTTCTTGCCTGCATACTCATCTATATGGCGACTTCTGTCTAAGCTATCTGCAATTAAATTTTGGTTTTCTTGATGATAGTTGATGCCCTCTTGAGAAAAGACATCCATGCTATTGCTATCATAACATCCAATAAATTTTACTTTCTTATCTCCCACAGGCAATAATATTTCCAGGATATTCTCTTCTATGGTCTGAATATTTGAACCATTTTTCAGGGTTGCTCCTTTTTCCAAAAGAAACCTAATCATCGAACTATCACCATTACGGGCAGCTTCGTGGATGGGCTTGACCCCATATTCATTATCTACATCCAGAAGCTCTATATTTGATTTCAGAATCTCATCTACATGTTTAATGTTGCCAGCAGCAACTGCTGCAAATAAATGGTGAGAATAATAAATCATATCTGAATAACCTTTTTCTTTATGCCATTCGCCGCAAAATAGGTCGGCTCCAATGGTATTAGCATTTAAGGGCACTATCCGACCAGGGATATGGCATGGTGATTTTGGATTGATGTAATTAGCATAATCCATATTAAATAAGTGATACCCTGGCATAATCAGGTCAGTATCTCCCCCCACGTTTGCCATTTTATGCGCAGCCATAGTGATCACCGCAGGACCAGTATCGTAGAGGAGTTTGAATTCTTTAGTGCATGGATACTTTATATAATCCGGAACTTCAACATTATCAATATTACGCCCTATAAGTAACAGTGCTTCATTAATAATAGGATGTTCTGCAACTGCTCCTATAAAAGCACTTCCAATAAACGTAGGTTCAATAGTGTATTCTTTACCACCCAGAAAATTGAATTTCTTCATCAAGGTTAGCAATTTAACAGCATCATACACTTCATAATCAAGGTCACGATAAAGCCCACCTACCTCCTTCAGGATTTTATAACGAAGCAAGTCACTTGCTTTAGAGAACATGGCTTTATCAAGCTTAGCCTGATCAACTATCAAATTCACTTTGGTATGTAAACTATCGTCTTTGAATTCACTTATTAAACGTATCGCTACATTAGTAATATTCTTTACGTCATCTTGTATTATATTAGGATCGTTAGTCCAAACATAATGTTTCCAGTTTTCATTTGCTTGATTGAGCCTATTTAATGTTCTGAGAGTTATATCCAGGCATATGTCATTCATTTTTTTAGGGGCTATTTTTGAAGACAAATATATTTGATGTGTTACTTGAGGTATTGCTGCAACCGAATCAGAGTACTCATTCAAGTGATTAAGTTTATAATATGCATCACCCATTAATCGCTTATTGCTGCTATAATAATCAATTCCTTCTTGAGTGAAAATTTCTTTGATCGACCCAGAATAACAACCTATTTGCTGTTCTCCACTTAAGAGTTTAGCCGCTTCAGCATGTCCATTTTGAGAGGCTATTTGCGCTAAATTTAGACCCTTAACCATAAGGCCCTTATTTGCCCCATATTGTATAAGTAGTTTTATTAAATCTATTGCGCCATGATTTGCAGCTAATACTAATGCGCTTTCTCCCTTTGGGAGCAGGGCATCCACCTTAGCCCCATTTTTTAATAAGAACTCAGCTGTACTATAATATCCATTATGCACAGCAACATGCAGAGGCGTTGCCCCTTGTTCATTTATCACATTTATATTAGCCCCATTTTCTAAAAAAAATTGTACAATCTTAGTATACCCTAATAAGGCTGCTTCAAATAAATAGGCATCAAGATTTTTGGGATAGTAGATCATCCCTGCATTTGTCCAATCGCCACAAAACATATCTGAACCGATAACATCATTATCTAAAGGTAAAATCATGCCTGGTATATGGCACTTAGAGCTTGGAGTAATCGACCATGCATAATGGTAGTTATAAAAAATAGTATTTGGAAGCACTATATCATTTGTACCTTTATTCGCAGACAAATAATAAGCTGTGCTAATAACCGGCCCCCCGGCTTTATAAGCGACAGCACTTGCCTGGCTGCAAGGAAATTTAATATAATCAGGTATCCTCTCAGCTTGTTCTTGATTGTAGTTTCGTTTAATTAAATCCATCGCAGTCATAATGACCGAATGATTAGCGGAGGCGGCCAGTATTGAATTACCTATTAGCCTTGCTTCACCACCAGTGACTTCTTCAGCTTCTTTGCCGCCATAAAAATTAAAGCCTTTATGTAGTTTTAACAGCTTCTCAGCATTATATACTTCATAATCTAAATCAAAATATACCCCTCCTTGCTCTAGTAATAGAACTCTGGCTATATCACTGGCAGCTACAAAATCGGCCTTTTCCTTTGCTGTTAATAAAACCTGTTTTAATTCTGGGTATATAGATGAGTTTTGGTATTCATCAATTAAATGAACTTCTACATTTGTGAACTTCCTAAGTTCAGGCGGGATAAAAGAAACGTTGTTGGTTAATATGCAATGTTTCCAATCTGGGGAAACTTCATTTAACCTTGTAAAAGTGCTGACGGTTTTGTTTAACGACGTTTCGTCAATTGCTCTGGGATTTTCTGTACGCGTAAAATATATGTGATATGAGGTGGTCGGTATTTTAACTTTACCCTGCTCGATATAGCTATCTATATGTTTAATTTTATATGCACGATCAGCTTCTAACTTTCTAGTTTCATGAGCATACTGCAACCCCTCTTCAGCAAAGTTCTTTTCAGTATTCCCATCATAGCAGCCAATAGTTCTTATGCGCCCTGGCCCTGCTTGCTGAAGTATATCAAGCACATTACTTTTAGTATTACCTAAGTCAGCACCATTTTCTAAAAGCAACCTTACAATATTATCACGTCCCAGCTGTGCAGCTAAGAACAATGGACTTATCCCATTATCACTTTGGTTTATGTTTATTCCATCACTTATAAGTTCGGCTACAAGAGTAAGCTCGCCATTTTTAATGGCCTGTAACAGCCTGCTGTTCATAATAGGAAATTGTTAAAATTTCCTATTATGTAACATAGGCTTAAGCGTAGGTAAAGAACCAATTTAAGCAATTAGACAAGCCAGCTTGAGAAGTACAATGCAGTTCACATTGTCCTGAAATTGCCAGGAAATCAACAAAATCAACATGCTGTCCATTTGTTGGTGGATTTGCTGATACTGAGAAATAATGTGTAGAGTCACCTAATGTGCCAGGATTATTACATCCTGTTATAAAGGCGCTAAGAGTGTCTGTCTTTCCACTCCATGAATCGCTGCCTCCAGTAACCTTCCAGGTACCGAAACCTTGTTTTGTAGTGGTTATTGCAGCATCAGCCAACTGGGTGCCAGCAATAGCCGCACCAGCTGACAGCTGTGAACCTGCTATTTTTGCTCCAACTGACAATTGGGTACCTACTATATTTGCTAGAGTAGCGATATCACTTCCTGTGATACTGCTTGCCAAATGCAACTTAGAGTAGGCAATATTTGCACCAGCTGACAACTGAGCACCTATAATATTGGCATTATTTGCTAACTGAGTACCCGCAATATTTGCACCAGCAGACAATTGAGTACCCACTATATTTGCACCTGCTGCTAGTTGAGTGCCAGCAATGGCTGCACCAGCAGAAAGTTGACTACCTATAATGTTTGCAGTACTGGAAATATCAGTGGTAGTAATAGTGCCATCAACAATATCGCTGCTTTGGATACTGTTTGCCAAATTTAACTTAGAGTAAGGAACATTTGCACCGGCTGACAGCTGAGCGCCTACTATATTTGCTGCTGGGGCTAACTGAGTGCCTGCGATAGCTGCGCCAGCAGAAAGTTGACTTCCAATAATGTTTGCAGTACTGGAAATATCAGCAGTAGTAATAGTACCATCAAGTATATCGCTGCTTTGGATACTGTTTGCCAAATTCAACTTAGCGTAGTCAATAGCTGCGCCGCTTGCAACGTCACTATTAACAACACTACCTGCCAAATTTAGCTTAGAGTAAGGGACATTTGCACCGGCTGACAGCTGAGCGCCTACTATATTTGCTGCTGGGGCTAACTGAGTGCCTGCGATTGCTGCGCCAGCAGAAAGTTGACTTCCAATAATGTTTGCAGTACTGGAAATATCAGCAGTAGTAATAGTACCATCAAGTATATCGCTGCTTTGGATACTGTTTGCCAAATTCAACTTAGCGTAGTCAATAGCTGCGCCGCTGGCAATGTCACTATTAACAACGCTTCCTGCCAAATTCAGCTGAGTATAGGCTAGAGCTGCGCCCGCAGATAGTTGGCTGCCCATAATGTTTGCACCTGCAGCAAGTTGGGCACCTACTATATTTGCAGTATAGGAAATATCATTGGCAGTAATAGTGCCATCAGCAATATCGCTGCTTTGAACACTATTTGCCAAATTCAATTTGAAGTAGGAAATGCCTGCAGCTGTAGAAATGTCAGCATTAACAACGCTATCTGCTAAGTTTAGCTTAGAGTATGGCACATTTGCACCAGCTGACAACTGGGCTCCTACTATATTTGCTGCTGGATCTAATTGAGTACCTGCAATTGCTGCGCCCGCTGAAAGTTGACTGCCTATAATGTTTGCAGTACTGGAAATATCAGCAGTAGTAATAGTACCATCAAGTATATCGCTGCTTTGAATACTGTTTGCCAAATTTAACTTGGTGTAAGTAATAGCTGCACCGGTATTAATATCATTATCAACGATGCTATCTGCTAAATTTAACTGATAGTAAGCAATCCCTGCTCCGGTATTAATATCAGAGCCAAGAATGCTATCTGCTAAATTTAACTTAGAGTAATCAATGGCTGCAGCTGGAGCAATGTCAGTATTAACAACACTGTTTGCCAGATCTAACTTAGAGTATGGAACGTGTGCACCAGCCGATAGCTGAGCTCCTACGATATTTGCCGCAGGTGCTAGTTGAGTACCTGCTATATTCGCGCCAGCTGACAACTGAGTGCCTACAATATTTGCACCAGCAGCAAGCTGGGTTCCTGTAATTCCAGCAGTACTGGAAATGTCAGCAGAAGTAATAGTACCATCAAGTATGTCGCTACTTTGAACACTATTTGCTAAATTTAGCTGAGTATAACCAACAGCTGCACCTGCGGATAGCTGCGTGCCTACTATATTGGCTGCTGGATCTAACTGAGTGCCCATAATGCCGGCACTAGCTGCCAATTGACTACCAGCTATATTTGCAGAACTGGAAATATCAGCAGAAGTAATAGTACCATCAACAATATCACTGCTTTGAATGCTGTTTGCCAAATCTAACTTAGAGTATGGAACATGTGCACCTGCGGATAGCTGAGCTCCTACTATATTTGCCCCAGGGGCCAGTTGAGTACCTGCAATATTTGCAGTATTGGAAATATCAGCAGAAGTAATAGTACCATCAAGAATATCACTGCTTTGAATGCTATTTGCTAGATCTAGCTTTGAGTATGGAACGTGCGCACCGGCCGACAACTGGGCACCTACTATATTTGCTGCAGGGTCTAATTGAGTACCTGCGATGTTTGCAGTGTTGGAAATGTCAGCAGAAGTAATAGTACCATCAAGTATGTCGCTACTTTGAACGCTATTCGCTAAATTTAGCTGAGTATAACCAACAGCTGCACCAGCCGATAGTTGTGTGCCGACTATATTGGCTGCTGGATCTAACTGAGTACCTGCTATATTTGCAGTGCTGGAAATGTCAGCAGAAGTAATAGTGCCATCAAGTATGTCGCTACTTTGAACGCTATTCGCTAAATTTAGCTGAGTATAACCAACAGCTGCACCAGCCGATAGTTGTGTTCCAACTATATTGGCTGCTGGATCTAGTTGAGTACCAGCAATATTTGCAGTGCTGGAAATGTCAGCAGAAGTAATAGTACCATCAAGTATGTCGCTACTTTGAACGCTATTCGCTAAATTTAGCTGAGTATAACCAACAGCTGCACCAGCCGATAGTTGTGTGCCGACTATATTGGCTGCTGGATCTAACTGAGTACCTGCTATATTTGCAGTGCTGGAAATGTCAGCAGAAGTAATAGTGCCATCAAGTATGTCGCTACTTTGAACGCTATTCGCTAAATTTAGCTGAGTATAACCAACAGCTGCACCAGCCGATAGTTGAGTTCCAACTATATTGGCTGCTGGATCTAGTTGAGTACCAGCAATATTTGCAGTGCTGGAAATATCAGCAGAAGTAATAGTGCCATCAAGAATATCGCTGCTTTGAACGCTATTCGCTAAATTTAGCTGAGTATAACCAACAGCTGCACCAGCCGATAGTTGAGTTCCAACTATATTGGCTGCTGGATCTAACTGAGTACCTGCGATATTTGCACCAGCGGATAATTGAGTGCCTACAATGTTGGCGCTAGGATCTAATTGAGTACCTGTAATTCCGGCACCACTAGCTATATCGCTACCCTGAATGCTATTTGCCAAATTTAACTTGGAGTAGGCAATAGCTGCAGCAGGATCAATGTCACTATTAACAATACCATTTGTCAAGTCCAGCTTAGAGTAAGAAATACCTGCAGCAGGAGCAACATCAGTATTAACAATGCTATTTGTCAAATCGAGCTTGGAGTAGGAAATACCTGCAGCGCTGTTAATATCACCATCAACAACACTATTTGCCAAATCTAACTTTGAGTAAGGAACGTGTGCACCAGCCGATAGCTGTGTGCCTACTATATTGGCTGCTGGATCTAACTGAGTACCAGCTATATTTGCAGAACTGGAAATATCAGCAGAAGTAATAGTACCATCAAGTATGTCGCTACTTTGAACACTATTTGCTAAATTTAGCTGAGTATAACCAACAGCTGCACCTGCGGATAGCTGCGTGCCTACTATATTGGCTGCTGGATCTAACTGAGTGCCCATAATGCCGGCACTAGCTGCCAATTGACTACCAGCTATATTTGCAGAACTGGAAATATCAGCAGAAGTAATAGTACCATCAACAATATCACTGCTTTGAATGCTGTTTGCCAAATCTAACTTAGAGTATGGAACATGTGCACCTGCGGATAGCTGAGCTCCTACTATATTTGCTCCAGGGGCCAGTTGAGTACCTGCAATATTTGCAGTATTGGAAATATCAGCAGAAGTAATAGTATCATCAAGAATATCACTGCTTTGAATGCTGTTTGCTAGATCTAGCTTTGAGTATGGAACGTGCGCACCGGCCGACAACTGGGCACCTACTATATTTGCTGCAGGGTCTAATTGAGTACCCTTAATGTCGGCGCTAGCAGCTAATTGTGTACCTGCGATATTTGCAGTACTGGAAATATCAGCAGAAACAATAGTGCCATCAACAATATCGCTGCTTTGAATAGTATTGGTCAGATCTAACTTAGAGTAAGGAACGTGTGCACCTGCAGATAGCTGCGTACCTACTATATTTGCTGCAGGGTCTAATTGACTACCCTTAATGTCGGCGCCAGCAGCAAGCTGGGTTCCTGTAATTCCAGCCGTACTGGAAATATCAGCAGAAACAATAGTTCCATCAACAATATCGCTGCTTTGAATAGTATTGGTCAGATCTAACTTAGAGTAAGGAACGTGCGCACCTGCAGATAGCTGCGTGCCTACTATATTTGCTGCAGGGTCTAATTGAGTACCCATAATATCGGCGCCAGCAGCAAGCTGGGCTCCTGTAATACCAGCAGTACTGGAAATATCAGCAGAAACAATAGTGCCATCAACAATATCGCTGCTTTGAATAGAATTTGATAGATCTAACTTAGAGTAAGGAATGTGCGCGCCAGCTGACAACTGAGCGCCTACGATATTTGCTGCTGCGGCTAATTGAGTACCCGCAATAGCGGCAGTATTGGAAATATCAACGGCAGTAATTGTACCATCAACAATATCGCCGCTTGTAACACTGTTTGCCAGGTTTAACTTTGAGTAAGGAATATTTGCACCAGCCGATAACTGAGTACCTGCTATGTTTGCTCCGGCTGACAGCTGAGTTCCAACAATGTTAGCACCAGCTGACAATTGAGTACCTACTATCTTAGCTCCGGTTGATAGTTGCGTACCTACTATATTTGCCGTAGGGGCAATATCGCTACCTGTGATACTGCTTGCCAAATGCAACTTAGAGTAGGCAATATTGGCGCCTGCTGATAATTGGCCACCTATAATATTTGCTCCAGCTGATAGCTGAGTCCCGGCGATATTTGCGCCAGCAGATAGCTGAGTACCTACTATATTAGTGCATGAGCTGCAATCACTGAGTAATAGAGTAGTAGGGGCATAAGTAAAGGCGGTTGCTGTCATCCCTGGAGAATTACCATGACTAACCATAGAAGGAATTTGTTCTAACAACTTTTCTACTGTGCTGGTGCCGGCAGCATTGATGACATTGTTAAGATTATCATTAGTATCCATACTATAGTCCGAGTTATCAACACCTTGATTTACCAGGTTTTTATTATTTTGTGTTGTAGGGGTGCTCATACAATCCTCCTTATAATGCTATCTGATTATGATTTACTTCAAACTAAATGGGTTAGCTGAAATTTTAACCTTACTTTAATATATCTCAAGTTAGTTAAGTTAGCTAGAATTTTAATTTTATTTTTATAGGCCCAGTATTCTGCTGGAATTTTCTTGATTTTTACACATAACCGCATGTTTTATGCCAAGCGCACCCTCTAATTAGGCCACTTTATTACCACCCACTTGGTGAGTTGCCCGATGTTGCGCCGGTTCTGACCATTCAGATTAAGGAGACACACTATTTCCCATTATCTAAAAAGGAAGGAAATCATTGATTGCTTAAATAAAACGCAATATAAATTTGTTATAGACCAGGAGTTGGCATGTATAAATTTATCAAAGATAACATCGTTCTAATGCTTGGAATAAGCCTGCCGATACTGTTGGTAGCATTTTTTATAGTCGCTAGCGCCTTGCCCAAGTACTTGGTAGCAGACCCGAAATATGATTTCCTTTTCTCGGATGAAAGATACAGCTACGTTGAATTCCAAGTCCAACAGCAGAAACTTTATATGAAGATCGACCCTATGCGCTATCAATATCAAAAGTCGCTGCCGCATCTTTTTCGCTATGTGGCATCTACGGGAAAGGTTCAGGAAATCACTTTCCAGGCCCCAGATATGTCTAAGTACCAAACGCTGGAAGGGAACACTAATAGAAATGGCATTAATACTAATATTGTTATCTCTGTCGATCCTACCAAACTTCCTTCTCAGGGACAGGCCCAGGATACTTCTAAAATCGTTTCGGAAATTAATAAGAACAATAATACCACCCCATTTATAATTCCAGTAGCCGAAGTAGCAGGGCTAACTATTAATAATGCACCTCTTGCACCTGATGGCTATCAATTTTCTAACGGCAGTTTCAATTATAATGGAGACGGACTGCTGTTTTTTGGAGTAGGAGGTTCTTATAAAACCCCAGGCCCAGTTATTGGCAAAAGTGGAAAAAACATATCTATTCCCTATAACGGTACGCGTGAAGACTACTCATACTCTTTGAATTTTATCGGATGGATTATTCCATGATCTCAAAAGAAAAAGCCATGACCGAGATTCTAGCTTTGGTAGAGGCTCACAATATTAGCCTTGAAGAATTGACATCTGCTTTGAGCCGCCGAGAAATCGAAGCTAATAAAGGAGATGCCTTTACCCTGACTCGTGTATTTTCGTACCTGGGAGGCATTTTTATTTTGGCAGGACTTAGCACATACATTGGGCTTTCATGGGGAAAGCTCAATTCTGCAGCTCGCATTATAATTACGCTCGGACCAGGTATTATATGCCTCATCATTGCCTTTACTATGGCACTTCAGACTGTGCGGAGAAGCAGTGTAGCAATACTGGTGATTTTATCCGCCATTTTTCAATCAACAGGGTTATTCGTAGCCGTCTATGAATTTTCTAATGGCGGCGGTGATATACGAGTAGCGGCCTTTATTATTTTCGCCGTGCTTGCTATACAATACGGACTCATCTTCGCAAAAGTAAAGCGCACGTCCTTTTTGTTTTTTGCAGTCTATTTCGCTTTCGGGTCTTTCACAAGCTTGTGTAGCGTCCTAAATATTCCATACAAATTGATTGAATTCATTTGTGGGTCAAGCTTACTTGCCCTCAGTTATGGCTTACAAAGAACGCCTTATAACAGCATTTGTGGGTTTGGATACTTTGTCGGCAGCATTATATTACTATGGTTGGGCTTTGATCTTCTTTGGCATAGTTGGGTAGAAATTCTTTATATTGCCATAGCTTCCTTTATGCTCTATGCAAGCACCATTGTGGGTAGCCGCTCTATGCTGGTTACCTCTGCAATCGCATTGTTTTCCTATATCAGTTACTTTACCAGCCAGCATTTTATGGACTCGATGGGTTGGCCGATATGTTTAATAATATTGGGAATAGTCTTCTTCGGAATTGGGAATTTGGCATTGAGGCTCAACAAGAAATTAGCGCATCACGACTCAATTCATTAATGACTGTTCTAACTCTCCATTTATCTACTTACTTTCATGCTTCTAGCATTATTCCCATCGCTAAAATCATCGGCACAACCTGGCAATTTAATAAATCCTTAACCGTTTTGTAATATTAAATTAATAATCCGATGTTATCATTACGGATTAAAGACTAACCCAACCGGAATGAAGTGACTTATATGAGCGTTCAGAATAAATACAATCCAGCATTTTCGAAGTACACACAAACTATTGTTGACTTCAATGGAAAGTGGCCCTGGACAAATATTATGCGCACAAAAACGCTGGGTGATAAGCAGGAAAAGTCGCTTTTTGGAAATTTAGATCAACAAACTATTTTTGAATTATCTAACCTCTCAGACATTGCACTAATAATAAGCAAGCATTCTGATATTCATGTTACTTCTTTAGAAATCAATCATGAACAACGCAACTTTTATATTTACATCAAAGATGACAAAGATATACAAGTAAAACTGCAAATAGAGGACATCGAATTAAAGCAGGAAACTTCTGCTACTGCCCTCATGACCATTTATGGCAAGATTGGTGATATCAATCTTGATATACCTATTACTATCAGAAATAAAGATGATGAGCATATTGTTGTAGATTCGACATCCGAATATCTTAGGGCGAGACTTTCTCAAGAAGAAAAGTTACCTTTAAAAAGTTTGTATTGTACCCAGAGTACAGAAGGCTGGGGCGAATCACATCATAAAATCTATATTAAGGATAATGCAGGTGATGCTATTTGCGTAAGATACTCAGAACTCTTGCTTGCAAAGAATGCAGTTGAAGCAATTAAACCACTCTTATGCCATTTTAGAGATGACTTTAATATGATTGGCTCGCTGGATAAATGCGAAATTCTCTTATTAGGAAGGCAAAGCGGATTAATAAATAGCATCTCATTCGACCCCCAGAAAGTGGCAAACTATCATTACAAGCATGATTCATTTTGGGTAAAGATATCTAAGTCCTTAGGCTTTACAGAACCTCATGCAGATTATTGCGTGATGGCAACTGTTGACAATCAAGAAAGATGCTTTGAGATTCAAGGTAAGAACGTTGATATCAAAACTGAATTCAGTAAAAATAAGCTCTTTTACGAGACCACAACTAAAGCCGAATATATAGGCGTAACCACTGATACATCACAACCTTTAAAAATGTCTTTGGGAACAGTATCTTATGGAAATTCTGTACACCGTACTATCACTGATAAAACCGACGACAATATATTGAAGGTCGTATTGATAGCAGGTAAGGATATAGTTCTTACCCCCAATATAAAAGCCTTATCAAGCCTTCCATCCCACTTGTTACTTGAGTACAGTAGCACATCCACTCTAATTAGTGATATCTTAGTAACTTTAAATGGCAGAATAAATGATACTACTAAAATTATAATTTTAGCACATGGCAACAATGTGAATAGTGGCGAACATGTCACAAGTATGTTTGGACCGCTTGATGAATGCGAAAGTTCAAGCACTGGCGGGACTGGCATAGAAGATGCCTGCCCATCAACGAGAACTTCTTATATATTCGAATTACTTAGTAGCCTCACAAAAACCCCGCTTCATATAAATTTTATCTCATGTTTTGGTGGTGCAGCAAGTGCAGATATAACTTTTTTAAACAAAGGCTCCACTTTAATAACTTACGCAAGTTCTGATACGGTTTCACAAGTGGCTGCTAACAATTGGATAGTAGAAAAACTTTTAACCGAAGAGCTGGGGGTCCAAAACTCAGCCCAATTATTTATTAATCAGATGCGATTATTCACTGAGGTTGCAACCTATACCAAACACCTTGGAGACAAAGGAACTTTTAGCTATCAGTATAATCCTGAACATCAGGCAGATTTAAGAGCACTCCAGGAAGACTTTGTCTCAAGGATGCATAAAGAAGCTGACGCTTCCATGGAGCTGAATTTAAACTTGAACCCACTTTCTGTGGAAGAGCTAAATCGTAAGGCAAAGTTACATTTTGATTATCTCAGACTTTTATCTCATTTTCACAAGGATTATGCCGGCTTAGCAGGATATTTACAAGACCCAAAAAATAAGAATTTTATTCAAAAAGTATGGTTGGATGAAATGTCAGGTAAGCCCACATTAGTTAAGCTACCTCTAGATTTGACACTTAATGATAAAATTTTCAATTTGTTAGAAGGAATAGGCGTTGATTTTAGCGCGAATAATAACCCTTGGTCTTGGAGTGCCTTGACATATGTATTGTATGCAATTAGTCACTTAAAATTAAAGGGCTTATTTAACGTCGCTACAAAATTAATTGCATTGGATAAGTCACTTAATAATGAAGTATTGGTGCCGAAATCCCTTGTCGATGAAGAACCCATTCTTACTAAGAAAACCCATTTAACCATGGTCACTGATAAAGGTCTATTAACGCAAATAGCAAATAAGTACTTAGAAAACCATACTAAATTCTCGCCGGATGAACTAAGTCATATTGCAAAAGTAGCTGAAGTTGATACAGCAAGCTTGTCAGAGTTATTCATTTATGCGAATAAATGTGAAATGTGTGTGGAACTGGCTGAGCCACCTTCTCACACCAATACCATAAGCTCTTGGCTTGGTTATTATGGTTATAGCGATTACATTACTGATTGCGCCAGTTGGTAACAATTAAATTACTATGTAAATATTGCCTTACCATTTGTAATAGTTGTAAATTAAATCTAATGCAGCAAAACAAGTGAGGCAAAGATGCGTGAGGTTCATGAAGGTCTTCCCCTAGCAGAAGATGCTTCTGCTTTTTTAAAAGATGTTATTGCAGATGCAAGCAGCCGTGCAGGAAATAGGGATAATCAAACACCGAGAGTAGGATTTTCTCCTATTTTTATAAGTTATAATATAACTTCATTTAGGAAGAGCCAAGCTCTTGAAAAATTCCTATTATTGTTGAACGATGGAAGCTCAACTCTACGACATCCTTGGTATAGGACAGGAATAGAAGGCATGTGCGCTGAGCGCTTAACGAGTTTTCAGGGGATTGTTCAAAGCTGCCAAAACTACATTCGCGACCTAGATAGCATTTTAAGCGAAAAACAATTGATTATTAAGCCAGCTACTTATGAGCCTATTAAGGCTTTCATAAGCAAATATATCTTATTCACTAGAGCCAACGTCCAAAAGCACCCCTTTATAAAAAAAATTGTTGCTTACTTTGAACGCTTTCAAGAGATTTTAAACTACTTCTTAGAGCACAATAAACTCTCATGCACTAGGCAAGAACTAAGCGACTTAGTATTCCATGTACAACAAAATGTATCGTTAGCTTCTAGAAATATAAATCTACCCAAGCCTTCTGATTTAATAAAACTACATACATGCTTAGCCACTGCTCACGAAATTATGATGATCAAAAATGAAATTGACATCAGCACGCCAAGTACTTTGCACAGTGTCGAAGTTGTGCTTTTGGAAGCAAGGCGGTTAATGCTCATACGCCCAGATGTAAGTATTATAAAAGCTTATTTGAAGATGAATCGAGATTTAATTAGGATCCAAATTCGTTTGCTAGAATACCTAGTAATCTCAAGTACTACTATAGATCTGTGGCCAATTTTAAACAGGGATTTAGAGAGGGTTCAGGAAAAAGTCAAACCGTTCCCAGCTCAAGTATTACTAAAACAAAAGAAACATGACATCGACGATTGTAATGATGTATTTGCTGAAGAACTTGTCCCACTGGTAGGCATCGTATACGAAAGTGAGAGGATTAATGATAACTTTATGAAGCAAGAATCTAATTTATCTGACACCTTGGCTTCACTAGCTCGCCTTCAAGATGCCGCAGAAAACAAACAAAATGCTCTAATTAGATTTTTTGTCTTAGCTAATATTATTAACTGCTATTGCTCCAAATATTCTAGCGAAACTGTGATGAGTCCCTTTAATCTAATCATTATGCAACAGGATATTGAAACGCAAATCGGTTTCATGGAGAATTTTGCAAAGAATCTTAGAGCAGTCAAGCCAGTCTGGAATGAAAGAGTTTTTAAATTTTTCAATAATTTCATTTTCATCAAAAACACTCTTCATAAGATGATTGGCGCAACTGAGCTTATTTTTCTTCATTGCGAAGTCATTTATAAATATGCAGCTATAGTGGATTTACAGTTTAAAAATCAAGTTATTGAGATGCAGGTAAACCTGCTGCGTATACAACACATCATGTTGGATTTTGCAAAGAAAGAATGTGTAGATGAGTATGTTAGAACTTTTTATTTTAAGAACAGAGATGGTGAGGGTTTTATTTATTACGATGCCATTGTAAAAAATAAAGAACTTGCTGAGAAAGGGGATAGGCAAAATATTATTCATGGCATCCCACTCGAAGAACTTTTAAAATATAACGAGTTGAGAAGGCTCGAACGGGAAACCATTTTACTAGAGCTTCAAGCTAAGCAGCGACAACCGCAAGACGAATATTTTTTTCATGCAATCAGCAATGAAGAGCTAGATAACTGGGAGAAAGAAGCCGCAAAGATAAAAGAACGAGATAAAGCCCTTGAGGAGAAACAGCACAGAGCTAAGATTAAGCAGAAGCAAAATTTACAAAAGCGCGCTGACAAAAGAGCTAGAAAAGCTAAGGCTAATACCAAGAACAGAGAGGAGGGCAAAGGAGAAAAACTCTATATGGTTGCAGTTCCCAACCCAGCTCCTAAAAAAGCTAATGAGCCACTTGCAATAAAGTTAGATCAGCTGACGTTACAACTTAATACTGAACAGTTTTGTGCCGAAACAGTAACGCAAGTAATAAATGAACTTTATCAACTTATAATTGCTTCGTTTAATAAGGAGCTAGTTTTTAATGCCCTATCTGCAATAGGCGATAGCTATAGCATGGTAGCTGGACACCAGCTTAATCACGTCAAAAAACACCCAGAAGCGGTGATTGTTGATCTTAAACTTGCACTGAACTACTATAGCCGCGCTGAGATTGCACTAAGGGAACTCACAGATATTTCAATCGATCAACATTCACATTATTATACATGGTTACACCATTCCATTGGCCTACAACAACATTTATTAGATCAATATGTTTTGAAATTCACCCGTAAGCATAATGAGTTGCTTAAATCAAGAGAAGCTCATAAACAGACGAATCCCGAATTATGGGAAAACAATCATTTAAATCCAAACTGGCGTGAATCAAAAAAGGCCGCACAAACCAGGCATTTGGGCAATGCACTGGAAGCGGCCAAGGCTTTAAGAAATGATTGTGTAGAATTTTCATCTCGCCTGGCGAAAAAAGTTCATTCTGCGACTAGTCATCAGGCTTACTCCTTTCAATACCGTCTTGATCACCATGGGAAGCGACCTCTGCCAAAGCAACAATTACGCTATGAGCTTGAAGCCACAGACGCAAAGCAACCAGAACCTGAGAATGAAACCATGATGATGCTAACCTTCGATCAAGAAGCCCCATCTGAAAATATGCCATTAGTGCCCCTAACCACTTCTTCGATATTTGCTTTTAACCAAAATTCAACAATCTCTACGTGGGCTTTTGCAAATAACTCTGCAGATCAGCAACTTATGCCACCATTTGCACCACAACGCCAGGCACCACATAGCAGTAGCAGCGCCATTACACCATGCGTACAAGCCACTTCTAATAACTGGGTTTCACAACTTGTAGATTTACCATTCAAAGTATGGAGTAGAATAACCCAACCTCCGGAAGAGATATACCGATCTTAAAGCTTTTCATTCAACCATGAATATAAATTCCAACTAATACGGCAATCGCTCCTATGCACGCTACAGCATTTGATAGGATTAGTGGAAAGTCTTTTAAAATAATACCGTAAATTAGCCAACTCGCCACAGATATAAGAGCTATTGTAAACCCAAACAGTGATATATCTTGCGCATGTTGTGTTGTGAAAATTTTATAGGCTTGAGAGAAAAAAAGCATTTGCCCTCCTACTCCTATAATACTCATATATGTGGAATATATTTTTTTAAAATCAATACTCATGCTTCACCTCAGATTAATGTTCTTTCTACAGGGCATAAGAATGCAATCTTAGAAAGAATTATCTACCTTTTTTTAGCATTATGCAAGAGTATTTAATGCAAAATTCACAGCGCTTTCGGCTTGCAGATATAGCGGGTCGATAATAGGTATGACAGAGTTACCAGTGTTGACTAGCATAGGATATTCCGTACATCCCAGAATTACAGCATCTAGCTCTGAGCGAACTGCGATCAACTGAGCAAAGTAATTTCTTGAATCCTCGGTCACTATATTTTGCAAGAGCTGGCCATGGATGCGGTGCATTTCCTCACGTTCTTCTGGATTGGGTATAACTACCTGTATACTGCTTTGCTCTAGCTTCGCTGCAAAAAATCCATCATTCATTGTGTTCTTTGTCGCAAGCAGCAGCACCTTTTCATAGCCCTTGTTTTTAATGTGCTGCGCAACCAAGTCAACCGCATGGAACACAGGTATAGCTAGCTTAAGATCTCCCTTGATCATATCGTAATATTTGTGGAGGGTATTGCAGCAGATCATAATACAGTCCGGCTTAAGAGCTATAAGGCCAGATAACTCTTCCTGCAGGAGCTTAGCAACTTTAGTATGGTCACTTCCGTAATTGCTCACGATATCATGGTAGTCTATACTCTTAAGCAATATCTTGGCGCTATGGTGCCCCCCTAAGCGCTGATGGACTAGCTCGTTGATGGTTCTATAGTAACCAATGGTCGAAGACCAACCCGTCCCTCCCAGCATTCCTATTACTTTCATGTAATTCTCTTATTAGAAGCAATCATTGCAACGAGAGTACCAAACATGGTAGGAAGGTTCAATGTGAAATAACTTGCAGGGATTAGATAACAACTTTGCCAAACGAATTATAAATAAGTCCCTTAGGACAATTGCCTCTCACCACTACCCTTAGTTGCAGCTTCTCTTTCTTTTTGCAAACGCGCACGTGCAGCCATTGTAACTTTACCTTGTTGATTAGGGCTAGTACTCTCCGTAATTTTTGGCAAAGGTGTTGTTAAATCAGCCTGGTTGTTTACGATTGATTTTCCAACTACTGCCAAAGATACCGCATCAAGCTTAGCAGCTTTTGGTTTACCACCTCCTGAAAATTTATCCATAACCTCATATTGGTCTCCTGCGCTCTTCAAAGCTGCGCTTGCTGCTGCTTCCCTACGAGTTGGTTTTTCAAGACCAAGCTCTTCTATAATTCTAGCCATAGGATCAACCTCTTTATCCATATTACTCTGAGATATACTAGATCTTAGTTGAGCTTCTGATATACTATGTCTTTGTTGAGTTTCTTCCTGAGAAGTTGTAGTGGAAGTCTTAGACTCTTGAGTAGGAGTAGCTGGCGGGGTAGATGCAAGTTTTTGGACAATATAATCAGCCATAGCGTTAAAAGGATATGCAATCCCTCTGCCCACTGCCTTAATGCCATTCCAAATCGCTTGGCCAACAACTTGAAAAATATTAGGCGATTTGAATTCAGCAGCCTTATCGGCCCGTTTCCCTCTAGTCTCTTCCTCTAATTTCTTTGCCAACTCTGCTTGCTTCTCCTTTGCCCAAATCTCAGCATAGTCTCCCATCGCCTTCTTATCATAAGGATATTTCTTTTCTAATTCACCTAAAGGCTTTTCAGCCCTAATTTTCCCCATAATAACTGCATTCCTAACTTGCGGTATATCAGATGCTTTATCACTAACTTCACCATAGTTTTCAATTAATGAAACTAGCCCCTCTCTTTGTTGAGAACCTAGCATAGATGTATAAAGCAAACGTAACTCATTTGATAATTGCTGCCTATCAACCTCAGCTTCCTTGTTTTTATTAATTAATTGCACTAATACGGATTGCACTTTTAAGATCATGTTGCCTGGGTCTATATCCTTATCATTAGGACCTTTGATACTATCAACCTTCCCAATCTCAGGCTTAAGCCGCTCAACCTCTTGTTTTAATTGCTCACAAACTTCATACATTGATTTTGCTGCACTTTCAAGTTGAGCCTGATCAAGTACATTCGACGTTCCAGGTTTTACTGAATTGTCAATCGCCGCCACAGACCTCTCAACTAAAGTCTCGCTTCCAACTGGAATATCAGCATTAAACATATCACCCTCTTAAATAAATACTCATAATCTAAATTCTACACCCAAATAGGTTAATAAATCGTTAATTTGGCTGATAATCTTAAATGTGTGGGTAGAGCCTATTTTGACTGTTAGCTAAAACTTGACCTTCCTTGGCCTTTTCCGCTTTCACTTTGTCTTCCCGCTTCAACTTTATCTTTATGTTTAGTTGTTTTTATCAGTCTGGCAGATTCTTGGGTAACCGCTGGTTTATTAGACTCATCTCCGCCCTGCTCTACGTCTCTACTAGTGATAGTCGTAGGTGCAGGCGCACCGGCAGCCTTACTGGCTATATAATCAAATATTTTAACAAATGGCCAGGCAATCGCTTTGCCAATCGCGATGCACCCGGCTTTAAATCCATCCTTGATTTTTTGGCTAAGACTTGGCTTGGC
>Ga0207081_1004_pt2 | contig 20238 bp, 24 predicted proteins | sample Alteio_BWMinHeat_59_FD_153524 | JGI IMG/M metagenome (GOLD analysis project Ga0207081, IMG submission 153524) | Enriched cells from forest soil in Barre Woods Harvard Forest LTER site, Petersham, Massachusetts, United States -... | ecosystem: Environmental > Terrestrial > Soil > Temperate forest >... | reverse complement strand
TATGCAACAATTTACCCCTTACGAGGTATAATACCAATTGCCAATAGTTAGGAAAACTAAAAACCAAAGTCTGACTTAAGTTAGATGGATTAGACTAAATAAATCAGCACCGCACTACACCTTTGCGACCTTTAAAACGTCACATGAGAACTGCGCCTTTGCGCCTTTGCGTGAGATTCTTTCATGCCGGAATTTTTTACGTCTAAATGGTATAATACCAATTGCCAATAGTTAGGAAAACTAAAAACCAAAGTCTGACTTAAGTTAGATAGATTAGTCTTAATAAATCAGCACTGCATTACGCCTTTGCGGCCTTTAAAACGCTATATGAGAACCGCGCCTTCTTCGTCCGCCATAGCTTTCTTCAAGCGACGGCGGATTGCCCGCCGCGGCGGGTGAGATTCTTTCGTGCCGTATTTTCAAGTCCAATTATTAATATTAATCTAATGCATAAAAAATATTTTCCACAAAATCGCCGGCAATATTTCTTTTTCTCATTTTGGATTTTATCTTTATAGGACACAATATATCTTTCTATGAGGAAACAATTACTTTTATGCGCTGCCGCATGTTTCCTGCTGTCTGTTTTACTTTTTGGCTGTCAAACAGAACGCATGGCAAATAATAGCTCAGCAACTGCATCTGAATCTCGCGGTAAGCAGGCATCAGATAAGAATAAAACAGCCGCCCAAAACAACGCCAAAACCGCACCTAAGAATTACTACATTGCAAATAGAAATATAGCAAAAACGCCTGTAAAGACAACAACCCAAACTGCTGCTCCGGCAACAGCTACCCAGCCCGTAATAGTTGCGGCGCCGGTAATAGAACCAAAAACCTTACCAACCCCGGGATCTGTACGAACGGAAAACCAAAACACAAACGGCGTTACAATAATTCTAAAGGATTCCGTACTTCCAAAGGATCCCGGCCTGGTAGCTATAACCAGGCCTGATACCATACAGTTTAAAGAAGCGAACAAGGATGATATAAATGAACCGGACCAGGCAACTGCTGAAGATGCAATACCACTATCGCCTGAAGAAATGGATACGCTGATAGGCAAATATGCCGAAATGATCAGTGTGGACCGCAGTGAAATGAGCAACTTTAATCTGTACTTTTTCATAGATGAATGGTATGGCACAAAGTATAAATACGGAGGTACCGACAGCACGGGGATAGATTGCTCGGCTTTTTCTCAAAAATTATACGGCAAGGTTTATGGCGTGGAGATATTGCGCACGGCAAGGGCGCAGCATAAACACTGCGAGCGGATTAAGTACCCTAATGACGCCAGCGAGGGCGACCTGCTTTTCTTCCGTATTCATCACCTGCGGGTTTCGCATGTAGGTGTTTACCTTGCCAACGGTTATTTTGTTCATTCATCCGCATCTAAAGGCGTAGTGATCAGCAACTTAAACAACAAATACTGGAGAAAGCGCTTTGCGGGCTGCGGCAGGGTACCGCATGAAGATCGGTCTATATCAGAATCTGATTACATACAGTAGTGTTATACTACGCAAGGCATAAATTAGTGACTTTTTACGTTGCTCCTTTGCGGCCTTGTCCTTTATAATTTACTTATTATCAAATGAGTATTTGCGCCTTTGCGTGAAATTCTTTACGCAACAATACACCCCTTGCGAGGTATAGCAGGCTTCCTCATCTGTCAGGCGCCCGTTTCCACAACTCACCTCTGTAGGCACGCTATTTATATCCATGATTATAAACTGGACTATGGAAAAGAGAGCATTAGGTATGATACTTACGTTACTTGGAATAGCAGGGTTGATAATAGCTGCTTATAATTTCATTAACCATGCGGGAAATGTATATAATGTAAAAGTCATTACTACCTGTATCATTCTCGGGGCCATCTTCTTTTTCGCGGGTATTGGGCTGATTCGCAGCACGAAGGATACTTTGCGGAATGATGAGCATGTAAGCTGACGAAGGATTTAATCGTAGATGTCTTGATCACTAATAACATTCCGGGTTCACCATTGTCATCAGAGTCTATTAAGTTTTATATTCAGTTTCAAATGCGAACATATTGAACATACTTGAAAAATAAGATTTATTAAGACCAAGAGAAATACACCGTTTATAGATTACATTTGGATAAAAAAAGCGAAAGCTGATATGAAAGTAAAAGAGCCAATTGTAGAATTTTTAAAATTTAATTATCCTGCTGAGTCTCAAGTATACTGTGGTGATTCTTTAAAATATCTAAGAAAATTCGGAGAGAGTAAATTTGACCTTATAGTTACATCCCCTCCTTATAATATCGGTAAATCCTATGAAACTAAGAGGACAATAGAAAAGTACTTAGAAACGCAAGAAGAGATAATAATCGAACTTATTAAAGTATTGTCAGACCGTGGAAGCATTTGTTGGCAAGTAGGCAACTATGTTGATAAGGGCGAAATTTTTCCATTAGACATATACTATTATCAGATATTTAAAAGGCATGGGCTAAAACTTCGTAACAGAATTATATGGCATTTTGGACATGGGCTACATGCTTCAAACCGTTTTTCTGGTCGTTATGAAACTATATTGTGGTTTACAAAAACAGATGATTATATATTCAACCTCAATAACGTTAGGGTGCCTGCCAAATATCCAGGAAAACTACATTTCAAAGGAGATAAAAAAGGTCAACCCTCTGGAAATCCATTGGGTAAAAACCCGTCTGATATATGGGAGATCGTAGTTAACGATTGGGAGAATGAACTGTGGAATATTCCAAATGTAAAATCCAATCATCCTGAGAAATCCGATCATCCTTGTCAGTTCCCAGTCGAATTGGTTGAACGTTGTGTCCTCGCACTTACCAATGAAAATAGCTGGGTACTTGATCCGTTTGCTGGCGTTGGTTCATCTTTAATAGCTTCGATAAAAAACAACAGAAATGCTATTGGCATAGATAAAGAGGAGAATTATTGTAAAATTGCAATGGAAAGAATTAATCTTCTCAAAGAAGGAACACTTAAACTACGCCCAATTAATAAACCAATTCATAAACCTTCACCAAATGACAAAGTAGCAAAAAGGCCCGAAGGATGGCTTAATCTAAATCTATGAAAATAGCACAGAAATACTCACACCTTAACGGAGAGGAATATCTTATTGTTCATCATAATCTTCTTTATAAAGAAATAAAGGATGTTATTGAAAGTATAGATGCTAATAAATACAGGACTAAGGTCAGCAAAGAAAAAAGAAAGATCGGTAATAGCTTATATAATCCGGGTGAATTGAATAAAGCATTTGAAGCGGAATTTTACAAATTAAATTGGAACGAAAGTAGATACAGCTATTATATAACATTGAATCGGGAATTAATGGAACAATCTATTCCCATGAGTGCAAATGAACAAAAAGAATTTTTAATTGCTAATGGTGAAAATGAACCAATTTATAGTTACAATCAAACTGATTTTGTAAAAACAAAAATAGCGGTAGAAATACAATTTGGAAAATACTCTTTTGTTGCTTACGATTTATTTGTAAAACATATGATGTTTTATTCGGGAGGGGTTATTAATTTAGGAATTGAAATTTTACCTACTAAGCTAATGCAGTCTGAGATGAGCAGTGGCCCTGCGTACTTTGAAGGTGAAGTTTACAACGTTATGAGACAAGGAAGAAATAGCCCACCGGTACCCCTCTTAATTTTAGGAATTGAACCCTAAATAATTACCTGGCAACAGAAAAAATAAAATAATCATTGGCTTAGCCGCAACCCATAATATACGTGCCCGCATTCTACCCCGTCAAAGTCGGCCACTCCCGGCAGAAAAGCCCATTTTTCAAAACCAAATTTTTCCATTAACCCAATGCTTGCCAGGTTTTTATCAAGAATAATAGTGAGCACTGTTTTATAATTTAAAAGCCTGCATGAATCAAGGGCATGCAGCAGCAGCTTTTGCCCTATGCCCATCCTTTGATGGCCGGTGTGGATATAATAACTGATCTCTGCCGTATACCTCAATGCGCCCCTGCCCTGCCGGTATGGGGCAACACTAAGCCAGCCTGTAACCTGCTCGCCCTCAGTATAAACAAACAGGGGGTATTGGTCATCCTGGAATTGGCTGAACCATTCTGTCCTTTCTGCAATGTCCAGTTTGTCAGTAAAAGCAGTCTGGAATTTTGCCTCTATAGCCTGGTTATATATTTCCACTACACTTTCAATATCTCCCGGTTGGGCAAGCCGTATCATAATTTATCCTTTTAAGACGCCTTTATATTTAATTAGCCATCACGCCATTCCCTTCCTTGCGCATTTCTATGATTACCTGGTTACCCTTTTCAAACAAGCTAAGCCATGGAGATGAGTTATCATCAAGATATTCCACTTGTTCTTGCGCTGCATAAACATACTTGTTAGTCAATAGATAAAATTTTACGGTCCCCGGTGCCGGGAGTTCCGTAATAGTTGTTGCGGCGGCCCTGTTAATGAAAGACTGTGCCGCAATTACGAACTCAACTGCTACTTCACCAACCACCGGATTCTTTCCTGCTCCCGTAATTCCGCCGCCAGTGCTGAAATACATGTTGGCTGCACCGGTTATATAAGCCGCCAGCGTTACCGTTGTCTCACCCATATTCCAATCCATGACAACACCATAAACAAATGTATCTGCCGGTGGTATCGTTAGTTTTAGCTGCCCGGCTGTTACATTTAGCGCAAACCTTCTTATGCCTTCATAAGTATTGTCATCAGGCACAGACGGGGCAACTAATTTAGGTCGTTTGCTTCGCCTGATAAAGTAAACAATAACACAGGCCTGCAGCAAGATCAATATGATATATAGAATGGTCATTTTACAGCTTTACAAACGGTAAATGTACTACGGCTTCCAATATTCTTTATATAACCCGCGAAAACTTCTTTTGATAAATTTGTCCAACTATTAAAATTACCTTCACATAAATTTTAAAGTACACCGTTCACACATTTTCATGATTTTCAATTATGGGTTTCATTATTATCGGCGCCATACTTCTGATTGCCGGAAGGGTGCTCTCTAAAACAAACGACAAAATAAGCGTCTTCGGAAAACCGGCAATGGGCCTGGGCGGGATACTGGTCCTTGTAGGGCTGTTAGTAGCCTCGATAGTGCAGATTGATGCGGGGCATGTGGGCATTAAAAAACTATATGGCCAGGTGCAGCCCGATGTGCTGTATAGCGGCCTGCACCTGATAAACCCGCTTATGGACGTAGAATCAGTCGAAACCCGCACTCAGAACTATACTATGAGCGGTGTGCACAATGAAGGTGACAAGGCCGGGGATGATGCGATCAGGGTACTTAGCGCAGACGGACTGGAAGTAACTATTGACCTTACCGTACTTTATCGCGTGGTACCGGAAAACGCGCCAAACCTCTATAAACAGACCGGGCTCGACTTTAAAGATAAAATAGTACGGCCCATTTCACGGACCAAGATAAGGGATAATGCCGTCTATTATGATGCCGTTTCGCTCTATTCCACCAAGCGCGACGAATTCCAGGTGCGCATCTATAAGTCTATTGAAGATGAATTTAGCAAACGCGGCTTGCTGCTCGAAAACCTGCTCATCCGGAACATTACCCTGCCAACCTCCGTAAAAAATGCCATAGAATCAAAAATAAATGCCGAGCAGGAAGCTCAGAAGATGCAATTTGTACTGCAAAAGGAAAGGCAGGAAGCAGATCGCAAGCGCGTAGAAGCACAAGGCATAGCCGATTATCAGCGCATCATCAGCGAGAGCCTTACAGACAAACAATTACAGTACGAGCAAATAAAAACCATGCGGGAGCTTGCAGCATCAACAAATGCCAAAATAATTGTCATGGGCAAGGGAACTAATGCACCAATGATACTGGATACTAAGTAACAGGAATCGGGAAGATCGGAATTTGCTATAGGGAGTTCGGAACTTGAATACTTCTATTCCGTTTCTTATCATTTATCTTATTCATCTCCGCTAATAATTTCACGGGCACTGATCTGCAAAAGCAGTTCTTGGCGTGTTCCAGGTGCCACGCTACACGCTGGGCCACACCGGCATTTCGGGGCATGCGGTTCTCCTCATGCCATGTTTTATTTATTTTAGTTGTTACAAGTCTCATGTTCAGTAAATATCATTAAAGGTAAATCGCTTTAATAAATGTTTTCCGGAAAGTATTGCACCGGTTATCCACATGCGACTTATGCGTTCAAATAATAACTATCCATAAAAATTGCGCCACGGTACATTTAATAATGAAACGGCGGCCCAGCCATAATTTAGATGTGTGGTATCCCATACCGCCATAACAAAAATATAGCGGCAAGGATAAGTATGTACCAAAGTATTCTATAGTTGTATTCTTTGTCCGCCGGCTTTGTTTCCGGGCGGAAGGTTTGGTCTTTATCAAGGTATCCCCTTGCTTCTATTGTATGCAGATCGGCTATTAGTTGTGCTTCCCGCCCCATTTCCCACTCTAAGTATTTTTGAATTGACCCTTGCTGCTTTAGCTGGTTCCCTTTTTCTGTCAAAAAAAATACTCTTCCTTCCCTTTGTGCAAAAAATTCATTGTGTTTCAAAAATTGAGTAATATCCAATACCGTTTTGTTCTGAAACGATTGAAAATCCTGTTCGCTGGTAGTACCATTTCCTATTACGGCATCCCGCTGCTCGCTGATGAGATTGCGCAAATCATTTTCAAGTATAGTGTAGTCAACAAAAGCCTGTCTGTGCATCAGTTTATTCAGCATTTCAATTTCAAAATCAGACAACGGTATTTTTGTATCCATATCTTCTATATTTGCTCAAACATAATCACCTTTTCTCATACTGGCAATAGCCAACTTTTATTTAAGACAATGCCTTTTATAAATTCCTTATTTTCGCCCCGTGAAATTTTCATTGATAGCGCTTACATTATCGCTCTTGGTTAGCATCAACGGCCTGCTTGCCCAAAACGGGACGGATAGTGTGATCGTTTTACCTTTAAAGGCCGCGGCGCCGGTAACTGCAAAGAAATTAGGCACAATAAAAATAGGCAACAATGCTACTAAAATGCATTGCGATTATGAAGGCATGATCCTGTCTGCAAAGCAAAAAGCCATGGCGATGGGTGGCAATATTGTAAAGATCACCCAATTGAACGATCCGGTATTTATTAGTAAGTGTTACAGCATTCGGGCAGATGTATACTATGCAGCGGACTTGCCGGATTATGGACAGCACAACACAGAAAACAACACCTTTAAAGACACGAAAGCAGGTTATGCAACCGTATACATTTACAGGCTTCCCGATACTTTATTGGCCACTGGCTACAAAGTGCACCTGAATGATGATTCGGTAATATGCACGGTGAAAAGTAGATCGAAAGAAGCCATCAAAATATACAAAGAAAGTACAATAACCCTTTGGGCGGAAACTGAAAAACGGCAGGATCTAAAACTGGCTGTAAAACCAGGCAATGACTATTATGTAAGATGCGGGCTAAAGAGTGGGGAAATACGGATGATACCTGTATTGCAGCTTGTAGACAATAGTACCGGGTCAGCAGAGTATGAACGGTTGCATAAAAAGAAAAAAGACACTAAAGTTAATTACCTCGGACGAGTACATTAAATTCTTCTAACAACAACTTTGCAGTAAAACCATTTAGTTTATTTAATTTGGCGACTATGGCAAGCAAGAAAATAAAGGGCATCGTAAAAACAAGTTTGATAATATTGCTGGCAGCAGTGGTTATTATTCAGTTCATTCATCCGGCAAAAAATATTAACCCTGTTGTATCGCAAAAAGACATTGCAGTATTGCACCCTATGCCCGACAGTGTTCACCAAATACTTCAAAAGGCTTGTTTCGATTGCCACAGCAATAATACCCGGTACCCCTGGTACAATAACATTCAGCCGGTTGCTTGGTGGCTGAATGACCATATTACAGAAGGAAAAAAAGAGCTTAACTTTTCTGAGTTTGGCAGCCGCACATTAGTGAAGCAAGCTAAAAAGCTAAAAAAGGTCGCCAAAGAAGTGCAGGAAGGTGGTATGCCATTAGACAGCTATACATGGATACACAAAGATGCGATACTAACCGACCGGGAAAAAAACATATTGATAGACTGGGCCACCGGCTTATCGAATCAAATAGCAGTGCAGGCTCCGCCTCAGAATTAGGTATATGAATGGCATAAATAAAGGGTAAGTTTCCCTACCCTTCTTTGTTTAAAAAACTATTCACCAATTAGTGCGTCGCAGTTGCCGTATTGGTAACAGCAGTTTGATTTATTGCTGCCATTGCTTCATTATAATTTTTCCAGTTGGTATTTGGGTTTGCCAGGCGCTGTGAGGGCGCAATAACTACTGACCTGAAAACCCAATTGCCTGTAGGGAACAGTGGAGTACTCCCGTCTACATCCGCGTAATAAATATCAAATCCACCTTCCGAAAACCTGGAATAGAATATGGTGCCATTAGATATATCAGGCAGGTTGCCCCAGGTACCGTCCGAATGTTGCAGGAATATTTCAACATCACCCTTTGCAGCAACATCAGCGGTAATGTCCGGGTCGGTAAAGGAGGCCTCGTAGGCAACTTCTGAAGTGTTCAGCGTCCAGCTATTAACAGTGAAGGGATTTGCGCCCTTCACATTCGCATTTCCCTGTGGGCCTGCGGGTCCCTGGGGCCCTGTTTTTGTACAGCTGTTAAAAATCAATAAGCTGCCTGCAATCATAATCGTGACGATCTTTTTCATTTGTTTGTGAGTTAATTCGCAGTTCCTGACGAATGTTAGAAATAATAAGCGTGGAACTATAGCAAATGCTAACGCTAACTTTTGAATACCAAAATTAATGCCAATGTGATAGATAAAAAGTTAAAAAGATAAATGGGCTGATAGGTTAAATGGTTAAAGCTGAGATGCTAATCCTTCTTTCGTCTCACTGTGAACCGTTCTATCATTTTTTGTTCATTTGCGGCAGCGATTATCTCATTAATTCTCTTAGCTTTTAATTCATCGCTTTTTACATTATTAATATAATACAGAATATATTTCTTATTGGTATTGCTGAGTGCTTCAAAGAATTTCTTTGCCTTTTTATTCGCTTTAAAGGCCGTTTCCAATTCTGGCGGTGGAGTAAATGATTCAATATGATCAAGTTTATTCCATGTTCCATGATGTTTTGCTGCTTCTATCTTTTCAAGTCCGGCAGGCGTCATTAGCCCTTGTTCGGCCAGTTTTTCCACGCGCTCTTTGTTTAGTTTAGACCAGCCGCTTTTTGGTTTCCGGGGGGTATACAACTGCATATAGCTGTGCTCATCAATCGGGTTCAGCGTGCTGTCTATCCATCCGAAACAAAGCGCTTCTTCCACGGCGTCTGCATAAGCCACGCGGGTTTTGCCGCTATCTTTTTTATAGTAGATCAGCCATATACCCTGGCTGGTCAGATGGTTTTTCTCTAACCACTTGCGCCATGCTTTCCGGTCTTTGGCGTAGTAAGTATTTGTTTTATCAATCCCTTTTGACGTAGCCATAAACTATAAAATTACACAGCAATCCTAATTCCCAATCCCAAATTCCCAATTCCTATTTAAACCGCGGATGGTATTTTTCCAATGTCTGGCGCAGGTACCCCCTGTCTAAGTGCGTATATATTTCAGTGGTGGTGATGCTTTTATGGCCCATCATCTCCTGCACGGCACGCAGGTCTGCGCCGCCTTCTACAAGGTGAGTAGCAAAAGAATGTCTCAAAGTATGAGGATGGATATTATGCTCCAGCCCTGTTTTCAGCCCCAGTTCCTTTAATATCAAAAAAACCATTACCCGCGACAATGCCGTGCCCCTGCGATTAAGAAACAGTATATCCTCATTACCTTTTTTTATTATAGTAAGGTGATTGCGTACATGGTCTTTGTATAGCTTAATATACTTTACCGCGGCATCACCTATGGGCACCAGCCTTTCCTTATTACCCTTCCCGATCACTTTTATAAAACCCACATCAAGGTAAAGGTTGGTAATGCATAAATTAATGACCTCGCTCACCCGCAAACCGCAGCTATACATGGTTTCTAATATGGCATGGTTTCTCTGGCCTTCCGGCTTGCTATGGTCTATGGCAGCAAATAACTTGTCAATTTCGGCAAGGCTTAGTACATGGGGCAACGCACGTTTCAATTTAGGCGCATCTAATAATTCCGTTGGGTCTTTTTTAATCACTTCCTCCAGCAGCAGGTACCTGAAAAATGACTTGGCACCGCTTAATACCCGTGCCTGCGTAGCAGCAGATAGCCCCAGTTCATTAATATTAACCAGCAAAGACTGCAAGTGTTCCAGTTCCAGTCTTTCTACCCCTACCCCCGGAAAAGTATCCTGCACATGGTCGCGCAGCATAGCCACGTCATGCAGGTATGCCTCCACCGTATTGTCAGACATGGAACGCTCTAACTGTAAATATGCTTTAAAACCTTTAAGATATGCTTCCCACATTTTTTGTAATTGCTCAATGGCTTAATGGCTCAATGGCTCAATTGTGCGAATTTACTCATAAAAAAATGACTCAATAGCTTAATGCTCAATGACTCAATTGTGCGATACTCAACTTGTCAACCTTTTAACCAATTAACCTTTTAACCAATTAACCTATCTTGCAGCCATGTTACAGCTTGCAATTGTAAACGGCCCAAACCTGAACCTGCTGGGGGTACGCGAACCTCATATTTATGGCAACCAAACCTTTGAACATTATTTCGCACAACTTTGTGCGCGATTTCCATTGATGCAAATACAGTTTTATCAAAGCAATATAGAGGGTGAACTGATCAACTACCTGCATAGTTGTATGGGCAAGGTACAGGGAATTATTCTGAATGCAGGGGCATATACACATACCAGCATTGCTATTGCAGACGCCATTTCCTCAATTGGCATACCCGTTGTTGAGGTGCATATTTCAAATGTTCTTGCGAGAGAAGACTACCGTAAAACATCATTTATAGCTGCAAAATGTGTGGGCTCTATAAGCGGTTTGGGTATGGATGGGTATGCCCTGGCAATCCAATACTTCATTGATGCATTAGCCTCTAAACCCATTTAGGAAAGATTTTACATCCAGCCTTTTTTTGCCTTCCTGCTGTAGCTCGTCTATATAAACCCATCCATCTTTTGCTACAAAACGAAGATAGGTATCATGGTCAGTATCATAGGCGCCGGGCTGTAAACTATGGTGCTCCGGTTGATAATGCGCCCGGTAAATTTTTACTGTTTTGCCACCAAGCACAGTGCACGCAGTTGGATAAGGAGACATGCCCCTGATAAAGTTATTTATTTCAGCCGATGTTTTTTCCCAGTCTATCTGTAGGCCATCTTTAAATATTTTCGGGGCATTTTTTATTTCTTTTCGGGGATTAACATCCTGGGGCACTTCATTTAAGATACCTGCTGCCAGGCCCTTCACGGTTTTTACAAGTAATTCTGCCCCGGCGTACATTAGCTTGTCGTGCAGCGTCCCGGCATTATCTTTAGGAAGAATTGGTACTTTTTGCTGCAACAGTATATCCCCGGTATCTATCTCATGTTTAAGCTTAAATGTTGTAACCCCGGTTTCCGTCTCCCCATTAATGATCGCCCAATTGATTGGCGCTGCTCCACGGTATTGAGGTAATAACGAACCATGTACATTTATAGTGCCCATGGGCGGCATGTTCCATACTACCTCTGGCATCATACGGAAGGCCACTACTACCTGCAGATCAGCTCCAAGTTGTCTTAATGTTTCTAAAAAAGCACTGTCTTTCATTTTTTCTGGCTGCAACAGGGGCAGGCCCTTACTTTCTGCGTACTGTTTCACCGCCGATGCCTGTAGCTGCATCCCCCGCCCGGCAGGCTTATCAGGCGCCGTTACAACTGTTACTATTTTAGCTCCTGCATTAACAAGGGCGTTAAGCGATGCCACTGCAAAATCAGGTGTACCAAAAAATATAATACGTAATTCCTCAAAAGTTTTCATCCGCCCTGCAAAGCTAAAATAATAATGGCTTAATAACGCCATTACAATAGCCTAATGCATGTGATGAATGGCCAGTGTAGTCTTTAAATTCCTATTTTCCCGCCTTCATCTGGTTGTTTAAAACGATCAATGCGTTCCGCGCCTGTGGGTTATTGGGCTCTATTTGCAGCGCTGTTTGCCATGCCGCAATAGCCTTATCGTATCTTTTGTTCACATAGAAGTTGACGCCAACATTAAAAAACATGTCATCAAGTTTGGGATACCTGGGGTATAACGTCCTTACTTTTTCTAAGTTGGAAATAGCGCTGTCCGGCAGCCGCAAATTAAAATAGGCCATGCCCCTGTTCAGGAAGCCGGAAACAAATGCGGGATCAATCTCTATCGCCTTGTCATAATATTTTATCCCTTCACGCAGGTCGAAATTCTTTCCAACAGAGTCTTTTTCTTCATCGGCCGAATTTATGTATGAAGATGCTACGTCTGCATTTACCAAAACACTATTGGGCGCCACTGAAATATCATGAAAGAACAAAGTCTTATCATTTTTCCACAATGCATTCCGGTGAATGGTGGTAAAGCCGCAAACAATAACAAGCACCAGCATAAGCCCGCCTATCACCATTTTCCCGTTGGGTACAGGTTTTATCTTTTCCATCGCTTTGTATAGAAAGAACGCAACAGCTATGCAAAAACCAACTGACGAATGGTAAATAAGGCGCTCACCCATTGTGCCCCCGATATTAAAGATGATATTACAGATCAATAAGAGGTTCATCAAATAAAAGGCAATGGCAAAGCACAATACACTGCGCCGCTTAAAATAATAAAACATCATTCTGAACAAGCCCAAATGAACAATAAGCGACAGCCAAACCAAGGGGTTGCCGAAATCTTTATAAAGAATGGTGTTATAAGAATAATCTGCTGACAACGGGTGCGGAAATATTAGCAACCTGAGGTAACTTAGCGTAGTGCATATTTGTGTGGCTAATTTTTCTGTGCCTGACGCAAGTGCATAAGGATTGTTAAGTATGTCGTTAACGGAATCCTCGCTCATTGGCGCCACTATCTGGCGCCTTATTAATATATACACGGCCACCACCGCATAATATGGCAACGAAGCCAGCAGGCTTTTAGGTAAAGTATATTTCTTAAATAAGTAAAACGACAGCGGCAGCAAAATAATGAGCGCTATGGCATATTCCTTGGATAGAAAAGCCAGAAAATAGCTGAGCAACCCCAACGCCAACATCCCTTTTTCTTTTTGCTCCTCATATTTAAAAGCGAAAATAAAGGTCATGCATACAAACATCAGTGACATGATCTCATCGCGGCTTTTGACATTAGCTATTACCTCCGTATGGATCGGATGAATAGTGAACAATATTGCTGCCATCAAAGCCATGATAAAATTTTCTCTGAAAACTATATACCGCAGGAAGTACAGCAAGACGATCATAGACAGGGTAAACCAAAGCACGTTAAATACATGCCTTACATGCATATCCTTCAGCAGCTTTCTCTCCTGTGGGCCATGCTCCCCGGCATGAGCTACTACACTGTCCACCTTCTTTTGAGGAATAGGCCCTAAAAATTGCTGCTCTATGGCAAAAGTTGCGATTGATAATGGCCTGTAACGGCCGCCCGCCAGTTGGTTACTTGAATTGAATTGTTTGTAGTAGCTGTCAAAAGCATCCTTTGTAAGTATGCCTGAAAGCCCGGCAAAACCTTCATACACATATTCATTCTTCACAATAACGATGGTATCATCAAGTGCATATTCATTCTGGCTGGTATTTACATTGAGTACAAAAGCCAGTATGCCAACTATCAAAGCCTGCACTTTAAATTGATACAACCATTCCGGTAATTTCAGGTCAACGAGGGGCTTAGTGTCGTCTATAGTTTCCTGCATTTGCTTTGCCGCAGGCTTGGGGGTTTGATTAGTATTAACTTTGTTTTTCGCCATTATTAAAGTGATTAGCCAAATGTAATAGTTTATATTTTTATAGTCAACAGCAGACGGGAATCATTTAGCAGATTGAGCGGCCCTGACATCGTTCAATGCTTTTTGTACGTATATATCGCCGGGACGCAGCTTTAAAACTACCTGCAATGCGGCCGCAGCCTTTGCATATTGTTTATGGGTATAATACAGCATACCTGCACGGTAATACATTTCCGGCAACTGCGGGTGAATAGGATAAAGGCGCATTACCTGGTCCAGGTCTGCTATCATGCTATCGGGCTGCTGCAATTTGAAGTAGGCAACGCACCGGTTCATATAAGCTAATACATAATTGCTTTGCATTCCCAGTACTTTGGTGTATAATGCAACCCCTCTGTGCAGCTCTTCATTTCTTTTCTTTTCATCCTTTTCAGCGTCCGACTTGTTTACAAGCATACAAGCTACATTCGCATTAACCAAAAAACTATTGGGTGATACATTTACATCATGGAAAAATAATGTTTCATCATTTTTCCAATCCTTATTGCGCTCAATAGTCTTAAACCCGCATAACAATATGATTACCAGCAAAAGCCCTGTAAACGATGCCTTACCTATTCTTGCAGGCTTTATCTGTTCTATTCCTTTCACTAACAGGTATGCAGTTGCAATGATAAAACCAACCGATGCGTGATAAATAAGGCGCTCACCCATAGTAGCCCCAATATCAAAGATGAGATTATTTATCATCAGCAAATTCAATAAGTAGAATGCTATGGCAAAGCACAAAACACTCCTCTTTTTTAAAAAATAAAATAACCCCCCAAATAATGACAAATGAAATATCAATGATAACCATACAAGCGGGTGAGAAAAATCTTTGTATGGAATCTGGTTGTAAGAATAATCAGAAGACAACGGATGTGGGAAAATGAGCAGTTTAATATATCTCATGCTGGTAGCTATTTCTGTCGCTAATTTTTCAGTGGCTGAAGCATAGGCGTAAGGGTTGATCTGGATGTCGTTGTCGGCAAGCTCGCTCCTTGCCGGCCCCAGGGTTTGCCACCTGATTACCAGGTAAATAACAGCTATGGCAAAATACGAAAGTGAAGCTACAATGCTCTTCCGGATCGGATAATTATTAAATAAATAAAATGAGAGCGGTAATAAAACGACGAGCGTTATTGCATATTCTTTAGATAGGAACGCAAGAAAATAACTGCATAGCCCCAGCGCCAGGTACCATTTCTTCTGTTCCTCCCGGTATTTGAACGCAAAAATGAATGTAAGGCAGATGAATAGTAGTGAGATTATTTCGTCCCTGCTTTTCACATTTGCCACCACTTCCGTATGTATCGGATGAACAGTAAACAGCAGAACTGCTACAAAGGCCATTAGCGGATTGCTCTTGAAAACTATGTACCTGAAGAAATACAACAATACAATCATAGACAAGGCAAACCAAACCACATTGAAGAAATGCCGGATATGCATATCCCGCAAAAAATGCCTTTCATAAGGCTCCTGCATGTCGTAAGACATACCATAGGCCATTACGCTATCTACTTTGTTTTTGGGAATAGCGCCGAAGAATTGTTGCTCAATCGCAAAGGTCAAGATAGACAATGGCCTGTACCGGCCTCCGGAAAGCTGGTTGGTGGTATTTATTTGCCGGTAGTAGCTGTAGTAAGCATCCTTGGAGAGTATATCCGGAATACCGGCAAAACCCTCCAGCACATATTCATTCTTAACAATAACCACAGTATCATCTAAGGCATATTCATTTTTAACAGTATTTATATGACAGATAAATGCTATTAGCGCTATAATACCAGCCTGGAACCTAAAATCATACAGCCATGATGGAAAAGTAACTTTTGGTGCGGGAGAAGCCATTTCTACGCCATCGGCTTCTTCCGGTATTACTATAGAAGGCGATGTGCCTGTTTTATTCTTTTTAGCCATTATAATAACAATAGCCAAATCTAATAAGCATTTTTGGTTTTTTTTGGTTTATAGCAAACCAACAATTTCTTCAATTACCTTTCCATGATTTTCAATACCCCTAACTATCAAATTTTAAAAATTTTCACATTCTAAAATTTTCACATTTTCACATTAAATTTAAACTTCACTATCTTAATGCCGTCAAACATAAAACCCAAATGAAATAAATGCCAGATCCGCCGGATCAATTAGATGATCATATATTGGTAGCTTCTTTTAAGAACGAGCAATCTAAGGAAGCGGCTTTTACCAAACTGGTACGTAAATACCAGGAGCGGCTGTATTGGCATATCCGGCGTATGGTAGTGGAGCATGAGGATACTAATGATATATTGCAAAATGTATTCATTAAAGTATGGAAAAACCTCGGGGAGTTCAGGGAAGAATCTAACTTATATACCTGGCTTTACCGTATAGGCACCAACGAGGCGCTTACATGGATAGAGCAGCAAAAACGCCGAACCTCCGTTTCCATAAATGAAAATGAAGACCTGTATGCTGAACGCCTGACGGCTCAAAAAGACTTTGACCCGGGCATGATAGAATGGAAGCTGCAACAGGCCATCCATACGTTGCCGGAAAAGCAAAAACTTGTTTTTAACTTACGCTACTATGACGAAATGCCTTATGAAGATATGGCCGGAGTTCTTGGTACGTCAGTAGGCGCGCTTAAAGCCTCTTATCATCATGCAGTAAAGAAGGTAGAGGCGTTTCTGAAGGGAATTTAAACTTTTAATAAAGATATTTGTCTTAATAACAGAATGAAAAGAGATAATGGCATATCAGAGGAATTAATAAGCATGGGCAGTTTCCTTGCTGATTATTCGCGTAAAATGCCCTATTCTGTTCCTGATAGTTTTTTTGCGGGTCTCGCCGATAATTTACAGGAAACAATAAAGGAATTAAGTGAGCCGGAGATAGTTCCCGCATGGGGTAAAAAGATGCCCTATGCTGTTCCAGGCGGTTATTTTGAAGCGCTTGTCGGCGACATTGTTTCCTCGGTAACCTCAGTTGATCTCTCAGCAACTTTTCCCAAAGGTTCGCCTCTTGGTGTTCCTGTTGGTTATTTCGAATCACTCCCGGAAAAGATGTTACTGGCTGCGAAAGCCGGCGATACCAGGGTGAAGAAAATACCCAAGATCATTCCGCTGGGGCGGCAAACCGTCAGGAATCCTATCAGGTGGGCCGCAGCGGCTGTAATGCTTATGTGCATCGGGCTTGGTTCATATGAAACCTTCTATAACAGGCAACTGCCCAAACATGAAAAAATGTTAGCCTCCGTTAGCAACAATGATATACAGGACTACCTGCAGCATACTTACCGGCTCGATGTTGGCCGTATAGTAGGCAACAATGAGATCAACGATTTGCAGGTTGACCCTAAAGATATTGTTCAATACCTCAATGAAACCGGTTGGGACCAGGTGGAATAATGAGTTATTTTACAACATAAAAAACATGAAAACACAAGAGCGTTTATGAACAAGTTATTGAAAACCCTTTTTATCATTTTAGTGACCTGCTCCAGTGCATTGGCCCAGCCGGGCCGCCCCCCTATGGAACGCATACATGCTGCTAAAATGGCTTATATCACTGACAGATTACACCTTTCAGTAGAACAATCGAGTAGCTTTATACCTTTATATAACGAATATGAAAGGGAGATCAGGAATACACGCCAGGATTTTTTCAAAAAGTATAAGGGAATTGAGCCAGACAAGGCTGACGACGCCACTGCCCACCAGGCCATTGATGATAACCTTGATTACCAGCAAGCGGTGATTGAAATAAAGCGTAAATACAATGACCGTTTCCTAAAGGTCATTTCCCCGCAGCAGCTTGCTGATCTTTATAAGGCAGAACGTGAATTCAGGCAAATTCTTATGCAGCGCCTGAAACAGCAGCGCAACGGTGGCGGCAGGTTTAACAGGGGAAATTAGCCCGTCTCATAATACAGCAACGGCACTCTTCACATCGTGGTAAAATAAAAACTTCCAACCCTCTCTCCTACCCTGCTCTGCATATTGGGCCCGCAGCTCCATAGCTTTTTTACCATTATAGTCATACTTCGCTACGTACTTCATCAGCATTTGTTTTAGCTGTGGGGCTTCGTCCCCGCCATAGAAAATTTTGTCTATGTCGTCGTCAATGAGGTAAACTATATGTTGCGGGCTATGCCCCCCGGAATGGGTAAAATGAATATAGCCATCAATAAGCCCCTGCTCCCCGTCAAGCCACTTCACCTGCGATGTGGCAAGCAGCGGCTCTATATCTTCAGGATGATAGGATGGGTACCCGGTTTTTAGCGCATAGTCAGCCTCAGCACGATAAATGTAATAATCGGCATTAGGAAAAGTTGTTTTTACCAGTCCGTTATCATCAGCATAAGTAAGGCAGCCCGCATGGTCTTTGTGCAGGTGTGACATCAATACTTTTGTAACGTCCCCCGGTTCATAGCCATGATCTGCGAGGTTGCTGTGTATCTGTAGTGTACCGTCGCTGTTATGATGGCCCAGCCCGGTATCAAAAACGATCACGTCTTTATCAGTAACTACTAAAAACGGCTGCACCTCTATAAGCAGGGAGCCTGTAGAACGGTCATTGAGCTCATCGGTTGCGGGGTTAAAAGGTGTAAACAATTTATCATGCCCGACGGTAAAAACGCCCTCAGATAACGGGAAAACTTTAGCCATGCACAAAAGTAATGGTAAATGACTCAATGGCTCGATAACTCAAGGAGAAAAACTCTGTTGAAATTTCTTTTGTAATGCGTAATATTACGCATTACATTTGCAAATGATCATAAGCATAGTACATAAAGGTTTACGAATGTTTTATGAACAAGGATTAGGTAAAAAATTATCACCCGGGCAATTAAGTAAAATAAGGCGCATATTTGATTTGTTAGATGCGGTTACTTCCGAAGAAGATATTAAAGCATTAGGATACGGAGTTCATAAGTTGAAAGGAGCGTACACAGGTTTTTGGGCATTGTCAGTAACAGGCAATTACCGTATCATTTTTCGTTTTCATGCCGGTGATGTTTATGATGTTAATTATTTAGACTACCATTAAAAACAATAGTTATGCTAAAGAGAGGCTTACCACCCGTGCATCCGGGAGAGATATTGAGAGAGGTCTTTATTAAAGAGCGCAATCTTACGATTACGGCAGTTGCCAAAGGATTGAATATAGCCAGGGGCAATTTGTCGGCTGTGGTAAATGAGCGTGCAGGAATTAGCCCCGAACTTGCCGTCAAATTATCTGAGGCATTTGGCAATACCGCGCAGTTTTGGATCAATCTTCAAAAAAATTATGAGCTTTGGCTTGCAGAAAAAAATGTTGACCGGAAAACCATTCAACATTTTGCAGATGCATCCTGAAAAGCAACGTATGTTACAGCCCACACCAAGTAATATAAAGCAAAATGATGACCTGGAAAGTTATAAAGACGAAGGCTGAATACAACAAAGCAATTAAGCGCACAATGGATATATTCCAGATGGAACCGGGAACTCCCGAAGCTGATGAACTGGACCTATTGCTTGTTTTGGTGAAAGCCTATGAGGACAAGCATATTGTTTTGCCGGCAATAGACCCGATAGACGCTATAAAATTAAAAATGAAAGAACAGGGCATCAGAAATGACGATCAATATGAAAATGCGCTGGCACGTGTATATTCATTAATGCAAAAAAGTAACAAGCCCGGTTCGGCAGCATCAGATGAGCTTGAAGTGCTTACTATGCTTATTAAAGAATATGAAAATGAGCATTACCCGGTTCCGAAGGCCAGTCCTCTGGAAGCTATCAGGTTTCGTTTAGACCAGATGAATATGTCGGAAGCAGAACTTTCCGAAATTCTTGGATACCGCTCCCGGAAATCTGAAATCCTATCCGGCAAGCGGAAATTGAATCTCTCCATGATCCGCAAAATAGCGGACAAGCTGCATATCCCCGCTGAAGTGTTAATTCAGGCATATTGACCTTAAACCTGCAGAAGAACAAAGAATGAAATGCTGCCATCAGGACAGATAGTATTCCATAAGTTTTTAGCATAGTGCATGGAAATAAAAAGCTACATTTGTAATACAGATCAAATGTGTTATGCCGGAAATTATTGTAAAATATAAACGCCAAAGCCCTCAATGCTTTAAGGGATTTTGCAAAATATTTTGATTTTGTTATAGAAAAACCGAAGTCAAAAAAAACAGTAAATAATTCATCTAAGGCAGCTTTGCCTGTAACGTTTGCCGGGAACCCTGATGTTACTGCATTAGCA
>Ga0207081_1072_pt1 | contig 20509 bp, 16 predicted proteins | sample Alteio_BWMinHeat_59_FD_153524 | JGI IMG/M metagenome (GOLD analysis project Ga0207081, IMG submission 153524) | Enriched cells from forest soil in Barre Woods Harvard Forest LTER site, Petersham, Massachusetts, United States -... | ecosystem: Environmental > Terrestrial > Soil > Temperate forest >... | reverse complement strand
TATGCTTTCTGAAAACCCACCTGTTAGCTAACCTTAGGTGCTGGTGGGAATAAGTAAGCTAATAATATTGACTATATATAGTTATCGTATTAATGTGCTTGAAAATCAAATTTCGATATTTTTTATGAGCATCGCTACCACTGAGCTAAAAACCAATCAGGAATTATATAACCTTTTACAAACCAGAACTTCTTTTTTAAAAGCATATATACTGGGATTTAATAAGTTAGTTGAGAAGTCGAATGCTGGGGCTTTATCAACTACTGATCTAACATTATTTGACGCTGGGCTTAAAAGCTATCAAGCCTCTGTGCATTCAAAAAAAGTTTCAATGTTGAAAGTGACTTCGATCAATCTTAAATTTACTTACCCAGCTTTTCATCTAGATGGCGAAAATCCTGTTTTGATTTATAAAGGCCATACCTTGCCTGGGGAAATAGTAGACATGATCCTTACAACCATACAAAAGTCAGGGTCTGTTTTTGGGGGCACAATTAATAGCAATGAATTCAGCTTTAATAACCAAGTTGAAATCTCCGAGAATAAATTTATGGTAGCTGGCTATAGTTATGATTTCTATAAATTGCCTTACAAAGTGAAGGACTGCTCAAAAATTGATTATGATACCACGCCTTACCCTTTCGATGAAGCAACCCTAACAAATAATGCTACCGCCTTTATTGAAGAAGCCAATAACAGGATTAATAGCATAGTTGAGGAATACACTACTTATTCTACAGAAGTGTTTGCAGAAAACATGGGAACCCTTCAATCATGCCTGGCCAATGAAGGATTCCATCCAGATTTATAATACTAGTAGTTAGCGCTTATAAGTCATCTTCAATTGTGCGCTCTGCATTGCTTACCAGACTCTTTAGGTAGTCAATATCTGACCGATGCTCGCTAAATTGCGAAGTCACATTGTCCTTTAAATTAGCAAGATCAGCTTCTGCAGAATTCTTTATATGGCTCATCGCTTGGCTCATACTATCAAGAACGGATTGATGAGTTGAAAACTGTGCAGTCATCTTATTCTCTAAGCTAGCAAGATCAGCCTCTGCTGAGTTCTTTATATTGCTCACCATTTCGCTAACGCTTTCAATAGCAAACTGATGCTCGTTATGCTGTGAGGTCAAACTTTCCTTTAAGCTAGCTAGATCTGACTCTGCTGAGTTCTTTATATTACTCACCGTTTCGCTCATGCTATCAATAGCAGACTGATGCGCATTACTCTGCGAAGTAAACTCGTTCTTTAGGCTAGCAAGATCAGCCTCTGCAGTAGTCTTTACATGGTTCACAGTTTGGCTCAAACTATCGATAACAGATTGGTGCGAAGTCACTTCGTCCTTTATGTTAGCAAAACCAGTTGCAACAGTATTTTCAGCATTGCTTATAGAATTTTTTACATTATCTATATCCGATTTATGGGCTTCAAGCGTGGAGCTCACTTCATCCTTAAAGCTAGCCAAGTCTTTTGCTACAGTACTTCCAGCGCCACTTACAGCATTAGTTACACTATCAATAGCTGATTGATGTGCCGCAAGTGTAGTAGTCACAGTATTTTCAATGCTGGAAACCTTATCTTCTATTGTACTACTTGCAGCACTAGCAATATTTAGAGCCTTATTTAAGTTAGCGATTGCTGTACTGTGATTAGCCTCAAGTGCTGCGATTTTTGATTCTACGTTATTGTGGTACCATGCGAGAAAAGTGACTGCAGATGCGCCCAAACCTAAGGATTTTAGTAAATATAAACTCATGCTATTCTCCATTAAAAAATTAACTCTTTAAGGCTATCAAAAATGAACAACGCGCGTCAAAATAATTATTTTTCAAATGGCAAAGAAATAACTTACAATTCGCGCAACATCAGGCGGATGGCTTGGCGCAAAGGTATAAAAATGTTTGATAACACAAAATTGGATCATATTTAGAATCAATTTACTACACCTATCTTTTTGGTTTTTTGACTCTCTATCTGTTTGATGCTTTTCTCCGGCTTTGGCAGCTCTTCCGGCATCGTGCCACCAAGCTCTTGAATAGTTTTGCGCACTTTTTGCCCTACCTCATAATGAATAGAATTCGCCTTGGTTTTACCTTGTACTTTATCACGCTGAAGCTTCTCTTCAGCCTGAGTAGTTCGGAACAAGTTAGCAGCTAGTTCTGCACTTCCCATATGATCGAGTATTTTTTCATTCTTTTTCAACTTTTTTTTCTTATGAATTTCTTTCGCCCCCATGCCTCCATATAAACCTCTATAGCCGTGATCCTGAAAAATTGCATAATCAAGCGGCGTTTCAACTCCTGATTGTTTTGCAAATGCTCCAAGTGTTTTGTTATGTACACTAATCTCGCTACGAAGCACTAAGCGCTTCTTGTCTTCTGAAAGGTCTACAAAATTTGCATCATTCTGTAGTTCCTGTCTGCGTGTCTGAATGGCAAAATAAGTCTGACCATTAGCGATAACTGGCTTAGATGGATCACCATTTTGCACTATAAGATAGCAGGCATAACGAGAAAGATGTACGTCATGCACTGCTCGTTTAGCACCAGAGCCTATTATGACCATATCGCGGAGATCCTCGAAATGGTCTTCAGTACGCTGGCCGCTATTTCTACAAGCTTCCTTGGCTCGTTCAATAACTGGCTTGAAATGTCTGTACTCAGAATAGTCAAGCACACTGGACAATTGACGGGCAAGCCAATATTCATTACCTTTCTCATCTATATGTTTTATTGATTCAAATGTTTGGTGGTGTTGATTGCTGATTTCTTGATTTGTCATACTAACCCTCTGATTAAATTAATAATTTGATAGTTTTAACATGGGCAAAGTCTTCAGCATTATAGCACTATTTTCTTTCAGTTGAAGCAAATACATAGCCTACATCATTGCATTTACCGCACTTCTTTGTATAATATACAAAAATATGTGCCAAAAATGCATTATGATGTAATAGTAATCGGGGCAGCCGCTGCAGGGTTGATGGCCGCAGCGCAAGCTGGCAAGCGGGGTCGAAGCGTGCTGGTGATTGAGCATACCCATAAGATTGGGGAGAAAATCAGAATATCCGGTGGCGGCCGATGCAACTTCACAAATATCAATGCCTCACCACGCAATTACCTATCAGCTAACCCGCATTTTGCTATATCCGCATTATCACGCTATACCCAACATGATTTCATCAAACTCGTCGAAAGTTATAAAATAGCCTATCATGAAAAAACCCTAGGACAGTTATTTTGCGATGGTTCTGCGCTGCAGATCATAAATATGCTAACTGAAGAATGCAAAAAGTACCGATGTGAAATCCAGCTGAATTGCCAGGTAACACAAGTTAGCAAAGGTCAGGGCTTCGAACTCAAAACCAGTCAGGGGACTTTCTCCTGCACCTCATTGATCATAGCTACAGGCGGTCTTTCAATACCGAAGCTGGGTGCAACTGATTTTGGCTACCGCATAGCAAAACAGTTTGGCCTGAATATAATCACACCTAAACCCGCCTTGGTACCGCTTACTGTCGATGAGGAAGATATAGATTTTTTTCGCGGTCTGAGTGGGATAGCAGTCGATTCGGAAGTGAAGTATAAGCAGGCGGCTTTTAGAGAGAATATACTCTTTACCCACCGAGGTTTGAGCGGCCCAGCGATTTTGCAAATCTCATCTTACCTGGAAAAACAGCCCGATCAGTTTGTACACATTGACCTTTTGCCTAACATGAACTTAAAGGAGATCTTTGCGGCAGCAAAAAATAGCAAAGTTCTAATCGGCAACTTTCTTAAGGATTATCTTCCAAAACGATTTGTAGAAGCCTGGGAGGTGAGCAATTGTGCGCCCAATCGGCTGGCTGACTGCAAGACCCAGTACCTAGAACAGATTGCTGATAACCTCCACAACTTTAAGGTTAAGATTTCTGGGAACGAAGGTTATGCTAAGGCAGAAGTGACAGCAGGCGGTGTGGATACTAAAGAACTATCTTCCAAAACCATGGAAGCCATAAAAGTGCCCGGACTATACTTTGTTGGGGAAGTAGTTGATGTCACCGGTTGGCTGGGTGGCTATAATTTTCAATGGGCTTGGTCTTCAGGCTATATCGCCGGCTCATACGCTTAATAACCAATTCCCATTTTTAAACATTACGTCGTCGCGCGTCGCTCATGTAGGTTTACTACACCTCGCTCCTTACTCCTAGTACTGTTTAATCTGGGAATTGGTATATAACTGAGGTTGACAATTTACGCAAATGCCGACTAATCTAAAGTAGCACTTTAGATTGGTCAGAATATGAAAGCAAATATTAAGCGTTCTCTTGCAAAGACAATAAGAGATATAAGTAGTGGCTTTAAGGTTTTGCTACTCACAGGGCCACGCCAAGTAGGGAAAACTACATTACTGCAAGAAATAGAAGGAAACCGTACTTACGTAACACTAGATGACCTTACACAGCGGGCTGCTGCAAATCAAGACCCAGCTCAATTTATTGATCGGCTAAACTTGCCTGTGCTGATTGATGAAGTGCAATACGCACCAAATCTATTCCCATATATTAAAATGGTGGTAGATAAAGCTAAGAAACCTGGCCTTTTCTGGCTTACCGGCTCTCAGCGATTCGATATGATGAAGAATATCACGGAATCTCTAGCTGGACGCGTGGGAATATTGAACCTGCAAGGGATAACTCTTGCTGAAGAGCAGAAAAGACCAGGTGACAAACCTTTTCTGCCAGATTTAAAATTACTTAAGACTCGCCAAAAAACTGCTAAAATCATAACAGTACGTCAGGCTTATCATAAAATTTGGCGCGGCTCCTACCCTGATATGGTAATGCAGGATGGCAAAAACTGGGAACAGTTTTATGATTCTTATATAACTACTTACATTCAGCGTGATGTGCAAGACTATCTTGGAATACGAAACAAAGCTATGTTCCTGAAGTTCATGCAGGTTGCTGCCGCACGCACCGGACAACTCATCAACTATACAGAGATGGCACGTGATGTTGGATTAAGCCAAGTTACCATCAAATCCTGGGTAGAAGCGCTACAAGCATCAGGCATTATTACTTTGCTACAACCATATTTTACTAATAAAACAAAGCGGCTTATAAAAATGCCGAAGCTCTATTTTATGGACACAGGCTTATGCTCCTTTCTAACTGGTTGGTTAAATGCAGATGTATTGGAGCGCGGCGCTATGGCCGGCGCTATGTTGGAAACTTACGTAGTCTCCGAGATCATAAAATCATACTTACACCATGGGCGTAAACCATGGGTCTTTTTTTACCGCGATAAGGAAAAACGTGAAGTAGATCTACTGATTGAGGAAAATGGCACACTTTACCCAATAGAAATCAAGAAGACAGGATCGCCACATTTAAGTGGATTTAAAGGTTTTGAATGCTTAAAAACCTTAAAAGCAACTATTGGTCATGGAGGCCTTATTTGCTTCGTGAACGACCTTATACCGCTTTCAAAAGGCGTAGATGCAATTCCCGTCGGCTATTTATAGAGCTTAACTTGCAAATTTAATGATCTCTTTGTTTACAAGCATTGGCTGATCGTAGGAAACAATGTGGCCAGCCTGAGGGATAATCACTACTTTAATGTTCTCAGCAACGCAGGAAATGTGGTCGGCGGCTGCATTGGAGCAATACATAACTTCATCCTCCCCCAGAATCATCAGGGTATTTTTGGGAAGATTGCAAATATGCTCCCGGGAGAGCGAAGGAATCATATTTGTGTTAGGATTGTAGGCCTGCCAGGTAGTGACAAAACTTCGCAAAGCACTATCAGGAAGGGTTTTAGCCCTATAGGACATGTATTTTATAAACCCGATTACCACCAGTTGAGTAGGCATAAGCGCCGCCCAGACTATTCGTGATAAAAACTGCATATCAGTATTGATAATGGCAGGAGGTGCAATTAAAACCAGCTTATTAACCAGATTAGGGAATTTAAGAGCAAACCGGCATGCCAGCCAACTACCAAGAGAAATTCCACCCATAATAACATTTTTCAGCCCAAGTAAATCGTGAATCTCCTTTAACCAGAGCGCGTGCTGATCAGAAGTGTATTGTGGCCTGATACCGGCGCTTTTTCCAGGCTCTCCAATTATATCGATGGCATAGATCCGGAAATGCTTGGCAAGCTCAGCAATGTTATGGCTCCACATACCAGCATTACCGCCGGCACCATGCAACAGCACTAATGGCTTGCCATTTTTTTTACCCGAAATAACAACGTGAGTGGTGCCAAAGCTGGTTTCTATAAAGCGTGATTCGACCTTTACCGGCCAGTTTGCGAGGGTATTATTATAACAAGCGAGCACCTTCTCTCGCGATGGATTGGACTTATATGCAATGTAATTGGTCATGCCCTAATCTCGCAAAATATTAAATAATGTAATATTTAGCTATTTTATTGAAATATCTAATTATTTAGCAGAATTATAGCATAAAACTTGCGTTATTAAAAGAAGAAAAATATTAAGTTAACAAAGCGCCTGGGTAACTATCTACCTTGACTAGGAGGCGGAGTAGTCGTAGGGGAAGTTGGGTCACGATTAAGATCAGCAACATGCGTGCGAGTAGTTGTTGGCTTAGGAAGCGTGCGATTGCGAGCGAAAATAGAAGGGCGCTTGGCGCTTTTATCTTCAGCCCCTTTAGGAGACGCCGAGCCCATAGGAGTCATCTCTATTACAGGAGTTGCAAGAGTTGACTGAGAGGTTCTACTAGATTTTGGAGTCAGTGTCGGGTATGCACTTGAAAATCTCCTAACCCTATCAACAAAACTTAGACTCCTAGTTAATGCAGGTTGTCTTGGAGGCGATTTTGCTAGCTCTTCCGGCTCTTTTATAGACGGTTGTATGGGGCTCGGTTTTTGCGCTTGCTGCAGAGCTTGCAGCTGAGCAGCCCTTGATCTCGCATCTTCTACCATTCTCATCAAATGCGAGTCAGGAATTTGAGCCGCAAGATCAGTAAATTCTTTATGCGTTCTGGCAACACTCTCACTGTATCCTTCATTTTTTGGGGCAGCTTTAGCGCTAGCTAGTTTGCGATACGCTAGTTCAAGGTCATTGGATAATTTTAGCTTATGCCTATTAGATTCTTGCAATGCGTCTAGCCTGCTTTGTAAATCTCTAACAGATTGGTTTGCTTGAGCGATCTCTTCTGCAGGCGTTTCTTTGTTAGCTTCTGCTTTCGCTAATGCAATAGCAGCCTTAGCCAATTCTTCTATTAATGGCTGCTCAGAAGCATGAATATGTTCTTGGAAGTGTTTATTAGCGATAGCAAGTCCCATCGCATCAATTCTTTCAGGGTCAACCACTAGCTTGCCGCTGTCGTCGCGCGTCCACCCCCAGAGCGGGTTTACCGGAAGGTCGAATTTATCACTATGTTTATTATAAACATCTAATATCTCTTGTTCATTTTTACACATCACTACTTCGACAGTACCTCCTACAGGAATAAAGAAGGTAACGCCGGTTAAAGGTTCTGGATAAGGGTTGGCGATCTCTGCGCCGTGCTGAACTCCCATACGATCTTTAGTACCCTCGATAAGGGCAACTGACACCGCTATATCAACCTCAGTGCCTACCCCAAGCGATGATTGATAACGAGTATGCGTCTCACCTCTACCACTGTCTTTGGTATAATTTTTGTCTAATCCAATCGTAAACTGATCATAGTCACCTACAATAGGCTGTTCCACCTTAACCTTAGCACGATCGCTTACAACAAATTGGTATACACCATGCTCATCCGCCTTCTCGGCAGCTTCATACTGGGTTAATGTGAGTATGTCTATTGGCACTGCTTTCGCTCCAAAAAGTTTAAACAACGGTTTGTCAGGGTCATTTATATCGTAGTAAATATTATTTCTTATGACTGCAAAAACTAAATCACCTTTATCGGTTCTTAACTCACTTTTATCAGTTCGGTAGGGCAAACCATTTGTAGGATTTGTAATCGAACTACCATCTTTAGCTGTAATGGGAAGCCTGTCTATAACGAATCCATAGATTTGCTCACCCCCTTCGGCAATTTTCTCCCCTCTGTCATTGTATTTGGGTTTAGTTAATAAAGGTTTTCTTGCAACGTGTAAGTGTTTTTCAGTAGGATCTATAGTCCCCTTTTTGAGTTTTGCAGCACTAGATTCTAGAGAATCCTCTGTAAAGTGTTCGAGTTTATAAATAAGTTCTTTGGCATGCCTGACTGCTGCTAAATCCTTCATATCAACATTTGTGCCTACTTTGCCAAATGCCTGAGGCATGGGAACAAAAACATTGGCGGGCCCCTCTGATGCCGATTTAGCCTTGATGTTCATTGGCTTTCCTGCAGCATTTTCATTTTCCATTTTTTCAGCGGCGGCTTTTGAAACCTCTCTAAAGCTGAGAATCATATTGTTTATCAGAGCAGTATTGGCAATCTCTCTAATATCATCCCGGTGCATTCCGGTTTCCGCCTCATATCTCTCCGCTTTGTCTTTACTAAGGGGTCGCAAAGTACTCGTCTTTTCTCTGTATAACCTTTGCGCTTCTGCCTTTTTTGCTGCCTTTGCTACCTTTTCTGCTTCTGCCCTTGCTGCTTCTTCCACTGCTGCCTTTTCTGCCTCTGCCCTTGCCGCTTCTTCCGCCGCTGCCTTTGCTGCTTCTGCCCTTGCCGCCTCTACGTCTACCTTTTCTGCTTCAGATTTTACCGACTCTACGTCTACCTTTTCTGCTTTTGCTTTTTCCGCCTCTGTTCCCTCTACAGCTAACGCTGGCGTTGCTTCTGATGATGAATCATGTTCTTTAGTCATCTCCCCTCCGGCTTAGCAGCCTTTATCTCATGTTAACTTAAAATAGTTAATTTTTAGTTAACAAGTAGGATAAATAGGTGATTTACTATAAAATCAACCGCAATATTTCAGCCTATGGCATAAGATCTTGAAAAGCAACATAAAAAAATGCCGCGTACATTTCTATACGCGGCACAAATTTTAAAGACAACTAAAGCTTAAGCAGCTGTAAGATTAAGAGTTGATACAAAATCATCAACTATAAGCGCCTGCTCTGTAGAATTAAAATTAGCTGCATTCATAGGCCCAGTTAAGTGACTGCATGTAGCAAGGTCAGCAATAGTGAGGTTATTAGCTACCATAGCTGCATCGTCTGCTACATAGGTTGCCATCTTGGTAATATCAGCACCTGCTGCAACTACTGCCGCATCATCTGCAACATAAGTAGCCATCTTGCTAACATCAGCACCAGCATTTACTACTGCGGTATTGTTTGCAGCCATACCAGCCATGTTATCCAGTGTTACACCGTTAGCTGCCATTGCTGCGTCTTCTGCAACATAAGTAGCCATCTTGCTAACATCAGCACCAGCATTTACTACTGCGGTATTGTTTGCAGCCATACCAGCCATGTTATCCAGTGTTACACCGTTAGCTGCCATTGCTGCGTCTTCTGCAACATAAGTAGCCATCTTGCTAACATCAGCACCCGCATTAACTACTGCTGTATTGTTTGCAGCCATACCAGCCATGTTATCTAACGTTACACCGTTAGCTGCCATTGCTGCATCTTCTGCAACATAAGTAGCCATCTTGCTAACATCAGCACCAGCATTTACTACTGCTGTATTGTTTGCAGCCATACCAGCCATGTTATCTAACGTTACACCGTTAGCTGCCATTGCTGCGTCTTCTGCAACATAAGTAGCCATTTTGGTAATATCTGCACCAGCTGCAACTATTGCTGCATCGTCTGCAACATAAGTAGCCATCTTGCTAACATCAGCACCCGCATTAACTACTGCTGTATTGTTTGCAGCCATACCAGCCATGTTATCTAGCGTTACACCGTTAGCTGCCATTGCTGCATCTTCTGCAACATAAGTAGCCATCTTGCTAACATCAGCACCAGCATTTACTACTGCTGTATTGTTTGCAGCCATACCAGCCATGTTATCTAACGTTACACCGTTAGCTGCCATTGCTGCGTCTTCTGCAACATAAGTAGCCATTTTGGTAATGTCTGCACCAGCTGCAACTATTGCTGCATCGTCTGCAACATAAGTAGCCATCTTGGTAATATCAGCACCAGCTGCAACTATTGCTGCATCATCTGCAACATAAGTAGCCATCTTGCTAACATCAGCACCAGCATTAACTACTGCAGTGTTGTTTGCTGCCATTCCAGCTATGTTATCTAACGTTACACCGTTAGCTGCCATTGCTGCGTCTTCTGCAACATAAGTAGCCATTTTGGTAATATCTGCACCAGCTGCAACTATTGCTGCATCGTCTGCAACATAAGTAGCCATCTTGGTAATATCAGCACCAGCTGCAACTATTGCTGCATCGTCTGCAACATAAGTAGCCATCTTGGTAATATCAGCACCAGCTGCAACTATTGCTGCATCATCTGCAACATAAGTAGCCATCTTGCTAACATCAGCACCAGCATTAACTACTGCAGTGTTGTTTGCTGCCATTCCAGCTATGTTATCTAACGTTACACCGTTAGCTGCCATTGCTGCGTCTTCTGCAACATAAGTAGCCATTTTGGTAATATCTGCACCAGCTGCAACTATTGCTGCATCGTCTGCAACATAAGTAGCCATCTTGGTAATATCTGCACCAGCTGCAACTATTGCTGCATCGTCTGCAACATAGGTAGCCATTTTGGTAATATCTGCACCAGCTGCAACTATTGCTGCATCGTCTGCAACATAAGTAGCCATCTTGCTAACATCAGCACCAGCATTAACTACTGCGGTGTTGTTTGCTGCCATTCCAGCTATGTTATCCAACGTTACACCGTTAGCTGCCATTGCTGCATCTTCTGCAACATAGGTTGCTAACTTAGAAACATCAGCCCCAGCAGCAACTAATGCTGCTTCGTCATCATGCATCTGAACCAGTTGATCTTTGGTCACATCCCATTGTTTAACTAGTTTTAGTTCATCGAGAAGGTTTAAAATATCTTGCACAGTAGCGCTCATAAAGACTCCATATTATTGGTTAAAAAAGTACGCAGAAAAAGAATGTTAGAATATATTTTCACAACGGCTTACTTAATGCAATTCTTTAATTTACAATATGTAAGAAAAATATTTAATACATTCTTAGTGGTCAATGCAACCCTGCGTGTAGTCGCAATACTCATTGATTAGGGAACAGCTATTTGGTGGAAAATTAAATTCAGTTTGCCAATCGTCAACTATATGCCCGCAATGTTGTTGACCAGATAAATGCACGCCATCCTTACTGCAACAGGTCATTGCGTGAATCACAATGTGGGGGATCAAAAAGATTTCCACCTCTTTTGGTGAGAACCCTTGAGCAATTTCTGCTATTTTCGCATCCACCTCAGCGTTTTTGTTAGCATTAAGAACATCATGAAACATTTTAACATGTGCCTTGAGATGGAAGTCTGTTGAGTAAAGTTTAAACTGGGCCACATCTTTATTAAGCTCGCTTATTATAGCTTTTCCCACCTTAGTATCTTCTATAGACTTTTCCAGCTTGTATAATTTTCCTTCAATATCAAGTGATTTAAGTGCATCCTGAGTTTTTTTGATATCAGTCGAAACTTCAGCATAGAGTTTAGAATTCTCAATGGAAGTCTCCATTTTTTTTAACTTCTCCCCCACACCATCAAATTTACTGTGCATTGCCACGTTCAACGTATGAGAAGCGTTAACAGCGTCATTCTCCAGCTTTTGAAATCTATCATGTAGTTTTAGCTTATCCAATTGATCTTCAACAGCAGCTATAATAGCTTTAGCGTGTTGCTCGGCAAGGGCAACCTCTTTAGTGCACCAGTTATAGATAATGGCCATACCAGCGTAAAATGACGACGTGACTGCATGGGTTGCTATTGTCACTTTTTGCGTTCCTATAGCCGAACTAATATCTTGAATCCACCCCATAAATTTAACCCCTTAAATTGTTTGGTATTCAATAACTTACCTGAGATAATTTTCGCGGTCAAGCATTTATTACAGTTTTGTTAAAAAATCCTCAATAAGCCTCGATTTTTTTGAAATATTGCATTTACACAGATATTCTGCAGATTTTAATTATTCACGTTTTTGTGCTGGCGTACAAATGCATTTTGTAGCTTTTGTTGCATTGCAATATCTGCACACCCCTCTATCTGCTTATAATTTTATGAATTCTTGAAAAAACTTCATTAATTTTATAGCGTTTGATGTTTTTATGCTTATATTTGCCATTTTAATAATTTCTTAATTATTTCAAGGCTATAATAAAGATGTAAATGTTAGCTCGCAATGGGCGAGGTTGCGCTGATGAGAAAAAGTACATCAACCGAATTAGGATTTACGCTGATTGAAACTTCAATCGTAATTCTAATCGTAAGTATGTTGCTAGCCTGTATAGCAGTAGGAGGAAGTTTAATTCAAGAAGCAAAAACCAGAGCAATAATTAGCGACTTTGAAGATATCAGCACCGGATATAAAGCCTTCAAAGTCCGCTACGATTCGGTGCCTGGCGACATGATTAATGCAACATCATATTGGCCTAATGGCGTATGCGCTATAACACCTTCGGATTGTGATGGCAATGGCAATGGCATCATTGATACTCAATATGAATCCATGGCCGCCTGGAGACATCTATCATTAGCCGGCATGGCGAATTACGGACTTGAACCATTTTCTTCCAATACAAATATAATGCTCATAATCGGAGCAGATGTCCCGGCTTCCAGGGTTGCAGGAAGCGGATATATGCTTGTAAGCGGGGATACCAGCATACTAGGGATCGATGGCGCTATTAAACCTTCACTATGGAATGATGGTACCAACGCAGTATTTATAGGACGGCAAATTCTTCCTAACTCTATATTTTTAAATAGAGGAGCCTTAACTGGTCTGCAGGCATTCAATATAGATCAGAAGGTTGATGACGCACATATTAGCTCGAGTGGAGCATTTTTGGGTGCAGACACCGGCACCATCAGAACTTTTGAACAAAGCGATCTAGTTGGCAGCAACAATAGCCCGGATTCGTGCATTAGTGCAACCGCACCTTATTCATACGTTGTTACCAATATTACTGCATCGTGCGGAGTAGGCATGGCATTAAAATGATGAGGAGGAAAAATGGGCACTAAGAGAAATGGATTTACTTTGATCGAAATAGTAATCGTTGTAATGGCAATAGGATTTATGCTTGCAGGCGCACTTGTAGGGCTTAGCGTACGTGAGGCAGCAGAACTAAATTCAGTTATCAATGATTATAGTGTTTATAAAAGTGCGTATAATAATTTTACAAATCACTACAACGAGCTGCCAGGCGATTTTAAAGCTGCAAGCTCTGTGTGGCCAAGCAATTGCGTATCCAATTCTAATCCAAGCGATTGTAATGGTAATGGCAATGGAATTATAGGAGACAACGTCAATGAGCGATTTCTTTTCTGGAAACACCTTGATTTAGCTGGCATGCTCTCTACAGATATCGCAATTTTTGATCCAGCTGCTCCTTATCACAAATCTTTGAAAATTGGAACAAGTGTGCCCGCAAGTAAAATTAATGGCGGAGGCTACATTGTGTTTGGCCAGTCTTCATATTGGCCTGATAACATAAATGTTATGCTATTATTTGGCCACGACCCTGCAACTACCGAGATGCCCGGCAACCTTTCAGTGAAGCAAATATTTGCTATAGATCAAAAGACTGATGACGGAGCAATTGACGATAAAGGAAACTTTATCGGCGCTATGACAGGGAATATACGAGCGACCGGAGAAGCGCCAAACTTTACAATGTCCTGTCTTGCAGGTGATACCAAAGGCCTAACCGCAGCTATTAATAATGGAGCGGAAACCAAGGCTAAAGCAAAACTAGTAAAGGAAATAGCTGGGGGCATTTATTACAATATCCAGTCAACAAAACCATGCCTTCTTTTTATGGCCTTGAATTAAAACACACTATCATCATCACTGTTAGGTGTTGAAGTGGTTTTAAAAGCAAACGATTTAAATAAGGTTTGCTCATTCATGTTTCCATTGGAAATTAGCTGGTCAACAAAATAGTTTTGCAGCTCACTCAACTTGAAAGTATTAGCAAATTCAATTGCCTGCGATGAATTTACTGTAATTGGGAACCTAAATTCCACCTGATTTTTACGCACCTTGATATTTTCGACTAATAACTTAAGCGCAGCAAGAGAGTTATTAATCCACTGCACCGCCTTACCCTGAAACAGCATATCAGATGACAGAGCATTAATGCCCTCAGCCTCACGGCGAGCTTCTGCAATGGCATCTTGCATAGAATCAGAAATAAATTGGCTCTTCAACCTTATAGTATGCATCAGTAAGTTCAGGGAGTCTTTGACAATAACATTATCATTCATATCAATTGTCGCTATCTCTTCCAGGATTGAAAAGCTGCCGGTCATGGCGGATTGTATAATTGCAAGCTTTTGCTTCACAACGCTAATGGGTTCTGCAATAGGCAGTCTATTTTCACTGATTAACTTTATGTTTGCTTCAATTTCTTTAAGCGCTTTCATAGCTTCATCAAGGCTATAAACCATAGCAATAGCCATTTTGGAAACAAAAAGGGTTTTCTCCACTGACAGCCCAATTGATTTATCGATTAGTGCAAAAGCCTCTAACATGGAAATCTTTTTGCCTTCATACTCGATTGATTTTGCAAGTTTAGTAAATTTCTCAAAGTTACTGGCTTGACTCGATGCTGAATTGGCCAAGGCTTTAAATTTCTCGTTTAAAACTGAGGAACTCATTTCTATATTAGCTACAATCCGTGGCAACTGGTCATAAATTGTTTCCAATACCCTTAGATGCAATTCATCTTCCTTAACAATTGCATTGAGAAATGCCTGAACCATTGGTTTTGCAGCTTGTTCCCCAGAAATAGTTAAGGTAAAAGACCCATCAGGTTCTGGCTTAGCGTACATAATTGTCTCCTACACACAATGTTTTAACACTTCTGCGGCAATTCCCTGTAATGGTAATTCTATATCCACAGACTGATTTTCATTTGCAGCTTTAGGCATCTCATAAACCACACAGCTGTCCTTATTTTGCCCAATATTGAAAGCTCCAGATTGCTTCATTTTGAGCATCCCCTCCGCACCATCAGCACCATTGCCGGTGAGAATTACTCCAATCGCATCGCTACCACATGTTTTCGCAATTGATTCAAACAAATGATCTATAGATGGCTTATTCCCTGCAACCGGTTCGCTATCATCAATTTTAATGGTATACCCTGATGTTCTATCACCAGTAATACTCATCTGCTTTCCGCCCGGTGCAACATAAACATTACCTACATGTAGCTTTTGTCCATTTCTCGCCTCGTGCACATTCACCTTGGTTAGATTGTCGAGTCGTTTGGCAAAAGCTTCGGTAAATTTCTCCGGCATGTGCTGAGTGATAACCACTGGTGGTATATTCGCTGGCAATTCCAACATCACCTGACGGATAGCTTCAACTCCGCCTGTCGACGCCCCAATCGCAATAACTTTATGCTTAGTATTGGTTGATGGGGTGAATTCCAGTGGGTTTTTAGAAATCGCCTTCAAGTGCATGGATTTAATATTGGCTCCCACAGCGTTGCGAACTTTTGCTGCCAACTCAACTCTTAACCCATCAAGATCAGTAAACAGCCTTGCTTCTATCGGCTTGGTAATGTAGTCGACAGCACCTAGCTCTAAAGCTTTTAAAGTTATATCTGCAGCTTCATGGGTGAGGGAGGATACCATAATAACAGGTGTAGGATTATGAGTCATAATTTTATCAAGAAAACTAATGCCGTCCATCTTCGGCAAATCTATTGATAGCAGAATGACATCAGGCGCAAGCTGCTTGATTTTATCTCCAGCCTCATAGGGATCGGAAGCAGTCTCAACAACTTCAATATCATTGGCTTCATTGAGAAGGCTAGAAAATAAAGTACGGATAAATTTAGAGCCATCAACAACTATGACTTTGGTTTTTCTCATACAACCTCATTTCAGATAATCCAATTAGATCATGTCACCAAGATAAGCTAAAGTACAGATATAAAAGCAATTACTAAAGCAGTTTTTGTATTTTGAATGATATACAAGCTTAACAAAACAGTATAAGAGTAATATGAAAGGAATTTAAGATGTTATAAGGGACTTGTTGATGCACTCTAGTTTCATGCTATTCTCTCTTCTAAAATGGAGGGTATTGTGTTTGAGTTTAATACTATATACAGCAATTATATTCAGCCCAATAATTGCACACTCAAAAGAATTAAATAAGCAGTTTGGTTACTCGGTTTTTAACGATCTTAAATATAGCAAAGATTTTAAGAACTTTGACTATGTTAACCCTGACGCTCCTAAGGGTGGAAGCATTAAATTCGCTCACATAGGCACCTTTGATAGCCTCAATCTCTTTATTTTGAAAGGAGAGAAGGCTCCTGGCTTAGATTATACTTTTGATTCGTTATTAGTTTCTTCAATTGATGAACCCAATTCCACCTATGGTCTTCTGGCTGAAAGCCTTGAGTTCCCTGAGAGCCGCGAGTATGTGATATTTAATTTGCGCAAGAATGCATATTTCCATGATCATACACCTATAACCGCAGAGGATTTGAAATTTACATTAGAAATACTGAAGGAAAAAGGTGACCCCAACTACAAGCTCGTCTTGCAAGATATAGCAAGCGCTGAAGTACTGAGCCCGACACGAATAAAATATACGATAAAAAATCCTGCTAATAAGCAGGCGATATACCTTATCGGCGGGTTACCAGTTCTGTCTAAAGCCTTTTTTAAGGACAAAGAATTTGATCGCTTTGATAGCCATCCCATGCTGGCCAGTGGCCCTTATAAAATTAAGGCGTATGAATTTGGCAAGCATATAACCTATGAGCGAGTCAAAGATTACTGGGCGCAAGATTTACCAGTGCGCAAAGGTCAGTATAATTTTGATAATATACATTATATTAATTTCCTGGATGAAGTTATCGCAGTCGAAGCTTTGAAAGCTGGAGAATATGATTATCGTGAGGAGAATATTTCCCGAGTCTGGGCTAATTCTTACAATACCGATGCGGTCAAGACTGGAGCTATGAAGAAAGAGCAGATCGTACACCACATTCCAGCAACGCGACAGCTTTTTGCACTGAATATGCGAAGACCGGATTTCCAGGATCCCAAATTTCGTCAAGCTTTAACCATGGCATTTGACTTTGAGTGGATTAACAAGTACCTGTTTTATGGTTTATATAAACGGCTGGAAAGTTACTTTGATAACTCTGAATTTAAGTCATCAGGAATCCCAGAAGGTGATGAGCTAAAGTTACTGGAAAAATACAGAGGCAAAGTCCCTGAGCAGCTTTTTACAACTCCATTCAAGCTCCCCAGCAACTTAAATAGTGTGCAAAAAAGAGAGAACCTCAGTAAAGCAAAACGACTTTTGCTTTCAGCAGGATATAAAATAAGGGACGGAAAAATGATCAGCCCATATACCGGAAAGCCATTGGTTATTACTGTTATCATAACCAGCGATGCTTTTATAAGGATTTTAAATTATTATCGCCGTGATTTGCTTTATATCGGCATCACCATGGATATTCATCGAGTCGATGCAGCACAGTACCAAAAACGCATGGATAATTTTGATTTAGATATGACCACCATTGCATTTCCTGGTTCGTCATCGCCTGGCCCAGAGCAAATGGCTTTATGGCATTCAAAAGCCGATACCAAAGGTGGATTAAATATATCAGGTATTCATGACCCGGTGGTCGATGAGCTCGTTGAAAAGCTGATCATTGCTCCCAACAAGCAAGAACTTATAACTCTAACCAAAGCTTTAGATAGAGTTCTTCTTTGGAATTATTATAATATACCTCAGTATTATTCCAATGCGTTTCGAATAGTCTACTGGGACAAATTCGAGATGCCTAAAATTAAACCTTCATTTGCAGTAGGCGTGGATACATGGTGGAGCAAGAAATAGATCAAATCGCAATCAAAGACCTTAAAATCAGCTTTATCGATAAGAAAGGTATAGCTTCCGAAATGGTTCACGGTATTTCGCTTTCTATTCCCAAAGGTAGAGTAGTGGCACTGGTGGGGGAAAGCGGGGCGGGAAAAAGCATTACTGGACTTGCAATTCCCAAGCTCGTACCAGGTAACGTTCGCTATGATGGCGAGATCAATTTTGCCGGCAAGAATTTACTAAAGTTGCGTGCAAATGATTTGCGCAAGATTCGGGGCAAGGATATTACCCTGATCTTACAGGAGCCCATGTCAGCACTTAATCCGTTGCATAATATCGGTAAACAACTTGCAGAAATCATAACTTTGCATAACCCAGGTATTACAAGCAATATAGTAGCGTTCAGAATTTCTGAGCTGCTAAAACATGTAGGATTATCCGGATTTGCGAACCGCCTCGATAATTATCCTCACCAACTTTCCGGCGGTCAGCGCCAAAGAATCATGATTGCGATGGCAATTGCGAATGAGCCAAAGCTGCTTATCGCTGACGAACCTACCACTGCACTTGACACTACGACTTCAAATGAAATTATCGAACTGCTTAAGTCTATAAAAAAGAAAATCGGAATGGCCATTTTAATTATCACCCATGATTTGTCAGTGGTGCGGGCTTTCTCTGATTATATTTACGTGATGAAGGACGGCAATATAGTTGAGCACAATACTGCTGCTGCACTGTTTAAGAACCCACAGCATGCTTATACTAAATTCCTGATCAACTCTGAGCCAGAGAAACTGGCAGGCTCTATCCCTGAAAACACAGAAGTTCTCTTAAGCGTCAATAATCTGCGCGTTTCATACCCAAAGAAAATTGGCCTTTTCGCCTTAAAGAAAAGCGAGAGTATTGTTCTCGATAATATCAACCTTGATATTCGTGTAGGCGAGACTCTTGGCCTCATCGGCCCAAGTGGATCAGGCAAATCCAGCCTGGCGCTGAGCTTGCTTAGACTGATCAAAAGCACTGGGATGATCAGCTTTGCCGGCAAGCGAGTTGATTTGCTGAACAAAGATGAGCTGCGTAAATTTCGTAAGAACTTTCAAATTGTTTTCCAGGACCCCTACGCCAGCCTTAATCCGCGCTTTAATATCTTCGACGCCATAGCCGAAGGTGCACTTACCCACAAGATCTATAAAACTGAAAGCGATCTCACAACAGCGCTCTATAAGGTTCTGGATGATGTCGGCCTAAAACATGAGTATGTAAAGCGCTACCCTCACGAGCTTTCCGGCGGGCAGCGTCAGCGGGTCGCAATTGCGCGCGCACTGATCATGAATCCCAAGCTCATCATCCTTGATGAACCTACATCAGCTCTAGACAAACCCATTCAAAAGCAGACTTTGCTTTTATTATATAATCTCCAGCAAAAATATAATATTTCCTACCTGCTGATAAGCCACGACCGCTCAGTCATCAATGCCTTGTCTCACCGAGTTGCAGCAATCAAGGAAGGTCATGTGCAGTATATTTAGTTGATTGAATTTAAAAAGTTAGGGTTAATCGGCCGCCTAGTACGAAGGCGTTTTTGGTTCCTGGGGTCGATCCGGGATAAATAATGTATTGCACATCTGGCTGAATAGCTATGCCAGGCCTGATGGAATCGCTATAAGTAAGTTCGAAGCTGGTTTCGTTGGCTTTCAGCGAACCTCCCGAATTGGCTATCGACCGCCTTAATGAGTTTGAGTTTATTAGCTGCGAGATCCCCAGACCTAGCTGGCTGCTATCTCGCCCGGTTACCACCCCATTATAAAGTATACCAGCGCTCCATGCATAATGGACTGGAGTCACAGCTTGATTAGCCAACCCTGCACGAATAAAACTGATGATATTGGTAGTATCATTCTTCTTATACAGCTGCTTCTCCAAAGAAACATACGCGCCGGCATTGTGTTTTTTAACCAACGGCAAGCTGTAATCAGTAAACTTAGGCGTATAGCGCCACACCCCTAATGCATATTTATCATTATTAAGCTGCCATCCGCTTTCAGCTATGAGTAGCGCCCCATCTTGCCTCTGCAAGGTAATATGAGTCCCTTGTTTATTGGGATCGCCGGGAACTGCATCCCAGATAGCCGCTTGAAAATAGAAGTTTGGATTAGGCTGAAGCTTAACTCTAAATGCGAGTGAAGTTGTAGGAAATATTGATGGCCCATTTTTTCCGGTAACACTAAACTCACCCCCTGTACCATAATTAGGCCCTAAAAATAAAAGGCTGGAATTAGTTACGTAGAACTCGGAGTTAAGGTCATGAAGGCCGGCGAGCAGCGAAACTTTACCACCCACTATGTCCTGGGATATCCAGGCTTCATAAAGCCTGGTTGCCGGTTGAATAACTTCAATATTATCAACACCTTGAATACTACCCACGTATTTACCATTGGGCTTGCTTCCCCTATTACTCAGAGCATACTTTTTTCAATAAAAAAGCTGTGGCTTTTAATATGGCTCCATTGACATTTAGATGATGGTTGTTAGGTTGA
>Ga0207081_1070_pt1 | contig 20684 bp, 13 predicted proteins | sample Alteio_BWMinHeat_59_FD_153524 | JGI IMG/M metagenome (GOLD analysis project Ga0207081, IMG submission 153524) | Enriched cells from forest soil in Barre Woods Harvard Forest LTER site, Petersham, Massachusetts, United States -... | ecosystem: Environmental > Terrestrial > Soil > Temperate forest >... | reverse complement strand
GTTAGGAGGATGGTCCATAGTTCAGACAGATACTCCCATGACTTATGGAAACAGTGGTGGCCCGGTACTTGATAATACCGGAAAAGTCATCGGAATTGCAACATTTGTTACAATTGATCCTGATACAGGAGCTCAAGTTCCGGGTTTGAATTTTGTTATTCCCACAAGCGTGATAAAAGAATTTATCAATTCATCAGGAACCACATACATTCAAGATTACAATTCTACTAACATCATCTCTAATAATGTAAGCAGTAATTCCACCCAAACGCAAAGTAAACCTGTAATACCAAGTTTGGTAAAAAATACAGCCAAGTGGTGGTCAGATGGAAAGATAGGTGATTCTGACTTTATACAAGGAATTCAATATTTGATTCATAACGAAATTATGAAAATACCACAGAGTAATTCAGATGGTTCTAATGCAGAAAATAACCAACAGATTCCAAAATGGATAAAGAATAATGCGCGGTGGTGGTCCGATGGAAAAATATCAGATGATGATTTCATCAAAGGAATTCAGTATTTAATTACTGATAAGATCATTAAAGTCCAATAATTATGCGGTTGGTCTAATGACCTTCATAATCCTATACAAGATTACACAAATAGAGTTGCATAATTCATTAAATTGATGTTTTATGTATGTTGAATGTATTTTCAAAATGCTTACTAGGATACTTCTTTTTGTCTATAAACTGGTGAAGGTACGAAAATCTCTTGATTATCTGAGATAAAATAGTCTATGGGATGGTTTTCAGAAATAGGTATCTTCTACTTATAAGCACAAATATTTGTAATCTTAGCTAAATTTAGCTTATATCAAAGAATGTGTGTTCATGTTTATGACAGAAGAAAATAGGAGAAATCATGATAAAAATAAAAAAAACAGGTTGGGGAAGATTTTTAGCCAAAGGATATTCAAACGAAAATTTTGAAAAGAGTAAGGAGAGCATAGGACCTGAAATAGATTATTACCGAGATACATCAATAACTAAAGAAAAAGATGATCAATTCAAACACATTGATTATGTCAAGGTGTTAAAAGATATACTACTACGATCTGAGACCCCGATAAATATAGGATTGTATGGTAGGTGGGGGGTTGGAAAGTCATCCATCTTAAGCATGTTAAAAGAACAAATTGAAAAACCAGATTTATCTCAACAATTTAGATATCTGTATGTTGATACATGGAAGCTATCTCCTCAAACGCTTAAACAAGAAGTACTTGTAGAACTTAACACACAACTAAAAACATTCACTGCATCACAAATTGAAGATAAGCTGTATAATGTTAAACAGGAAATGTATTTTGATAGAAGCATAATAAAAGCCGGTTGGCCTTTATTGATAGTACTTGGTGGTGGCATCCTTGGTTATCTATTATATGGACAACAAACAACAGAATTATTGGCTGTAATTGGTATTTCTTCAGTCATATCAGTACTGTCAACATTAATTCAATCTATAATTACTCCTGCCAAAAGAATCACTCCGCAAGCTGTATCATCTCACCAATTTGACGTCTTGTACGAAAAAATGATTTGCAATGAAGGGAAAAGGAAACTTGCAATCGTAATAGACAATCTTGATCGATGCAGTGATGAAGTCGCAGTAGAACTACTAGGACTGATTCAATCCTTCATGACTAAACCAAATTGTATAAACATTTTAGCCTGTGACGATGAAGCAATAATAAATCATTTACGACAAGTAAAAGGCGAATCTTATACAGACAAAGAAGGCAATGAATTTTTAAGTAAATTCTTTCAGGTGACGATCAGAATTCCACCATTCATACCGGAAAATTTGGATTCATATGTTGCTGGACTAATGGGGAAACGTCATAATATTCCATTTCATCCCTCTGTTAAACCTGTACTGATATCTGGTGCAGTTAAAAATCCCAGAAAAGTAAATCAATTTCTAAATAACTTGGTTGCATTATATAGATTGGCAGTTCTGAAAGAAGGTGGTAAGAGCTTACCACCTAACTCGATTACGAAACGTACAGATTTTCTAACTAAGATAATAATTTTACATCATGAATGGCCACAATTTTATGATGAATTAGATAAGGTTCAGGATCCTCGATTACTTGATAGTAAAAGTGTGGAATTCACAAATTGGTATTCAAAAAATGCGGAAAAGCAAGGACAAAATGAATATGAAGAACAACAATATGATGGATTAAAAGATTTCTTAACTGATACACGATATTGTAAAGTTGATGACATCAAACCATTTCTACGATTAAATCAACCATCCTATGAAGGAGAAATACCAGATATAGAGAAATTTGATAATAATGTACGGGGAAATAGGACTGTGTCAATTTTAGATACATTAGATAAGGCAGATGAAAAAGGAAAAGAAAACCACATTAAAAAAATGCGTGATCTTAATGATCAATATGAAAAAGAAGGTTCCTTCCTAGGGTTACTAAATACTACGCAAGCAATGATTAGTGCCTGCGAAGTTATAACAAGTCCTTCTACCAGAGAAATAGCTCTTAGAAGCTTAGGAAAGTGTGTGGGTTCAGAACTTATGAGCGCACATTTAACAGAATACGATCTAGATAAATTATTTCCACTAATAAAAGAAATGCCACCTTATTTTGCTGACATACTATACAGGAATTTTATGGGATATGCTGATATTGAAAATGCTTTAAATGAAAAATTAATAACAAAAATTTTGGAGAACAGTTCCACAATTTCAGTTGATGTTTTGGGTGAGTATGATACGATCATCTCTAATCTGTTTGATAAATATCAAGAGAAAATTATAGATATAATTATGAAAAATTGTAATTCTACTAATTGGAATAGTAATAAATTCGCCAAACCGATCCAATTCATCACATTTCTTATAAACAAAATAAATTTTGATAGTTCTCCTCTAGATGACAAACGAATTGACACCTATTTAGCAATCCAAAATTTCATAGATCCGTCAGAAAGAAACTCTTTGGTAAATCACTTGCAAGAAACAGTTGATAAATTTACGAATCCACCTGCTTTGCTACCATCTAAAGTTTTAGAAATAATTGAGAGCTTTAATGAAGAGTTAGTTAGAGGCATACATTCATCTGTAAATAATCTGTTTGATTCATTGACGATGACAACAACAACCATGCCAGACGTAAATCAAAGGAAGCGTATTTTCGAAATATTGTTCAAATTAATTGACATTACAAAAGGAGATACCGAATGATAAATTCTAATTCAATAACAAAATTCAAAGAATCTTTGGCAAATTTCATTGAGTCTGGGGATAACGAATTGTTAAAGTGGTTTATTGATTTAGATAAAGAATCCAAATCAAATTTGCTTAATTCTGATATTTTTCTAATTAAATTCTGGAATGCTTTTGTTCGTAATGGCTTGCAGAATGTGGATATTTTTAATTATCTTGCAGCTTCCTCCTCACATGATTCTAGAAATCAAATAGGCAGGCTATTTTCATCACTAATTGAGACAAAACAGCAGAATCAATATTCTACATTATTAACATTGTTTATAGAAAAATATTCAGAATGGCCAGTAGAAATTGTCAAACCTATACAAAATGCCTGCATATCCATTGCATTGCAAATTGGTGCGCCGCATGATGTAGAGTTATTTAATGCTGTTTTGTTCACGAATTATGATATATCTAATGAGCAACTCCAACAAATTTCCACTCTTATGATACCACGACTTACCAATCCTGATACAAAAACACGAGAAAATGCCCTTGGATTATTGAAAATTATAAATGAGAAATTCGATACCGGCGACTCTGTTATAATTAAAAGTTGTATAGAAAATGCCAAAAAACTATTAGATGCAAATGATGTGAATTGTAGAAATTTAATAGATTATGTGTTAAGTTCCCCTAATAAGATACCCGCAAAACAGATAGAACATTTGATTGAAATAATGAAAAAAAATCTCTTAGCAACCAAGCCTCCACAAATACTGTTGCTATTGTTAGATTACGTACCAAAAATTATCATGGAACTTAATAGACATGAGGTTCTTTACGCTACATTAGATCTTGCTAAAACTTCACAAGATGATAATGTGAAGAATAAATGTTTTGACATCCTTAGATCTAATAAAAAACTTCTAAATTTCAAAGATGAGGAAAAAATTACAAAAGTTTTTGGCGAAGATTTTTTCGAACCAAAACCTAATAGTAGTAAAAGTTAGAAACTTAAGAACTCGAATTCAATTACGGTTTGTGAATGTTGAATAAGGATTATCATAATAAATTAATTATGTGTTTTTTGAAATATCACATAATAATTTTTCTCAATTTTATTTTTTCTGTAATTATTTTATATTACTTGCACTTTTAATGATCATTCTTAAATAACCTGCATTGAATAAGCAAGTTCTTGTTTGATCGACGTTGGCGAATACTCGCCAGTATTTTCATAGCTGTCATACTTGTATCAAGTTCACTTGCACCATTTCAGAATTTTTCAACAAAATCTAATGATCAAGGCAATATTATTCAAAAGGCATTTGCCACATCTGGTAGCGATATCACCAAGATAGGCAATTATGTAATATTTGGATTCAATGGTGTGAGATTAGAAAAAAGTGACACAGTTACAAGTGGTAATGTTGGAGCTCAGAATGCAACAGCCGAGATCCATATTGAGCAAAATTCTAAGATATTGTCAGCTCCACAATCTGCACTTGTCGGAGATATTGTAACTATTGAAAAAAATGTCACTGTCAATGATGTTTTTTATAATCAACTCAATAATCAGGGAACAATTCAGGGAACCAAAAACACTCCTCTTGCACTACCTGTTGTAAAATCCCTTCCAGCATTTCCAAATTTTGTTGCAGGCTCTACTCCTATTAGTGTGAACAAAGGTTCTTCATTGGTATTACAATCTGGCAATTACGGCGATATTTCAGTTGATCAGTTTGCAACACTGGAATTTTCTGGAGGAATATACAACATTAATTCGCTTGTTGTTCAAAAGAATGCAAAGATATTGTTTGATGCAGGTTCCCAGGTTAGAATAAGCACTGAACTGAATGCAGACCATGATGTTACCATTGGTCCATCTGCAACCGCAACTACACTAAACGCAACAGGAATAATATTCTATGCAGGAACTGACGTAGAGATAGCGAAAAATGCAATCATCAAGGCAAATTTCTATACTCCAAATGGTGAGGTTAGAATTGGTGCATCTAGTACTGCAACAGGCTCTTTCATTGGAAATACTGTCAGGATAGAGAAAAACTCGGTACTGAATTTTGGTTCTGCCTTTGCACTGCCAAATATAACATGGACACCTCCTTTTTTTAGCATTCAGGCAAAGCCTTCCGTACCACTAACTCTTAATTTCACTAGCGATGGACAAATTCAAATTGCTTCAGTGATAATTTCAAATCAGCTAAGTGGCATAATAACTGCACCATCAAGTGTTTCAAACATATCGAACGGTGTTCTTCAACAATTACCAATAACAATAACAATTCCTCCTGGAACAACAAGTGGATGGCATAATGGAACAATTACCTTATCAGAGAACAGTATTGCATTATCAAATTCATTTGTTCTCAATATACTGATTCCTACTGTTACTACAACCACAGTACCTGTTTCTAATGGCACATATGAATACGTACAAACCCCATCATATTCACCATTCTTTAATAATACCAGTGATGTTGCAGTTTACTTTACCTTCACTAACGGAACTCAAGTCCCACTCCAAACGTACTATGATGTATTTCCGAGTGGTAGTGTATTGCCAATCTCATTCGTTGTACCGCCTAATTCTCAAAACTCGATTCCAATTTCTTTTAATCCGTTAGATATGCTTACTAAGATTCTGTTTCCAACCAAATCCTCTTCTATTCCAGAAGTCTCAGCTGTCGTAGGCACTACAACACCACAGAATCAATGTACGAATTATGGTATATCTTATGGTTTTGAAAAATATACACAATCGAAAATAACAAATGACATTTCTGTAGCAAACACTGCTCTTAGTGTAAATCCTAATAATCCGTTGATAATACGAGATGATATTCGTTGGAGAGTTGTTGACTCTGGTCAGTTCGCAAGCGATGGGAAAACTTGGCTCCCTAATTACAATGATCATGTAATTGATAATTATTTCAGTAAACTTCCATCTGGTAATGTTTTTGTGATTCTTAGCGTACAGGATCCACCCCATGACATAGCCGTAAAAGGCAAAATTCAAGGAACCGATAGGACATTTGCTGAATTTTTGTACAAGAATGCTGCCAATGATTTTATAGCTCACACGATGAGCCACATCACAGCCAATAATACAGAGCATAATAGGGTTGTATATTGGCAGATAGATAACGAACCAAACATGCATCCAGTATTGACTAACAAAAAATTTTCATTTCCAATAGGCAATATCTTTTATTCAGACTGGCGTACAACTGCTGATGCAACTCAATTCTGGTTGGGAACTGCAAAGAGTCTTGATCCTACAAGACCTACTGTGATAAATGTTTATCAAACAGATCTATCTGCACTTAATTTTACATATGAACCTTATAGAAATCTACTTGCTAGCGACCACGTGATTGGACAAAAATTAATTAACAATCTGGGAATAATGAGTTTTGACATTTACCCTGATCAATGGTCACTAGGGTTACAGAATGTAGTAATAGGTTTTCAGAATGCAATGACACTTGTAAAAGATCAATTTACCTATTCACAGAGCACATTCACTTTTGCTGGCAGATGGGGAATAGCTGAGATGGCAGCTGGTCCAAAACTGCCATATTTGGGAAATTTTGTATTTGTAACTCAAAATGTTACCCCCACGGATGTCTCAAATATGATAAACATAACACGAACTTCACAATTTGGCGGTCAATTCCCTGCTTTTATCTCACTCTTCCAACTAAGAGCTCTTGATGCAGGACCTCTAGCTAAATTCTATCCATTTGATGATGCATATGGTCTTGTGAGTGACACAAGCCAACTTACCAATGATGGTAATAACAATACTCCAAACTTTTTAGGATCTATTGAAAAATCAGTTGTACAAAACTGTCCAGCCGCCACAGTAGATGCTCTTGATCTTGCAGTAGCAAACCTTGGCTCTAACAATGTCTCCATTCTGCTTGGAAATAGAGATGGTACGTTTGGTGCACCAACTAATTTTGCAGTAGGAAATACTCCTATTCATGTTGCATCTGGTGACTTTAACGGTGACGGAAAACTAGATCTTGCAGTAGTTAACAATGTCTCTAACAATGTCTCCATTCTGCTTGGAAATGGAGATGGTACGTTTGGTGCACCAACTAATTTTGCAGTAGGAAATACTCCTGTATACGTCGCAGTTGCTGACTTTAACGGCGACGGCAAACTAGATCTGGCAGTAACAAATGAATTAGCTAGCACTGTCTCAATTCTGCTTGGAAATGGCGATGGTACATTTGGTGCACAAACTACCTATGCAGTAGGAGATGAGCCTATAGGTATTGCAGTTGGTGACTTTAACGGCGACGGAAAACTAGATCTAGCAGTGTCTAACGCTAGCGCTAATTCTCAAAGCGTATCAATACTACTTGGAAATGGCAATGGTACATTTGGTCAGGCAACTAATTTTGCAGTAGGAGGAATTACTCCGGTTCATATTGTAGCTGGTGACTTTAACGGCGACGGAAAACTAGATCTGGCTACAGCTAACGAGAACTCTGGCAATATCTCGATACTACTTGGTACAGGAACCGGCTCATTTGGTACGGCAACTACCTTTGTAGTAGGAAATACTCCTGATCGTATTGCAGTTGGTGACTTTAACGGCGACGGAAAACTAGATCTAGCAGTGTCTAACGCGAGATCTAACGATATCTCAATACTACTTGGTACAGGAACTGGCTCATTTGGTACTGCAACTAATTTTGCAGCGGGAGGAACTCTGACAGCCTCAGTTACAGTTGCTGACTTTAACGGCGACGGCAAACTAGATCTAGCAGTAGCTAACGAGAACTCTAACAATGTTGCAATACTACTTGGTACAGGAACCGGTTCATTTGGTACTGCAACTACCTTTGCAGCAGGAAATACTCCAGGATCAATTGCGATTGGCAATTTTCACTCCAAAACAGGCGTACTCAGTAAAAGTAAACTTGTAGATTATTATATTTACAATAATGCAAATGGAAATCCAGTAAAAGATTATTGTACTAATACGGGAAGTACTGGCTGTTTACCTGAAAACGATATGGTGTTAACACCGGTCAATTCACTATGTCAACTGACCGGACTAATTGACAATAGTTGTGGTTTCTTTAGTGACGGTCAATACGGCAGTTTTAGCAACCCATTGACTTGGTTTTCTGACGGAACAACTTCATACTCCATCAATACTTGGATTAATCTAAACGGTTCTCGCGGAAGTGGTGCAGGCACATTGTTACTTAGCACCGCCCAAAATACACACGTAGACGGAATTAACATTTACATATATCACGGTAGAGGCAACGCCAACGATACAGAATGGACAATACATAATAGTGGTGGTACGTATATTTTGGACGTACCAACGCCGGCAAACTCACTTACGAACCTAAATCAGTGGTACATGTTGACATATACATTAGATAACACAGGCAGTTCAAACAATGCAAAAATATACATCAACGGTCAACTAGCAGCCCAAGGAAGTGTTACCGGTCTTAATGCATTTGAAACTCCTACTTGGGGCAGCTGTTGTACTAGTAGTGGTTCCACCCAACCACTTGGTGGCAAAACAGATGAAACATCATTCTGGCAAAGAGTACTTGCACCTAGTGAGATTGGACAATTGTATAACAATGGTCATGGGCTTTCCTTATTACCTGCAGTTCCAGGTACAGTTGCAGGTACTATACAAGTAGGAAATAGTCCTATTGGAATTGGAGTAAACACTCAAACAAACAAGATCTATGTAGGTAATCAAAACGATAACACAATATCAATAGTTGACGCAAACACAAACAGTGTCATAAAGACAATAGCAGTAGGAGCTCGTCCTCTTGGTGTTGATGTAAACACTCAAACAAATATGATCTATGTGGCGAATTTTAATTCTGGTACAGTATCAGTGATAAACGGTGTAACAGATACAGTTGTCAATACCGTAACAGTAGGCACTTCCCCTGTAGGTGTGGGAGTAAATCCTGTAACAAACAAGATTTACGTAGGCAATTTTAATTCTGGTACAGTATCAGTAATAGACGGCACTACAAATAATGTTGTAAATACGATTTCAACAGGTTTTGGCACTTCGGGTATAGGGGTAAACACTGCAACAAACAAGATTTATGCAGTTAATGCTCAGGCAAATGGAGGAGGCAATCCAGGGACAGTCTCTGTAATTGACGGTTCAAATGACAGTGTTCTATCTACAATTGTAGTAGGTCAGAACCCTCAAGATGTAGTGGTAAATCCTACAACAAACAAGATCTACGTAACCAACCAATTTTCTAATACAATATCAGTAATAGATGGCACAACCAATTCTATTGCATCTACTATATTAACGTCAGGAGGTCCTGGCGAGATGGGAATAAACGCTGTAACAAACAAGATTTACTATCCTACTAATTCAGGTACGATTCAAGTTATAGATGGAAATACAAACAATATTGTAAATACGATATCAGTAGGTTTTGGTGTCCCTGGCTTCGTTGCAACTAACACCAACACAAACAAAGTCTATGTTGGTGATCAAAATTCTAATATTGTTTATGTAATAAACGGCTTTTAACAGAATCGTGTTTCGTAACTTAATTCAACTATCTCTTAATTTGATAATGGAAAATGGTTGTAAGAATCTAATCTATTCTTAAAATTTTAAGAACTTGAAAATAATTGAGAAATTAAAATTACTTAAAACAAATTGATTAACTGATTTCATATTACGCATCTACTCTGGTTTGGGTTATCAACCTTTCTTGCTTTTTGAAATGGCTAATGCAAACTCTTCTACTATATCATTCCAGTTTTTTGCCTTGATGATGCCACTTGCCACTAGGATTCCTTTTGCTCCAAGCTGCATGGCTTTTGCAACATCTTTGCCTGACACTATTCCTGCACCACACAATAGTTTTGTGGAATTTTTTGCCTGTTTTACTGCCATGACTGATTTTGTAATTACTTCGGGTTTTTCTTTTGAAACAGCCTTGCCAGTCCCTATTAATTCTGGTGGCTCTATGGCAATATAGTCTGGATTTAGTTTGGCGTATTTTTTTGCCTCGCTTACGTCCTTGACACAAACTACTGAAATCATGCCTAGTTTTTTGAGCCTTGATACTAATTCTGTGATCTCTTTTTCAGAAATGCGATGTTCACTGTGATTGATTAGTGAACCACTCACATTTGATTTTTTGATAATCTCTGGAACTATGAATCCAGTCGTGCTTCCTGTGTTTGCAACATCCACATGTTGAGCTAAAACAGGAATGGAAATCTTTGCAATTTCAGATAAAAGATGTTGCGGTGGAACTACAGCTATTTTTATTTTGTATTTTTTTGAAATTTTTTCTGCTATTTTAGCTAGTTTAGAGGCATTTGCACCTGATACTTCTTCATAGTTTTTGAAATTTATGATAAACAAACTATTGGTGTTTATGCTTGCCTGAATATATAGATTGAAATCAAAAATACTATTCTGAAATTATGAATAATTCAAATATCAAATAATTTTGTTAAAAAGAAAATTTTGATTTTCTTGTTATTGCTACAACGCCAATAACTGACATTGCAATAATCATACCAGCAACTGGACCAAATTCTGGAACTGCATTCTGTGCTGTACCTTGAAAGAGTAGCACCTCACCCTTTGTACCAGTCCAAGTCGATGGATCTGTACCAGGTAATCCTATTCCATTTAGTGTTATACTAATACCTACAGGATTAGAAGACGCCAAATTGTTGGTCGTTTGCATGTCATTGCCAGTATGTGTATGTCCTGCAGTATTGGAGAGGATCTCATTTCCATCTTGTGTTACAGATATTGCATAGTTTTGATGTTTGATTTGATTTCCTTGGGAATCTGTGAATGACAATGTTATTGAGAGTGGTTGTCCGCTTGAAGGGGGATTGGGTGAATAAGTAACTATGACTTGCTCTGAACCATCCTTTGTTGTAGCTTTCATCATGGCCATGACAGGCATGCTTCCTACAGAAGTAATTCCAAGGTTGCCTGAATGTACTGCTCCGTTGTTATTACTTGAGCTATACTCTTGATATTGTCCAAAAACTGTTGGAGCTAATGAAAGTGTAGCGACTAGTGATAAAACACCAAACAATATACCTATTGATTTTGATTTCATGTGTTAGTTATTCTTGATAGTAAGAACTAGTATATCAATTTCATCTTTTGGTGATTGTTGGTTCAGTAAATATGTGTTCGAAAACTTTCTTATAGAATATTATGGAATAATATGGTATGCCACTTTCAAATAACATCATTATTAGTTTAAACGAAATTACAGCATCGGTTTCAAGTAAAAAACATCTAAAACCTGAGGATGAAACCATGATAAAAGGAATATTTCAAAACATACTTGAAAGCGGTGGTATTTTTAACATTGATGAGATTGAGAGTTGGTTTGCTCTTGAAGGCTCTTGGCATGATAAATCAACAGTTGAACGTATTCTAAACATCGTACATTATCAACAAGCAAAGTATGACGCAAATAATAAATTAAAATTCATGTCAGATGATTGTAGCTGTAGTAAATCTTAATTTTATAAATTAAAAATTGGATTAAAAATTTACTTTTTAATTCCAAGCGTTCTGTTTTTGAGACGCAAGTATGTGTTATGACACTTGCGGCATCTTGTTGCCCCGATTGGATTTTTTGCGCCACATGCAAAACAGACCTTAAAGTGAAGCCTTGCTTTTTGCGCAATTTGTTTTTTTAGTGGATCTGTTATTGGCATTTTCTCTTCCTACTTTATGACACTATTTGATTCTACCTTTTATGTCAAGCTTTCCAGCCAAGAGCATTGATACCTCGGCCGGCCTTTTTGCTACTGGAACGTTTGCTTTAGCATACATTGAGACTTTGGATTCTGCAGAACCATAATTTCCGTAAATTATTGCACCTGCGTGACCCATTCTTTTTTCCTTTGGTGCGGCTCTTCCTGCAATATATGCAACTACAGGTTTGTCAAACTTGGTATCAATAATGTGCTGTGCAAGCATTTCCTCTGCATCGCCTCCAATCTCTCCAACAACTACAACACCGTCTATGTTAGCTCCGTTTCTAATTCGCTCAAATGCCTCTATTACTGGTGTTCCGTTGATTGGATCGCCCCCAATTCCAAGGCATACACTTTGGCCAAAGTTTGCAAGCGATAGATTGTATGATACCTCGTACATCAAAGTTCCACTTCTTGATAAAACTGCAATTCTGCCTGGTTTAAAAGGTGATGCAGGCATGATTCCAATTTTCATAACCCCTGGAATTATTATTCCGGGTGTGTTTGGACCAATTACTATGGCATCTTTTTTCTTGGCAAGCTCAATTGTCTTCATGGAATCTCTTACCGGTACATGTTCTGGAATGGCGATAAGTAATTTGATGCCAGCTTCTAGTGCTTCAACTGCTGCTTCCAAAAAGAATTTTGCTGGAACAAAGACTACTGAAATTTTAGCACCTGTTGCATCAACTGCCTCTTTTACTGTATTGTAAATTGGTGTTTGCTCAAACTTTTGACCACCTTTACCTGGCGTTACTCCAGCTACAATGTTTGTTCCATAAGCAAGCATCTGTTGTGTGTGAAATGATCCGAATTTACCAGTTATACCCTGTATGATTACTGGCTTTTTCTTGTAATCCAAGTCTCCTTCTTTTCCTATTAAAAGTTCAAAAAGATCAACCAATTTTATTTACCTCTATTACTGCAGCATTTATTGCTTCTTCAACTGTATCATACATCTTTGTTCTAGAACCTTTTAGCATTTCTTTTGACTTGTCAGCTTCTGCACCTGACATTCTTGCAAAGACTGGAACATCTAATATTTTGTCTTCATATGCTTTGATAAATGCAGTTGCAACCGTTGTGGTTTTTACAATTCCTCCATAAAGATTTACTAAGATTCCTTTTATTTTTTTCATTTTGCTAATTAAAGTAAGTGCTTCGTAAACGGTATCTGTTGTTGCACCGCCACCTACATCCAAAAAGCAAGCTGGTTTTCCACCATGATCTGATAACATGTCTAGTGATGACATGACCAATCCAGCTCCGTTTCCAACAACTGCAATGTTTCCATCTAATTCAACTAGAGAAAAGCCACTTTTTTCTGCACGCTCTTCTAGGTCGGAGACTTCTTGGAATCTGCGTAATTCATCATGTCTGAACATGGCATTATCATCAATTATGACCTTGCCGTCTAGTGCTACTACTGAACCATCACCTAGTATTGCAAGTGGGTTTATCTCTGCCAACTCTGCTTCTTTTTCTGTAGTAATTTTAGATAGTTTTTGTAATATGTCTACAAATTCTGTGGCAGTCTTGTCTTTTAGGCCCATCAGCTGTGCCACTTCTTGAGCAGTTTTTGTATCAACATCTCCTAAACCAACTTCTCTTATGATTTGATTTTTTACTGATTCAATTTCTACACCGCCTTCTGCTGATGCAATGATGGTGTAGCATCTCTTTCCTCTGTTTAAAAATAATGAAAGATAAAGTTCTTTTTTAATATCTGCCATTTTTTCAAGCAGTATTGCTTTTGTCTTTTCACCTTTGACTACTTTTTGCATAATTTCTGGATACTTTAATTCAAACTCATCTGCGTTTTGGCACTTTTGTATTGCGCCTGCTTTGCCTCTACCACCTACTGCCATCTGAGCTTTAATGACAAATGGAAAACCAAGTACTGCTGCATCTTTTCTTCCTTGTTCGATATTAGTTGACGTTAGCCCTTTTGGAATTGGAATTCCATATTCGGCAAACAATGTCTTTGCCTGGTATTCTAGGAGACGCATGCAAACTTTTCTTTTTTATGGTCTTTATAATCTGTTGGGTATTTTTCTTCAGATGATGATTCTTACAGGATGCAAACTTTCAGTGAATTCAGATTCATGAAAATCCAAGTCTTACATGACTCGAATCAAAAATAAATGTCTAATTAAAAAATAAAAAAAGGGGAGTAATTTAGACTGGAGCTTGCCAGTCGTCTTGTGCGGTGATTCCGCCGTCAGTCCAAGTCCATGTTATTTTCTGGTATGTGAAAGAGATTTCCTCATATTCTCCATACATGTTCACGTGTGGATCATCTTGGGAATTTAGACTAGTCTGCCTGAGTGAGGAAATGTTGGCGTTGGTCAACTCTATTTTAAAGTACAAGGTTTCCTTGCCGTCCAGTCCTGTTTGATAATAATCAAGCTCAACGGTTGGAAGATTCTCGTTAGATGTTATAGAGTTGTAAAGTAGCGGTGTTGCCTTGTCGATGTGTGTTATAATCACTAGTGGTTGATGCACTCTCTTTCCAGTTGGCAGTCCTGATGCTGGATCCCTTGGACTTAATATCGCATGCTCTACTGCAATTACAGCAATCGTATCTTCTTTTCCTTTTTGTGTTACACTACCTTTGATGACTCCCTGTTTTTGTCCAGTTACTTTTAGGAACTTTGTTATCGATGGAGCTTGCTCATTACCAGAACCGCCAGTACCCGATGAACCTGCTGGACCTTGTGGGCCTTGTGGACCTGCTGGACCAGTAGCTCCTGCTGGACCTGGAACTGTACTAGCTGGACCTGCTGGACCTTGCGGACCTGCCATGCCACAAGTTACTGTCTCGTAGCTGTCAGAAATTATCTTGATGTTCAAGCTTGCTTTCTGCGCTGGTGTTAGTTGGTATTGACTTGCAAGTGTGTCAGCAATTTCCTGTTTTAGGTTTGCCACAACACCTGGCTGATCAGATATTTTCAGATCAAGCTCTGTGTTGAGCATTTGTGCTGGAATATTTCCAATTGGACGTGGTCCATTATCACTTCCTTCCCTGTTTGTTTGTATAGTAAAGACAATCTTGTCCCAATGTTGGACTTGATCACCTGGAGGACATTGTGATGTAGTAGATGGTGCTGTTTGGGCTAGTGCTGTACTAAGTGTGTTTGATGTAAGAATAATTCCGGAAAGAATTATTGTTGCTGCTATACTCAGAATGAGTATGGTCTTGTTTGTTTTGTATGTCATTAAACGGGTTTATGGAATCATGGGTATATACAGATGATCTCCAAATTTGGAAATAATCTGAATGTGGCAATATGAATAATGCACTAGTCCATCGAGTACTATTACATGACTTGAATCTTTGTTGACACTACAATTGTTGACAGTATTGAAATTGCAAGTACTAGTACTGCAATAGAACCAAACTCTGGAACAGCAGACGATGACTGAATAGGCCCAATGTTCACTTCCCCTACCATCCACTTGTCGATTTTATCGGAATATTTGTACGTTCCAGCATTATAGAAAATAAAGGAATATGTCTTTCCTGGTGCAATTGTACCACTATCAAATATAGTTCCTATTTGGTTTGCATATGGCAGACCATTTACTATAGTGTGATCAACATTGTCATTGTTTGTCCATGTTACAGTATCGCCGGGAGAAATGTTCAATATGCTTGGGGTAAAGCAGGTAGCTGTTTCTGAGCAATAGTGACTAGGACCTGAGCCTGGAATAATACTTACTTGAAATGTATCTGCAAAGACTGATGGAATAATTGTAATGATTCCAAGAGCCAGGATGAATGCAAAAATAATGTGATATTGATTTACGTACAACATTTGGAGTAACTGTAAATTGTGATGGTATTATATGACTTTGATCATGCGTAAATACTTGCAAAACAACTATGATTTATGAAAACTGCAAAGACAAAAGCAATCTCAGGAGTAGAGAAGATGACAAAACAAGAAATGGCTAAAATAATAAAAACTGCCAAAAAAGAAGCCGACTCTTCTGGAAAAGAGAATACTGTTTCAATCTGTGATGTTATGAAAAATAACACATCAGAAGTAATTCAAAAAATAGAATCAAAATTTCCAATCTATGCGCAACTTTACACGGATCTTTATACAAAATATCTTCACACTATTGATGACCTTTATAGCACCTGTTATGTATCCGAAAAGGAATTTTTTGATAAACTAGGAATGGATAAGAAAGCACTTCAAGCCTTTGACACTTATTGGAAGTCTATTGCCAATATGACTATATCTCAAATTGACATGGCAGCAAATTTTGCAAAAATGTATGTACAATTTAGGCTTGCCGCAATAGACTCGTATGATAAAGTAGCTCATATGATGATGGATAGTTATGCAAGATCTTGGAACCAGCTTAATTCGTATAATAAAAAATAATCATACTAATTACAGAACCAATTAGTTTGGGATTTTACATAAAATGTTTACTTGCTGTAGTTATTTTAACTGGTCTTCAAGAAAGTCAACACACCGCTGTAAGAGATCTTTGCTTTGTCTCATCAACCAATCTGGAAATTCACCTATTGGAAAAACCAACTGTTGTTGAACACTTGGTACAATTCCTCCTCCTGATGTTATGACTTGGATGACAATATATCCTTCAGTTAGTGTACAGATGGTTTCTTGGTATGACTCTCCTTCCTCTTCCATCGTGTTTCGGTATAATACTATGGGCGTTTTGGTTTTGGCAACATGTAATGAGCCTTTTTTGAGAAGCTCAGAAAAATGGTTTAAGAGCCATCCATCTAGGGTGCTTTGCTTTACCATGATTCCATATGTATGATTAATTATTTAATCACCTCGAATTGTTAGAAATTTACTATTACTCTGATGAAATTATTAGGAATGTATAGATCTTAAAATCAGGTTATTCGCTTATTCCCTTCATAAAAGCTGCAATCTCTTTATCATATTCGAATTCTTTTAGCTTAGATTTGATTGAACTAATGGTGGAATTGTATATGTAAGAGCCATGTCGCATCAGTACCGCCTTCAAATACTCAGGATGATCATAACAATCTTGCAAGCTACAATTTTGCATTGAAGCAAGCTGATTGATAACTGTAGCATAGGTACCTTTTCCAATGTTAATCAGTACGTTTTCTATAGTGGATGTAACCAGTGTTTTTTTCATTAAACGGTTACGGATTTGATCGTTAGGATTACTATTACTAGCAAATGAGTAATTGGAGATGTTCAAAAAATATCGCTCGTCTGACTCCTCTGTTATTCCAAAACAATCTATCAAAGGGTGTATTGCAAATAACGATAAAAATGATACAACTACAAAAGATACATTTTGCAAATTCAAGGTTTTCATTTCTTTATAATAGATATTCTGTTTTTGAAGTTAATAAAGTATCATCAGTATTAATTATTACTCTTAATTTTTATATCTAATATTTGGGTTTTTTAAGAAATTTGATTTGTCAAATTCTGTTATGTTCTTAGATCTGTTTTAGTTTTTTACAAGCTGGACATCTAGGACCATAATCACGGTCTTTACTCACAATGATTTTATGACATCCTAGACAATAGTAGTAATTGGTCATTTTATTTTACTCCACCGAGATACGTATTTTTTGTCCATCAATATCATCTTCTTTGTAGACTTTGGCCTTGTCCGAGAAATCTACACGCTTTACTCTGACCAAAAATGCAAGATCATTTTGTTTTTCCTTTATCATCTCAAGTGACTCTTCATCAAGATCCAAAATGTACGCGGCTTCCAAGACATCAGTTGGATTGTAGCCACGTTCTTTTCTTAAAACCTGTAGTCTTCTTGCAATATCTCTTACCATTCCACGTGCCATCATCTCTCTATTTCTTGACGTGGATATGAAAACAATAAGGGATTCATGACGTGCCATGGCGTATTTTTCCTGTTCTGCAAAATCAATTACAAAATCTTCTTTATCCAATACTAGACTGTTTCCGCCAAGATCAAATGAATACGAGTCTTTTTTCAATAAATCGTCTATGATTTGTTGTGGAGGTGTGATTTCAAATTTTGATAACAGCTTACCCATGTCCTGTTTTGCTTTTGGTCCGATCTTCTTTCTATCAAATTCTACTTTTGGTATTATGGGAAGATTAGATTTTAATAAATTTGCAACAAGCTTAAGGCCTTCACTTTTTTCCAGTTCTATTATTTTATATTTTTCAACATTTAGTTGTGAAAGTAATAGATTAGATAATGATTCAAGTTTTTTTTGTTGAGATGGTTCAACACAAACTATTGCTTCGTTTAATGGCCATCGGCGCTTTAGCTTACCCTTCATTCTTGCTGCAGCAGAAATTGAAATAACCTCTTTTAGTAAATCAAACGCCTCTTCTACAGAATCATCTACAAGAGACTTTTGTGGTACAGGCCAGTTTTCTAATAGAATGCTTTTCTTTTCACCAAATGACGCATACAAATATTCTGTTGTAAATGGGCAAATGGGATGCAACAAGACATCAAATGTTTTGAGAATCTCTGACAACGTTGCATATATCGCGAGTCTTCTCTCATGTTGAGAATCATCTTCAGTCCAAAGATCCTCTCGTGTAATGGGTATGTACACTTGGCTGACAGAGTTTATGATAAAATCATCTAACGCCTTTGCTGCCTCATGAAATTTGCAATTGTCTTGCAGTTCTTTGACTTTGGATATTAGTTTTTGAAGCTTTGATAAAACCCAAATTTCTGGTGATTTTAAAAGATTCTTGTTTTTTGCCCATTCTAATGTGTGGGATTTGTCAAACTTGTCGTATTCACTATTTTGTTTAAAGTAAATGTGCAAGTGATATAATGTGCTTAGAATCTGGTATGGTCTTGATACAAGCTCATCTGTGCTAAAGTTGAGTGGTTCAATTGGACTAGACTTCCATATGAAATACAATCTTATCAAATCAACTGGATATTTTGTCATAAGCTCAATTGCATCCAGAACATTTCCCTGACTCTTGCTCATCTTATTTCCATTTTTGTCCAAAACATGACCTTGAAACAAAAATGATTTGAAAGGAGAAACTGGTTTATCGTTGTAGATTACATTTTCTATCAATAGTGTGTATGCCCATCCTCTGGTCTGATCAATTCCCTCTGTAAGAAAAGCGGCAGGAATGTATTCTGTATATTCTGCATCTGTAAGTGATGCATATGGTGCTGCACCGCTGTTGTGCCACGTATCTAAAACAAATTGCTCTCTTTCCATTTTTGCATCACATTTTTTGCATTTTATTGTGATTTTGTCTATCCAAGGTCTGTGAAGCTCAAAGTTTGGCCCATCTGGAAGATCAGAGGCTTCACTAACTATCTCATTTCTTGAAAAAAACCACTTGTAGTTTCCACAATTCTTACATGTCCATCGAGGAAGTGGACATCCCCATATTCTCTCACGAGATATGCACCATGGGTGCTTGTCTTTTATTATCTCAAGGAATCTGTTTTTTGGAGGATCAAAAAAGTATTCTACATTTTCAGCTGCCTTGACTGCCTTGTCACCTAGTCTGTCTAAAAAGTAAAAAAAGCCTCTTCGTGCAAGCCACAAAAGCTTGTGCTGAGATCTCCAACATAATGGATACTGGTGTTTTATCTTGCCAATTTTTACTAGCGCCCCTTTTTCACGCAATGAATTGACAATTTTTTCGTCTGCATCTCTAACAAATAATCCTGAATATGCACCAGCATCATTTGTAAATTTGGCTTCGTCATTAATTGGATTAAAGATTGGAATTGATCTTTTTGTTGCAATCTCAAAATCTTCTTCGCCGTTTGCAGGAGAAAGGTGCACTAATCCGCTTCCGGTTTGTATATCAACAAAACTTTCTGCAACTGACGTATGAAATTTTTCTAGAATGGATTTTTCTTTTAGCCCTGGTATTTCATCTAAAAGTGGATGGATGTATTTTTTACCTTCCATTTCTGAGCCCTTTATTGTTTTTACAACGGTATAATCTTCAATTTTTGCTTCCTTCATAAATTCTTCTAGTCTTTTTTCGCCAACAAGCCAAGTTTCGGTTCCAACTTTTACATGCACATAATTTTCTTCGGGGCTTAGTCCAACCATTGTATCGGTAACCAAAGTAAATGGCATTGTAGTCCATACAATCAAAAACAGATCTTCATCTCTCATCTTTACCTTGTAGTAAAGTGAAGGATCTTGAACTGTGTCATATCCTTGGTTTACCTCTGCATGACTAAGTGATGTCTGGCAGCTTGGACAGTATGCAACAATCTTGTAGTCTTCTGAAAGTATGCCAATCTCATTTGCCTTTTTAAGATACTTCCATTCGCGTTCAATGTATTCGTCCTTGTATGTCCAGTATGCTTTTTCTTGGTTAAACGACATGCCCATAAGCTTGTCTGCTTCAACCCATTTTTCATTAAACTTGAATACAATTTTTTTGCACTCTGATACAAGTTTTTCAATTCCTGCAGATTCTATCACTTCTGATTTGCTTCCTGAAATGCCAAGCTCTTTTTCTGCTTGTAGCTCAACTGGTAACCCCTGTGTATCCCATCCTGCATTGAAAATTACCTTGTTTCCACATAATGTCATGTATCTATACCAAAGGTCTTTGATTACACGGCCTCGCAAGTGGCCTGCATGCGGGGTGCCGTTCATGGTGGGCGGTCCTTCGATAAATGCGATTTTTTTAGTCTTGTTTGGAGATTCAAAAATTAATTTT
>Ga0207081_1067_pt1 | contig 20886 bp, 18 predicted proteins | sample Alteio_BWMinHeat_59_FD_153524 | JGI IMG/M metagenome (GOLD analysis project Ga0207081, IMG submission 153524) | Enriched cells from forest soil in Barre Woods Harvard Forest LTER site, Petersham, Massachusetts, United States -... | ecosystem: Environmental > Terrestrial > Soil > Temperate forest >... | reverse complement strand
GAATATACTCACTATCCACGACCTCGGACATTATGATACACTGAAAAAAAGGAGCTTTATCCAACATGCTCTTTATAGTCTTTTTTGGTTTAAATATCCTTTGAGGCACATTCAAATTGTAACGGTAGTATCAGAATTCACAAAGAACAAGCTGATAGAGTATTTCCACTTTCCTGCCGACAGGATACGGGTAATTCACAACCCTGTAAAACCGGTCTTTAAATTTTCAAAAAAAGAAAAAATAAATGCTGCGCCGGTGATACTGATGATGGGCACGGGCAAACATAAGAACCTGGACAACCTTATTGAAGCGGTGAAGCTTACCGATTTTCAAATTGACATCATTGGCTGGCCTTCACCCGATGAGCTCGACAAGCTAAAAAAATATGATATTGCCCATACCATTTACAATAGCCTCACTGATGATGAGGTATATGAAAGGTATGTAGCCTGCGATATACTGTTTAATGCATCATATTACGAAGGTTTTGGAATGCCAATAATCGAAGCGCAGTCTGTCGGGCGGCCTGTGGTCACCGGCAATATAGGAGCTATGAAAGAAATTGCAGGGAGCAGTGCGGCTTTGGTGGGCCCGGATAAGCCGGGAGAAATTGAAGATGCCCTTTTGAAACTCGTGCGCGACAAGGCATATTACGATGAACTGGTGGCGCGTGGAAGGGAAAATGTTGCCAAATATCAATACCAGGAAATTGCAGCGCAGTACCTGGAGGTATACAGGGAGTTAAGTAACAGTCTTTAGCAAGGTAGATAGTAAATAGTCACAGATTGAAAAATGCAAAAAATATCGTCTACCTGTATTCAGAGGTAATGCCATACACCATTTCTGTGATGCGGGCATTGGTGAGCCGTCATGGTGCCACTGTAGATTGTGTGTATTGGGATAAGAAAAAAAGGACGCCATTTTCTCCTTTGAATGAGGACGGTATCACTTTTCATAAAAGATCGGAATACGATTATGCCTCATTAAAAAAGTTTGTTGAGGAGCGCAAGCCTTGTATCATATATGTTGTGGGGAGGATGGATAAGCTATATCTTAAAGTGGCGTTGCAGTTCAGATGCCGTTCCGGGGTGCGTGTGGTGTCGGGCAGTGACAATCAATGGACGGGCAGCCTGAAGCAAAGGTTGGCAGCGGCTTTTAGCTTTTTGATCTACCGGAGATACTTCGAATTTTTTTGGGTGCCTGGTCGGCGCCAATCTTTATTTGCGCAAAAAATGGGGTATGCTGAAAAGCGTGGTGATTCTGACGGCACGATTATCAATCACCTGCTCACGGCTGACACTGCTGTTTTTGGCGCTGTTTATGAGCGGAATAAGCAGGCCAAGAGAAACAGGTATCCCCAAAATGTAGTTTTTGCGGGACGGCTTACTGCGTCTAAAGGTGTTGATCTGCTCGTGGCAGCATTTAACGAGGTCAAAGCCGAATATAATAATGACTGGCAACTGATACTGATAGGGGCGGGGAACATGGACGCTAAAAGTAGCGCGCACGTGACGGTGAAGGATTTTATGACTGGTGAAGAGCTGGCTGCGGACAGTATAAACTGGGGCGTTTTCTGCCTGCCAAGCCGTGTGGAGCCCTGGGGCGTGGTGATACATGAATTTACGATGGCGGGGCTGCCTATGATCTGCTCAGATGCGGTGGGCGCTGCTGATGACCTGGTGGTGGAAGGTGAGAATGGCTATATATTTGCCAGCGGCGATAAACAGGCGCTGAAAATAGCACTTATGAAAATGATAGCGAAAAGTGATGAAGAACTACTGTTAATGAGCGAAAAAAGCCATGAGTTGTCGAAGATGCAAAGCCCGGAGATAGCAGCAGATAGCCTGATGAGCATATTGGATTATCCCGGGCGAAGTGAAAAATAATAACTGCAAATGGTACTGATAGACGCATTATTTATCAATAAAGGTGGAGGGGCAGTATTGCTGCGGTACCTTATTGAGAAAATACTGGCACACCCTAAGCGCAATCAGTTTTTTTTTCTGCTCGATCCACGTTTTGATAAGCCGGTTGCGCTTGACACAAATTATGTGGTGATCAACAACAGCATCAGCGACAGGATAAGGTATTATAAACAAAATAAAGACAACTATGCTAAGGTGTTTTGCTTTGCAAATACGCCGCCCCCGGTAAAACTTAGCGTACCTGTTTATACCTATTTCCATAATCAAAAGCTCCTGGAAGCGCCGAAGCAAAAATTTAAGCGCAGCTACTTCAGGACGTACCTGAAATATCTATTTGTAAAACGTTATAACCGGAATACAGATTACTACATAATGCAAACCCCGCACATGGTAAAAGGGCTTACCGCGATCGGTTTAAAAGACACTACCCACTGCATTACTATTCCTTTTTACGACGACCGGAAATATAAGGCACCACATACACCTTTTAACGAAAGAGTGAAGGATGAGTTTGTATTTATCAGCAACCCATCCCCGCAAAAGAATTATCCCGCACTGCTGAACGCATGGGAATATCTTTTAGAAAAAGGGCAAACCCCAAAACTGCATTTAACCATTGATGATACCGCCCCGCAATTGATTGCCAGGGTAAATGCGCTAAATACAAGAGGCTCCCGCATTGCAAATCATGTATACTTAGATCCCCGTGATCTTTATTTTAACTGCCCTTACCTGGTCTTTCCTTCAACGGTAGAAAGCTTCGGCCTGCCACTGATAGAGGCTGTGGACAGTGGCATGAAAGTGCTGGCGTCAAACCTTCCCTATGTATATGATGTAATAAAACCAAGCCTGACTTTTGATCCTTACGATAAAGTGTCCATTGCCGATGCCGTTGTTAAAGCGCTGAACTCCGACTTGCCTTTTCCGGAAGTCGTTACGAAGAATGAGGTGGATAGGTTGGTTGAGTTGTTGATTGGATCAAGTTAATCTTCAAAAAAATTCAGGACGAAAGGTATCCTTTCGTCCTGAAAAATATATTCCTTGTTTTGCGTAACAACTATTTTTTAACCACACTTTGCTTCACAGCAATATTCCCGCCAGCATCAAAAACAGTCACATAATAAACTCCGCCCGGTAAATTGCTTAAAGAAACGGAATTCATGTTCTTGCTGCTTTTGACCGGTTGTCCATAGATGTTTATTACCTGTATCATGGATGGCCCTATGCCCTCTACGTAAATATTATCTGACGTTGGGTTTGGGTAAATTGATATTGCTTTTGCCGCGTTAATAGCAGGAACCGAAACATTGTGGGGACAGTAAACGGCCACTTTCGCACCCATAGTAGTAGTGCCGCAACTGTTCGTTGCGCTGTAGAATATGCTATCCACGCCGGAAGCCACTCCATACACATTCCCCGATGCATCAACGGTGGCTACAGAAGCATTCTGGCTCGACCAGGCGCCGCCTGTTGTGATCTCGTTTAACGAAACTGTGCCGCCCATGCACACACTGTCGTTGCCCACAATAGGATATACCAGGGGCAAAGGATTTACGGTAATATTCAAAGTTGCAGAATCAACACCGCAGGGGCTGGCAATAAGATAGACTATGGTCGTACTGCCGCTCCCGGTACCTAAAACAACGCTGTTGGATCCGCCGCCACCGCCACCGAGAGGGGCGACTCCTGCAATGGTATTTGCAAGGCTTCTCCAGTTACCTCCCGGGGTGGGGTCGGCAAGGTGAATGGTATCTCCCTGGCATACGGTGCCGGAACCGATAATTGGTTGTACAACCGGGGCAGTAGCAACCGTTATGACACGCCCGCGATAGGTGGCGCCGCAGGTGTTGGACACCGTGTAGCGTACCGTGTCTGTACCTAACGAAATGCCGTGAACAGTACTGCCGGTGGTTATCGTGGCAATGGAAGTATTTGTAATGCTCCATGTTCCGCCGGTAGTGGCATCTGCATAGGTAGCCGGCCCTCCACCCAGGCACAGGGTGCCGGGCCCGGTAACCGGCGCCAACGTTGGCGTAGTGTTTACGGTCATATCCAGGGTAGCTGCTGCCGTACCACACGCATTTGTAATGGTATAAGTAATAGTATCTGTGCCCACTGCTTCACCGGTAACAATTCCACCCCCGCTTATTGCGGCAACAAGCGGGTTGCTGCTGCTCCATACCCCACCTGCCGAACCTCCGGTAAGTGATGTGCTTGCGAGGAGGCAAACTGTTGCGCTGCCGCTAATAGGCGCTGCTACCCCCGGTGTGTTCACGGTCATTACTATTGGCGCCGAAAGCGTGAGGATAGTACCGCCGGGCGCGCTTAATAATTCACACATTACCACATCGCCGCTTGCGAGCCCTGCTGTGGAGTAATGAATACTGTCCACACCGACGTGCACACTGTTTTTTAGCCATTGGTAATGCGTACCACCTGATGCAGTAGCTGCAAAAGTGACACCAGTACCTGAACAAATGGTGTCAGATGTGCTGGCAGTAATTGAAATACTCTGCGCCTGTACTTTACTAATCAAAAAACAAAACAAAAAAGCAAAAAAATACTTGAATAAAAATTTCGACATAAATTATAGTTTGCTGTTAGACAATAAGTTACTAAAGTAGTTTAATTTGGGAAAAGAAAAATGTTATGGGTTGTTATCTAAGTATGAAATTACTAAGAATCAAATTTGACCAGACTATTTGTAATTTATTATTTAACGAAAATTATAATGTAGGCGAACTTTTTAGTTATTAAAAGCATAAACAACAGAACCTCGAATGGCAATAGGTTGGACGATATATTGTAATTCTACAAACCCCGCTATAATAATTACTTTTGTCCTAACCGAAACTATATTGAAACAGATCATCCAGTCTTTTAAAACAGGCGAAACTATTTTGGAGGAGGTGCCTGCGCCTATGGTGAAGCGGGGCTGTGTGCTTATTAAGACCTCGCGCAGCCTGGTGTCGGTGGGCACGGAGCGTATGCTGGTGGAGTTTGGCAGGGCCAATATGCTGCAAAAAGCCCGCCAGCAGCCGGAAAGGGTTAAACAAGTGCTCGGCAAGATAAAGACAGATGGGCTGAAGCCGACGCTCAATGCCGTATTTAATAAACTCGGACAGCCCCTGCCGCTCGGCTACTGTAATGTAGGTAAGGTAATAGCCGTGGGTGAAGGTGTAACTGAATATACCATAGGCGACAGGGTAGCATCGAACGGGGCACATGCAGAGTATGTATGTGTGCCCAAAAACCTGTGTGCCCATGTACCGGATAATGTGAGTGATGAAGAGGCTGCTTTTACAGTAATAGGCGCTATAGGGCTACAGGGGCTGCGCCTGTGCAACCCACAATTAGGAGAAACAATAGTAGTAGTTGGGCTGGGCCTTATCGGATTAATAACCGCTGAACTGCTTGTGGCCAACGGTTGCCGCGTGATAGGCATAGACCTGGATGCCAATAAGGTAGCTATTGCGAAGAAAAAAGGGATCACAGCCATAAATCCGAATGAGGGCGGCGACGTGGTGAAACTGGTTAATGCGGTTACCGATGGCATTGGCGCTGATGGCGTTATTATTACTGCCTCTGCAAAGACAGATGAAGTGATAGCGCAGGCCGCAAAAATGAGCCGCAAAAGAGGGCGTATTATATTGGTGGGTGTGGTGGGGCTGAACATCAGCCGGGCAGATTTTTATGAGAAGGAACTGGCCTTCCAGGTATCGTGTTCCTACGGGCCGGGCCGGTATGACGATAGTTATGAAAAAGCAGGCACGGACTATCCCCTGCCCTATGTGCGCTGGACAGAGCAGCGGAATTTCAAAGCAGTGCTGCAAACCATATCCGCAGGAAAATTAGACGTAAGCACGCTCATCACGGAAAGAGTAAACCTGGATGAATTCAATAAGATATATTCGAACATAGGCAACGGGGAATCTATCGCCTCGATACTGGTATATCCCGAAGAAAGTAATTCGTCCGGCACCGTAACGGTGAGCGATGGGATATTCGGTGCAGGCAGGGGCTGTATAGGGATCATTGGTGCAGGCAATTTCACCGGCATGACCATGCTGCCTGCCCTTGCTGCTATGGGCGCGCCGCTTTGTGCCATAGCCAGTGCATCGGGGCTTACCGGCACATCACTTGCTAAAAAATATAAAATAGGTAAAAGCACCACCGATTATAAAAGCATACTTGAAGACCCCGCCATAGACCTGGTAATGATCACCACCCGGCATAACGAACATGCACGGATGGTAACCGAGAGCTTACGTGCCGGTAAACATGTGTTTGTAGAAAAACCCCTGGCGCTGAACAGGCAGGAACTGGACGAAATATTGGCAGCTTACAGCGGTATTAAAACACTGACCGTTGGCTTCAACAGGCGCTTTTCGCCGCACATGCAAAAAGCGAAACAACTGGCGGGAGCAGTGCCGATGAATGTAATAGCTACTATGAATGCAGGCCATATACCCGCAAACTCCTGGGTGCATGACCTGGCTGTGGGCGGCGGGCGGATAATTGGCGAGGCCTGCCACTATATGGACCTTATCACCTTTCTTACCGGCAGCAAAATAAAGGCGGTATGCATGAATGCGATGGGCGTAAATCCGCAGGCTAATACCGATAGCGCATCCATGTTGCTGCAGTATGAGAACGGGAGTACGGGAGTGATCAATTATTTTGCCAACGGCAGCAAGGATTATTCAAAGGAGCGTATAGAAGTATATGCGCAGGAGCGTACCATAATAACCGATAACTTTATGCTGACAGAAGGATTTGGCACTCCGGGTTTCTCCCGGTTAAAAACCAATATAGATAAGGGCCATTCAGCACAATTTAAGCTGCTCATGGACAGGGTAAAAAATGGAGGCCAGCCTTTGATACCTTTTGATGAGATCGTAAATACCACGCGGGCAGGTTTTGCAGCGATAGAAAGTTTAACTGCCCGCCAATGGGTTTCGATTTAAAGATTTAACCTCAGTATGTTAATAGACATTATAGCGGGCGCAAGGCCAAATTTTATTAAAATAGCGCCCATCATTGAGGCAATAGAGGCGGCGCAAAAGAACGGTGCAGGCATCCAATACCGGTTAGTGCATACCGGGCAGCATTATGATAAAAAAATGAGCGGTGATTTTTTTGAGCAGCTCAGTATCCCGGCACCCCATTACAACCTTGAAGCAGGCTCCGGCACACAGGCCGAACAGACGGCTAAAATAATGACCGGCTATGAGCGGCTGCTGATGCAGGCCCCATGCGACCTATGCATAGTGGTTGGCGACGTAACCTCTACAATGGCTTGCGCTATTGCTGCAAAAAAAATGAACAATATCAAAGTAGCCCACGTGGAAGGAGGCATACGCTCCGGCGACTGGACGATGCCCGAAGAGATAAACCGTATAGTTACCGATTCCATAACAGACTATTTTTTTACCACCTCAGAAGTGGCCAACAACAACCTGCGCAAGGCCGGGGTAACGGATGACCGGATATTTTTTGTCGGCAACACCATGATAGACACCCTGTACAAACAAATGCCCCGTTTTCAAAAGCCTGCCATTTGGGATACCTATGGGCTAAAAGAAAAGGAATATATAGTCATGACCCTGCACCGGCCTGCCAACGTGGACAACAGTGAAAAGTTAAAAGAATTGATAACAGAGATCATTAATGCATCGAGAGGGTTACCGGTTATTTTTCCGGTACATCCGCGCACAGCTAAGATACTGGAAAACACAGGGTTAAATAAATGTAATATTTGTGCAATTGACCCGTTGAGTTACCTTGAATTTAATTATATTGCGCGTTATGCTAAGGCTGTTATTACAGACTCAGGCGGAATAACTGAAGAAACAACTGTAATGGGCGTACCTTGCATGACTTTGCGTGATAGCACCGAAAGGCCGGAAACGTGCATAGTTGGCACAAACGAACTGATAGGTACTGATCCAAGAAACATTGCACCCGCATTTGAAAAATTGTTTTTGGGGCAATGGAAAAAGGGCGCAATACCCGAACTATGGGATGGTAAGACTGCAGCGCGCATTGTGAAGGAAATCGTAAAAATTTTCCGATTAAATTGATTAAATATAAATGCAGGAGATCCTTACTGATAAAACTGAAACGATAGTAAGTACATTGCTTCAAATCGGCGACAGTGTACTGGAGGTGTCCAGGGACCACGTTATTACGCGCGTGTGGGGGAAGGATGATACCTTAGTTATTTATCCGGGGCTGAATATTTCAGAAATATTCAACGGCCACATCATCACACAGTCCGCCAGCCGGGTGGATGAAGCCTTCAGAACCGGACAGGGCAATTACCTGAAATTTACCACCGATATTGGCAATTATTCGATAACCTACAACGTCAGGATGCTCCCCATTCATCCTGACAATGATTTTTTATTTGTAGTAGTAGAGAATTTATCGAAGAAAAGTGATTCGGGAATTGTAGAAGACAAGTGGAAGAAAGCATTAGATACAGCGGGGGATGGAATGTGGGATATTGATGTGGAAACTGACAAAATATCGTTCTCTGATAAATGGCATGAAATATTCGGTTATGATGCTGCTGATATACCTACGGCAACATTTTGGGGCTCCAAAATTCATCCGGCCGACCTGGTCCGTGCCAATAAAGTAATGGATGCATACCTGGCCGGCGAAATACCTTATTACTCGGTAGAGGTGAGGTATATGTGCAAGGATGGCAGCTACAAATGGATATTGAGCAACGGAGTGGTGTTTTCAAGATCAGGCGATGGCAGGCCGTTGAGATTAGTGGGCACTCATACGGACATAAACGAAAGAAAAGGGGCGGAAGAAAAACATACCGCATCTGCGCAACTGTTGTCCAAGCTGATAAATAGCCTGCACAGCGGCATAGTGGTCACAGACCCGAACCGGACTATTATTTTTGCCAACCAGAGGTATTGCGATATGTTCGGAATGGAGGAAACACCGGAAGATCTGCTTGGAACATCAATAGCCTCTGGCCGGGAAAAAAGAATGCGCCTGTATAAAGACCAGGAACAAGCTGCGGCCAGGGTGGTCACTATTATTGAAAGAAGGGAAATAGTGCTAAATGATGAAATAGATTTGATTGACGGCCGTGTATTTAGCAGGGATTATCTGCCCCTTGTACTTGGCGACAATGACAAAGGAGAAATATGGAAGTTCCAGGACATTACCGAAAAGAAGAATGTGGACAGGAGATTTGATGAGCAACGCAAATTTTACGAAAATATCCTTAATCAAATACCTGCTGATATAGCTGTCTTTGACGGGCAGCATAAGTACCTGTTTGTCAATTACAATGCCTTTAGGAAAAAAGAGCTGCGCGAGTGGATGATAGGCAAAACAGATGAAGACTATGCAAGGTATAGCAACAGGCCGTACTCGTTTGTGGAGCAAAGATTTGAAATCTATGACCGCGCGGTAAAGGGCCGGCAGAAGGTAGAGTTCATTGAAAAATTGATAGGCAAGGATGGCGGGGAAGGCCATCACCTAAGGATATTGAACCCTGTGTTTTATGAAAATGGATCACTGGAATTCCTGCTGGCATATGGGCTGGATATTTCGGAGCTGGTGCTGGCGCAGCAAGCAATAAAAGCAAGTGCGGATATGTTTGCCAGTGCTTTTGATTACTCAGGCATCGGCATGGCGCTGATAAGCCCGGGCGGCAAGTGGCTTGATGTGAACAATGTGATATGCCAGCTTACAGGTTACACAAAGGACGAATTGCTGCGGCTTACCTTACAGGACATCACCTACCCTGACGACCTGGAAATGGACCTTGCCCTGGTGAAGCGAATGCTGAGGAAGGAAATATCTACCTACACTTTGGAGAAGAGGTATGTATCAAAGGATAGAAAAATAGTGCTGGCGTCGCTCACTGTTTCGCTGGTTTGGAATGCAGATGATACGCCGAGGTTCTTTATCGCCCAGATACAGGATATTACGAGAAGGAAGGAACTGGAAAAAGATATATACAGAAAAAATGCAGAACTGGAGGCTACCATAGGAAGCCTGATAAATAAGATAGGCCAACTGGAAGAACTGAGCCATATTATAGCACATAATCTCAGGGGGCCTGCAGGGAATATCAAGATGCTCGCTGAAGTGCTTGACCTGAAGATCAGGGGCGGCGCGGCAGCATCGGAAAATGCACTTAGCAAATCACTGGCTGTGGAGAAAATTGTGGAATTGATACAGGAAGGAAGCGGGTCGCTGATAGACAGCCTTTCTACGCTTATGGAGATAACCGATATTAAGCTGAACAAAGAAATACCCTATGTAGAATGTAACTTAGCAGGCATAATAAATGACATCACGACGCAACTGCTAAGCACTATTTATGAAAAACATGCAGTAATAAAATCAGACCTTCAAATTGAGTCAATAAATTATCCAAAAGCCTACCTCGAAAATATTCTGTACAATTTTATCAGTAATTCACTAAAATATTCCTTGCCGGACGTTCCTCCGGAAATTACTATTTCCACTGCCCGGATAAATGATGCCATTCAAATATCTGTGAAGGACAACGGACTGGGAATAGACCTTCAAAAATACGGCGACCGCATCTTCAAACTTAACCAGGTATTCCACTACGGTTTTGACAGCAAGGGTGTGGGCCTGTACATTACCAAAACCCAGATAGAATCGCTGGGAGGCAAAATAGAAGTGAAGAGCAGGGAGATGGAAGGGAGTGAGTTTATAGTGACGATATAATATACTGAATGGCCGGAATAATAAGTAAAGTAATAAATCTCGTAAACAATATGGGATGGCGCTACATCAGCTTCAGGGCGCGCCACGAAATATTGCTGAGGAGTGGGCTGCTGAAAAAAAGATACCCTGTTGCCCCGCCATTTAATCAATACATCACACTCGAAGAATGGAAAAGCCAGCAGGCTAAGTTTTTTTTTGATAGTAAAGAATCGCTAAGTTTCCCTAAAAATCCTGAGCCGCAATTAAAAGAAACCTTCACCAATATTAAACAGGGCAAGCTTTTATTATTCAACAGCATACTTACTGATCTTGGTGAAAATTATGATTGGGTCACCAATCCTGATTCCGGGTTTCATTATGATGTGCGTAAGCACTGGACAGAGATAGCCGATTACTCAAAAGAAGCCGGGGATATAAAGTTTGTTTGGGAAAAGTCGCGTTTCTCCTATCTCTACGACATTATCCGGTACGATTATCATTTTAATGCCGACTGCGGGGAGATGGTATTTAAGGATATACTGTCGTGGATAAAAAGTAACCCGATTAATTGCGGCCCTAACTACAGGTGCAGCCAGGAAATGTCTTTGAGAGTAATGAATTGGGCATTTGCGCTGTACTATTACAAGAACTCACCGTTTCTTACAGCAGAAGTTTTTAATCAAATTCAATATGCTGTTTACTGGCAGATGGTCCATGTGTATAAGAACATAGATTTTTCGAGAATTGCTGTGCGCAACAACCACGCTATTACGGAGACGCTTGCATTATACCTGGCCGGGCTATTCTTCCCTTCTTTACCGGGCACGGATCTTTGGAAGAAAAATGGTAAGCTGTGGTTTGAACAGGAAGTTGCTTACCAGGTATATGGTGATGGCGCCTACTTACAGTTCTCAATGAATTATCATAGAGTGGTGGTGCAGCTACTAACCTGGGCTATAACTTTATCGCAGAAAAACGGGGAACGGCTTGCTGGTATTGTATATGAACGGGCTAAGAAGTCGGTGATATTTTTAAGGACATGCATGGTGGACGAGAACGGATGGCTGCCGAACTACGGCGCTAATGATGGGGCGTTATTTTTCAAACTAAGCAATAGCCATTACCGTGATTACAGGCCGCAACTCGATGCTTTGGCAGCAGCGCTTGGTATAGATATTGGATTGCCTGTTGTTTACGAGGATGTTTCCTGGTATGGCCTTGCCAGAAAACGCAGCGAAAAATGGCTGCCAGCCAATGGCATTCATTCTTTTGACAAAGGAGGCTACTACATTATCCGCGAGCAGGAAACACTCACTTTCATTAAGTGCGGCGGCTATAAAGACCGGCCTTCGCAGGCAGATAACCTGCACATAGACCTTTGGTACAAGGGCGAAAATATTTTGCCGGATGCAGGTAGCTATAAGTATAACACAGACGCAGCAACCATGCGCTACTTCAGTGGCACCGGGTCCCACAATACGGTAATGCTGGGCGATAAAGACCAGATGCTGAAAGGCGGGCACTTTATATGGTATTATTGGCCGCAATGCGACCCCGCAACATTGACAGAAGATGACAAACAGTATTTTTTTGATGGGACAATAAATGCTTTTAGATACATAAAGAATAACATAGTGCACAGGCGGACAGTCATAAAACAAAAAGGATCTCCGGTTTGGGAAATTAAAGATGAGGTTATCGGTGCGCCTGGACATTTGCCCATGCGCCAGCTTTGGCATTTTCCATTAAATCCTAAAAACAAAGTGTCTGTTATTGCAACCGATTCAAAAGGGGAAAGCATACAGCCGCATATACAGGATGGTTGGTATTCATCGCTCTACGGGCAAAAAGAAAAGACAGAAGAATTGTATTTTGTAGCCGAAAATAAAATAATTGATACCATAATAAAGGTTGATCTCGGTTCATGAACATACTCCTTATCCACCAGTACTTTTTGGAAGAAGATGATCCCGGTGGTTCGCGCTGGAATGAATTTACGCGCGTATGGGCTGAGCAGGGCCATACTGTGACAGTGATAGGCGGCATGATGCATTATAATGGCAGCGAAAAAAAAGCAGAGTACAAGCATAAGTATTTTGTAAAAAAGCAACAAGGCCCAGTGGTGGTGTGGCGTTGCCATGTTTCAGAGTCTTACAACAAACATTTTATAGGCAGGCTGTGGGGCTATTTTTCATTTCTTTTTTCGTCGTTATACGCAGGGCTATTTAAGGCTAAAGGTAAGTTTGATGTAGTTATCGTTACTTCGCCGCCGCTGTTCGTTGGGGTAAGCGGTTATCTTATTTCGCGGCTGAGGCGGATACCCTTTGTTTTTGAGGTGCGTGACCTGTGGCCGGAGTCGGCTATTGATACCGGCGTGTTGAAGAGTAAATTTTTCATCAGGCTGGCTTATTGGGTAGAAGCATTTATTTATAAAAAAGCGAGGCTAATAAATGTATTGACGCCTGCATTTTATACTACGCTGAAAGAGAAAAAAGGCATACCGGAAAATAAGCTGATACAAATTTCAAATGCTGCGGATTTTAGCCTATCTGAAAAACTACTCAATGAATTTGACCGCGAGAAATTCAGAGAGGAGCATGGCCTTGATGGCAAATTTGTGATCACCTATGTAGGCGCGCATGGTGTAGCCAACTACTTAGAGCAGCTATTAGATGCGGGTGAAGTATTAAGGGATACCAATGTCCTCTTCCTGCTGATAGGGCAAGGTATGGAAAAAGACAGGCTGGAAAAAATGGCTGTAGAAAGAAAGATCACCAATGTGCGGTTTCTTGATGCCGTGCCAAAAGCTGACGTATTCCGCTACATACTTGCCTCAGAAATGGGTGCGTCCGTACTGAAGAAAGTGGATACTTTTAAAACAGTGTATTCCAACAAGACCTTCGACTACATGTCTTGCAAGAAGCCGATACTGATGGCTATTGACGGGGTCTCGCGCGAGTTGCTGGAGGCTGCCGGAGCGGGCAGCTATGTAGAGCCGGAAAATATAGCAGAATACAACAGGGTGGTGCGCATGTATCTTAATGACCCCGAACGTTTGAAGCGGGAAGGGGAAAGCGGCTACAGATTTGCCAAGGAGAATTTCGACAGGGAAGTTTTGGCGAAAAGGTATTTGGATAGTATTGGTGGAATACTGAAGGCATAGATTTGAAGAATTTCGGCTGATAGCAGATGAACAGTATAACTGCAACTTTCTTAACTTTATACGATGGATGGCCCAACAAGCAAAAAAAGCGAAATACAACCTGGGGGCACAACCCAAAAAAAAATATAAATCTGCGTATTTTCAAATCGTTTGAAGAAGCTGTTGAGGCGGAGGCTTTGGATAATGCCCGGAAACCGCCATTAGAGGGCCTAAAGGAAACTGTGGAACTGATATTGCGTGTGTATGGGGTAACGCGTGAACAACTAATGGAGCGAAGAAAAGAAAATTGCACATAACCATTTTAAGATACCAATGATTCGTTTTAACTCAGCATCAGCTCACTCAGCTCAAGTCCCTTAGCAACCAGGTCCAAATTGAAGTTCTCCCCTACCCCATGCATATTGCAGTCATTATTGCCAAGGGAGATCAGGAAGGCGTCAATTCCCAGCACATTCTTGAAGTCAGCTACAACGGGAATGCCGCCGCCTACATTTTTTATCACCGGCTTTACGCCATACACCTTTTCCTGGAAGGCCATTATCTTCAGTATTTCAGGGTCGGTTACGTTCACTTTAACGGGGTAGGACAATTTATCAACAGTTAGCTCATAATCAATATAGGCAGGGGTATTATCCGCAACATATTTCTTAAACTCCTCAACAAATGCTTCGGGCTTTTGCGATGCTACCAGGCGGAAATTGATCTTTGCAAAAGCGCTTGCAGGAATAATATTCTTATACCCTTCGCCAGTGTATCCGGCTTGAATGCCGCTTACTTCTATGGCGGGCCATATACCTACCATGGTGTGGAAATCGTACTTGCCTATGGTTGCTTTAACGCCGGCAGTAGTTATGGGATCATCTATTTTCAGCAGGGCAAGGTTCCTTTCTATTTGTTCCGGTTTTATTTTGTCAACCGCATCATAAAATCCGGGGATAGTAACTGTGCCATCTGGCAGCAGCATTTTTGCCAATAGCGCTATGAGCTCCTTTGTCGCGCTTGGTACGCCGCTGCCGAACAGCCCTGAGTGCAGATCGTTTTTTGCCGAAATAAATTTAAGAGTGAGGTTCCCGCCGCCTCTCAGTGACTCTTCAATAGTAGGCGTAGCGCCCAAAATCTCGCCATCAGAAATAATGATCTGGCCGCTTTTCAGAAGGGCTGCATTTCCGGCAACAAGGTCGGTCATGTCCGGGTTACTGGTCTCTTCATTGCCCTCCAGCATGAATTTAAGATTGCAGCCCAGCCTTTTTTCTTTTATGAGGTTGATAGCAGTATATATATGGATGAAATTCTGGCCTTTATTGTCCACCACTCCGCGCCCTACAAGCCTGCCGTTGCTTTCAGTCAGGTCAAACGGCTCTGATTTCCAGCCATCTTCAAGGCTTGCAGGCTGCACATCATAGTGGCCATAGATCAGCTTTGTTTTCAGATCATCAGAGACATGGTATTCCGCTACTACGACAGGATTGGTTTTTGGCCCCTTCAATACGGTTACCTTAAAACCATTATCGTTAAAAAGCGCAGCCAGCCATTTTACCGTTGCATCAATGTCAGGAGCGAAAGCCGCATCTGTGGACACACTCTTAAATGCAACATACTCCCTGAGGATCTCCGTGAACTCTGTAAGATCTTTTTTCATTATGCTGTTTTAATGAGACAAAAGTAGAAAAACTAAACACAATGTTAGCTAATCTCGTCCCAAAGGTCTTTCCATTCGGGGTTAAGGGAGTTAATCAAGTCTATTTTCCTTTGCCTGTTTAATTTCTTCACTACTTTCTCCCGATCAATGGCATCCTGTATATGCCCATAGCTTTCATAATAAAAAAGAAATTCAATATTGTACCTGTCAGTAAAACTATTCTTATAAAAATGATTTTTATGTTCGCCAATTCTTTTAACCAGTTGGGAAGTAACTCCGGTATAGCGGACGCTGTGGTGTGCGTTGGTTAGAATGTATATGTAGCCGCCCATTTGCATAATAGGCACCAAAATATGGACTTTTTATTGCTGCCGCAAACAATCAGCTATGTACAAACTCTCAGGAGATTTCTCCACTTCGCCCCGATGAAGGATCGGGGCTTCGCTGCGAAATGACGGCAGTACCCTGATGTAGCTGATTGCTGATGCTCGGGAGATTTCTTCGCTGCGCTGCGAAATGACGGCCTTGATTTGGCGTCCCCCCGCTTACACACAGACCCCCTCACACATACGTCACCCCTCTCCTTCCCCTTCCCCGGTCCGCGTACTGCTCGTACTCGTCCTGCAGCACAGTGCATATGAAGTAGCGCATGGCGTCGCTGAAGTGTCCGTATTGTTCGTAGGTTTGGCCGGTTTCTTTGTTGGTGACGCGCTTTTTTAGGATACTGCCGTCTTTGTCCTTTTTGGCCATCGTATAGTCTTCGATGGAGACAGCGCACTTTTTATTGATGATTATGCTCCAGCCCGCCGCGGCGGGGCCGTTTTCCATTACCTCGTTTATAAATTCGCCGCTCATCTGCACACGGGGGTTGCTGCTGCCCACATTGTTGACGACATGGTAACGCTCATCTTCCAACTCTTCAATAAACTTATCAAAGAAAGACCGGTTGTTATAATCGTTGGTGGTTGCGGCGTTGGCGGTGCTGTCGCCGTAGAGGAATATCACGTTTTTGTAGTTTATGCTGCGCATCCACGCGATGAGCTTTCTTGCGGCCTTGCCGGCGCTGTTGTCGGGGCTGCGGCAGGGCAGCTCGTCGTACTGGCGCAGCGTTTGCTCCTCCATATCCACCTGCCAGATGGCGATGGTGACGTAGGGGTTCAGGTTATTGTCGAGCGACACATGAATTGGCAGAAACCGGTTACGTTCGTCATCCTCCATGCGCAGCAGCTCAATATCGGCGGTATGTTTATCCGCTCTGAACTGCGTCCAGAACTCGCCGCCGGTTATTTTGTAGCCCCACATGCCCAGGGTATAAACCGTGTAATAGTAGCCCTTGTTGTGCTCGTGAAGTGCTATGCGCTCATCGGTTACATAGGGGTTGTCGTGGTAGGTGGTATGGGTGACGCGGAAGTTGATGCTTACCTCTTTTTTCACGCCAGCTTTCCATACGTTGAAGGTGCGCTTGCCGCTATGGCCGAGGCAGCCCGGGTGCCACCAGTCGGCGAACCAGTCCTCGTAGAGCCAGAAGTTTTCGTAGTTGCCTTCGCATTCGGGATTGAAGGTATAGAATACGCGCACCGGACTGTCATTGCTGCGCAGGGTAGTGAGTATTATTGTGAAAGCTTCGCGTTCCTTCACCCCTTCCTCTATCCAGGCGAGGTTGCAGCCGGTTATAGACTTTAGTTGCTGCGGCTCCTCGCAGCCGCGGCAGATGAATTTATTGCCGTTCCGGTTGAATACAATTTCCAAAGGTGTTTTATTAAAAGTAAACTCGCCGGCAATATCCCATCGCTCACATACGTCTTTGATCTGCTGCCACTGGCTGTCTTTTATGGTGTTAAACTGCTCGCGGATGAGCGCGCACCTGAAGTAGCCTGTGTTGACGCACTCCATAACGAGTAGCTGGGCGATAGTATATGATTTGCCGCTGTCCCTACCGCCGTAAAGGAACTCGATGGTATTGGTGTTTTTCTCTGACAGATGGCGGTAAGCCGGGAGTATGTCGTCCGGGTCTAATTGTAAATTAATACGGTTCAAGGGTTTTTGGTTTTGGGGATCAGGAATTTGAAATTTTGGTTGCAGTTATTGTATAGCTGCATCCTGTGCCCGATTGCCTGGCAGCTGAGGGCGCGGGGCTTTTTTAATAGTTATTTTCATTAGCTGGTCTTTTGTTTCATCCTTCTGTTTGGCGGTTTTGTCTGTAGCGAGGTTTGTGATGAGCCACTTGCGGGACTCTATGCGCATCCCAGCGCGGCGAATGGCATCTTTGGGCAGGTCTATGCTGGCATCGTCGGCTATTTCTAATATTTCATCGGCTAACCGCTCGGCCTGCATTTGTTTGGCGTGTGCATATTTGTCAGCGAAGCCATGGTGGTTTTTGAATATCCAAAGCCTGACCGTACTATAGGGTTGTCCCATTTGCCGGCATATTCGTTTTAACCCGAAAGACGAGTCCATAATTTTGCCACAGATATCATCACCCAATTCATCAGTGTAAACCGCCATTTTATTTTATTTGGTTAGCACAAAAGTAGGCCGTAAAATTCCAAGTGAAAAAATTCCCCGGGAAAAAAATCCTAAAAGAATTTGCTTTGTGCGGGGCTTTGAAAACATAGACCGCAGTAACCCATTTTTTAGAAAAAAAGTGCTATGTTTTATGGATGTGCGGTGTAAATAATATATTATAATTATTTATATTTAATAATTCAGAATAAACTAATTAGGGTTTGGTGATTGCAGGAATAAATGAAGAGTCTCAGGATGCGGATTGTTTTAACGCGAGTAGGTTTGGCTAAAGCCTGTTGCTATTTATTCGACTATCCCCGGGTCTATAGTCCGGGGCAACTAGTGTTATTAAGTGATTACCCAATACAACTCCCTTTACTGTACTTACGACTAATGAGTTCCCGGCCTATAACCTACCGTGTGTACACATCTTTTATATTGCTGTTTACTATTGGAAATGCTCCGTTTGTGCAAGCCAATTCGCGTGTTTGGATAGCCCGCTCCGGGGCATATATTCAGGGAAAATACCATTTTCTACAAACCGATAGCCCCTCTCTGGGGCATACCATAATATAATTAAATACTTGTGTACACACGGTAGGGCCTACAACGACATCGCCACCATCTCGGCTATGTCCAGCACCTTTACTGAATCTTCTTTTTCTTTGTTCTTGACCCCATCTGTAAGCATGGTCATGCAGAAAGGGCAATTGGAGGCTATGATAGTAGCGCCCGTTTCCAGCGCCTGTTCTGCCCGGTCGAAATTTATGCGGATAGCGCCGGCTTCTTCTTCTTTAAACATTTGTGCGCCGCCTGCGCCGCAGCACATGCCGTTGCTGCGGCAGCGCTTCATTTCTATAAGTTCGGTGTCAAAAGCCTCAAGCACTTCGCGCGGCGCCTCATAAATGCCATTGCCGCGCCCGAGGTAGCAGCTATCGTGATAGGTGATCTTTTTGCCCTTGAATGCGCCGCCATCTTTTAGTTTTATGCGCCCCTCATTTATCAGTTGCTGTAAAAAAGTGGTATGGTGCATCACTTCGTAATTGCCGCCGAGCGCAGGGTATTCATTCTTAAAGATATTAAAGCAATGCGGGCAAATAGTTACTACCTTCTTTATGCCATAGCCATTGAGCGTATGAATATTATTATAGGCCATCATCTGGAACAGGAATTCATTGCCCGCCCTGCGCGCAGGGTCGCCGGTGCACATCTCTTCCTTGCCCAGTATAGCGAACTTCATCCCTACCTTATCTAATATCTGGGTAAAAGCCCTCGTTATCTTCTGCGCCCGCTGGTCGAAACTGCCCGCGCAACCCACCCAGAACAGTATCTCCGGGGCCTCATTGTTTGCGGCATATTCGGACATTGATTTTATTGGCATAGTGCTAATTCTAAAAAATTACTTTGCTGGTGTATTTAAGCATATATTAATTTCCCCTTTGGCTCTGGGATAATCCGACCCAAAGACTTTGCGGTTTCAATCCACTCCGCCATAATCGTTTGCACATTCGTTATTGCGTCATTGTATGATTCGCCATCTGCCATACATCCTGGTAGTTCAGGAACTTCTGCTATAAACGAATTATCGTCGTTGCTCCAGTAGATAATTACTTCGTATTTATTCAGATTCTGTTTCATTTTGTTTTAGCTGATAACCTTTTAACTTTTTTTAACCCTTTACCCAATTTACCCATTCACCCATGCATCCCTGTCATCAGGGCTAAATTTCCAGGGGGCCATATTGTTCTCTATATTTCCAAACATCAGGTTCCATTCCTGGGGGGCATTGCTGTCTTCCATTACGAGGTTGCGGCGCAGCTCTACTATTATGGCCAGCGGGTCTATCATCACCGGGCAGGCTTCTACACATGCCTGGCAGGTGGTGCAGGCGCGGAGCTCTTCTACGGTTATGTAGTCGTTCAGCAATGATTTTCCATCGTCCTTAAATGCTTTATTTGCATTGATATTTTTACCTACTTCCTCCAGCCTGTCGCGGGTATCCATCATTATTTTGCGTGGGGAGAGCTTTTTACCGGTCATGTTTGCCGGGCATACAGAGGTGCACCTGCCGCACTCTGTGCAGGAATAAGCATCAAGCAGGTTTTTCCAGCTAAGGTCGGTGACATCTTTTGCGCCAAAACGTTTGTGCTCCGGTTGTTCTGCCGTTGCAGCCGGGGCTTTGTCGGGCTCCATCATGTAGAGTACTTCGTTTTGTATTTCCGGCATGTTCTTTACTTTCCCTTGTGGGATCAGTTTGGAATAATAGGCATTCGGGAAGGCGAGTATTATGTGGAAGTGTTTGGAGTAAGGCAGGTAGTTGAGAAAGAAGAAAACGCCGATAATATGCAGCCACCAGCAACCGCGCTCCACACCCATAAGCGTGCCGTCTGACAAGCTGGTGAATATACCCGTAAAATGATTAGTGATCCAGAAGGGAGCGGTGGGTGTGTAGTGCGCTACTCCGCGGCTTTGCAGTGCCAGGTCGGCAGTGTTCATGGTAAGGAACAGGCTCATGAGAATGATCTCTATGATGAGTATTACGTTAGCATCCTCACGGGGCCAGCCGGCAAGCTCTTTCATATTCAGGCGGCGCACTTTCAGGATGTTCCTCCTTACTAAAAAAATGGCACAGGATATAAGCACCAATGCTGCCAGTATTTCAAAGAACCCAATAAGATAGGCATATAGATTGCCTAAAACAGGCGCGAATAACCGGTGCACTCCCAAAATGCCATCAAGGAAAATCTCCAGTATCTCTACATTAATAATAACAAAGCCCGCATATACAGCAAGGTGAAGAAATGCAGGGATGGGTTTTTTTGAACATCTTTTTCTGGCCCAGCGCCAGCAATATCATGTTTTTCCAGCGCTGGCCTTTGTTATCAGTCAGGTCTTCATCCCGCCCCAGCATTATGTTGCGCCGCATTTCCGCAGCCTT
>Ga0207081_1066_pt1 | contig 20917 bp, 20 predicted proteins | sample Alteio_BWMinHeat_59_FD_153524 | JGI IMG/M metagenome (GOLD analysis project Ga0207081, IMG submission 153524) | Enriched cells from forest soil in Barre Woods Harvard Forest LTER site, Petersham, Massachusetts, United States -... | ecosystem: Environmental > Terrestrial > Soil > Temperate forest >... | reverse complement strand
TTTCCCATTCCGGGATGTTTTTGGCAAATCTTGGTTCTATTTCAGCTTCCCTTTTAAAGATAGACTGGTAAAAATTACGGGTACGCCACATCATGGTGAATATATTTTTTGAGAAAGAAGGGGAGTGGGGGTCTTTCTCGGTATCGGTATAGGCATGGTGCAGGCGGTGCATAATGGCATAAGCGCGGGGGCTCATATACGATGAGCCCTGTGTTAAAAATGACAGGACAAAGAAAACTTTTTCCCAGTCCTTGCTCATTTCAAATGCCCCGTGCGCGGCATATCTGTGCTGAAAAAAAGTCTGGCAAAACAATGAGGCGTACCATAGTACTATGAAAAAAATGATGACTGGCATAAATTACGTTTTGTGAAAATGCTGAGAAACGCGGAAAAATTGAATTTTCACAAAACCACCAAAAGACGCGGTGGGAAGTATGGAATTTGAATAAGAGCGCTATTCCTAATTCCATAAAGATAACGAATTTTTTGTTAAGAAGGCATGAATATTCTATTAGCTATATGTTTCTTATTATTTAATCCAAAAGGGCTACCTTGCAGCACTTCACAGGTTACGTTGTAACTGTCTTTGATAATGGCATCGGGGACAAAAAATGAATACTGTAATAGTACATGTGTTTTTCAGCTTCTGCAAGTTTTGGGGCAAGTGTTGTTTTAGCGGTTGTAGGAGTTACTTCTTTTGCCTGTTCGCGCAGCTTACAGCAGCGGGTACTATCAGGCATACCCGTCATTTTCGCGTTACAGCAGTTTACTGAGGGTATTTTGTGGATGGCATTATTAAACCCCGCCTGGAGCCATTGGGAAAAGCCCGCTACTTATGGGTTCCTTGTCTTCGCCCAGGTAGTGTGGCCGGTATATGTGCCATTCGCTATGTTGCTCTTTGAGTATGATCCGTTGCGGAAAAAGATCATTACTGCCCTCACCATAGCTGGCGCTGTGTTTGCGGCATATATCGCCTTCTGCCTGTATCATTATTCCGTTTCTGCGGTTTTAGATACCCATCATATACGATATGACCTGGGATTTTCCCTGGCCCACCAGTGGTATTACGGGCTGCTTTATTTTGTTCCTACTATCGTAGCGCCGGTTATTTCCAGTATAAAAAAATTGCATTGGCTGGGTTATCTTTTTCTGTCGTCCTATATTGTAGCAAGGCTGTTATTTCACTATTTTGTTATATCGGTTTGGTGTTTTTTCGGGGCCATAATCAGTATTATTATTCTGGGTATGATCATAAGTGAAAAACGGATTAGTAGTAGGACACCTACAGTAGTTTAAAAAATAATTCCTGATTCATTGTTGTAAATAATTATTTTTGTTTACATTTTTAAACAACCAACAATTAATCGCCATTTTCTGCCGGTAATAAATGAATAATACATATACTGATCTCGTCCACCAAACCTTCCACTTTCCGCAGGAAGGGTTTGACGTCAATGACAATAATACGCTGGAGTTTAACGGAGTTGATATTAACGCGCTGATAGAGAAATACGGCACTCCGTTTAAAATGACGTATCTGCCCAAAATAGGCATGCAGATAAATAAGGCGAAGAATATGTTTAATGCTGCCATTAAAAAGCATCGGTATGACGGGAAATACTTTTATTGCTACTGCACTAAAAGCTCCCACTTTTCTTTTATAGTAGAGGAAACCCTGAAACATGGAGTGAACCTCGAAACGTCGTTTGCGTATGACATAGATATTATCTGGCAGCTTTATAAAAAGAAAAAGATCAATAAGGATATCTACATTATTTGCAATGGCTTTAAAACCCGGCAATATACCCGGAATATCGCAAGGCTGATAAACGAGGGCTTCAAAAATGTAATACCCATTATTGATAACAAAAATGAGTTTGATGATTATAAAAAATCAATAAGGACCAAGGAGCCGGTAAATATGGGTATCCGAATAGCGAGCGAAGAAGAGCCCTCTTTCGATTTTTATACATCGCGCCTCGGCATCCGCAGCCGCGACGTGCTGGAATTTTATGTGGATAAAATAAAGGGCAATGATAAGTTCCGCCTGAAGATGCTCCATTTCTTTATGAACAAGGGCATTAAGGACGATGTGTATTACTGGAGCGAGTTGAATAAGGTGCTGAACCTTTATTGCCAGTTGAAGAAAGTTTGCCCCGAACTGGAAGCCATTAATATAGGCGGCGGCTTGCCCATAAAACATTCACTCAACTTTGAGTATGACTATACTTACATGGTGAATGAGATAGTGTCTACCATAAAGGCCGTCTGCAAGAAAAACAAGGTTGATACCCCTGATATTTATACAGAGTTTGGCTCATTTACAGTAGGGGAGGCGGGCGCGGTGGTCTATAGTGTGCTGGACGAAAAAATGCAGAATGACCGCGAGATATGGTACATGATTGACAGTTCCTTCATCACCACACTGCCTGATACATGGGGCATTGGCGAAAAATTCCTGATGCTGCCTATAAACAAATGGGACAAAGAATACCAGGAAGTGCACCTGGGCGGCCTTACCTGCGACAGCCATGATTTCTATACATCGGAAGAACATATTAATGCTGTATTCCTGCCAAAATTAGAGAAAGAAAAAGGGAAGGACCCGCTATACATAGGCTTTTTCCATACCGGGGCTTACCAGGACCAGCTTGCCGGATACGGGGGGATAAAGCACTGCATGATACCATCGCCAAAACATATTGTGGTAGAATACAACAAAGACGGTGTGCTTGAAGACTGGCTTTATGCCAAGGAGCAATCGCCGCAAAGTATGCTGAAGATATTGGGGTATATTAAGTGAGTTGAGAAGTTGAGAAGTTGGTTGGGCTTAGTGTTTAGTGTGCGCATTCAGTTTTTCATAGGCCGCATTATTGCTGACATACTCGGGTACAATTTCTTTCATCAGGAATACTGTTTCGAGGGTATAATGCTGGCGGGCGCTGCTTATTAGCTTGTTCACCTTTTTTTCTACCATTTCAAAGTCGTACTGGCGCACGTCGGCGATCATTATTTTCTCATGGTAGGTGGGGAGTGCGTTCTCGGTATTATTTAAGAGCTCCTCGAATAGTTTCTCGCCAGGGCGCAAACCGGTAAATATTATCCGTATATCTACATCAGGCTCTTTGCCCGCCAGCTTTATTACTTTGCGGGCAAGGTCTACTATCTTTACAGGCTTGCCCATATCGAAAATAAAGACCTCTCCTCCTTGTCCCATTACGCCGGCTTCTATTACCAGCAGGCAGGCTTCAGGAATGGTCATAAAGAACCTTGTAATGTCCGGGTGCGTTACCGTAATTGGGCCACCCTTTTCTATCTGCCTTTTAAATCTTGGGATTACAGAGCCGTTAGAACCTAATACATTGCCAAAACGGGTGGTCACAAATTTTGTAACAGTATGCCCGGCATTTTCTTTTTTATTAAGGTCGCTGGTGATGTGCCTGAAATAGCTTTGTGTAAATATCTCAGCAATGCGCTTTGATGCACCCATTACATTCGTAGGGTTTACCGCTTTATCAGTTGATACCATCACAAACTTTTCAACATCATTGGCCACAGCCAGCTCAGCCAATATTTTTGTTCCAAGCACATTGTTCAGTACCGCGACAGAGGGGTTGTCTTCCATAAGCGGAACATGCTTGTAGGCGGCGGCATGAAAAACGATCTGCGGATTATAAACTTCAAAAAGATGTTCCATCCGCATCCGGTCGCATATATCGCCCATGTATGCTTTTATATTAGCGTTCTTGTACTTCTCCTGCAATTCGAGGTGGAAGTCGTGCATGGGTGTTTCCGCCTTATCGCAGAGAATAATAAGGGATGGGCGGTATTGTATCAGTTGCCGCACCAGTTCGCTCCCTATAGACCCTGCGGCGCCGGTAACTAATATTTTTTTGCCTTTTAATTCGGTGTAGATAGCTTCGTTGTGTATTTTTATTACTTCCCTTTCCAGCAAGTCTTCAATATTAATGTCCTGTAACTGCTGGGTGTCTAACTTGCCATTCAGCCAATCTCTCATTGCAGGCACTTGCTGTATCCTTATGCCATGTGAAAGGCAGGTATCTACAAGCTCGTTAAGCTTGCTCTTCTCCATGTGCTTATTTGCGAGGATCAGCAATTCAACACCGTCCTTCCTCAGCTTGGCAATACTGCTGTCGTGTGTGCTGTAAATAGGGATGCCTTCTACTAATTTTCCGGAGGTATTAAATGAATCGTCAAGAAAGGCCACTACTTCCATATCGCCGTTGGGCAGGCTATTCATCACTTTCTGAATGTGCAGGCCGTCAGCAGAGGTATCGTAAACAACTACCTTTTTTTTCTGCGCCTGTATGCCTTGTGAATACGTTTTATAGAAATTGAAGCAATATCGTACTGCAAGCCGGTATGCAATAATTACAAAAGTGGTAATGAGGAAATTTATGGTTACGATCTGGAGCGTAAAGAAATTGCCATATTTAAAAATAGGCACGAACGTATTTAAAACAATGTAGAAAAAAGACGCAATGGCATTTACCATCACTAATCTCTGTGCATCTTCAAGGTTGGTGTACCTTATAATTCCGGCATAGCTTTTAAATATATAAAAAAGCATTGCATTAAGCACCAAAACGATAGCCATCATCAGTCTAAGGCCTGCATCTACTGCGGTACCATTAAAATTTAATTTTAACATCCGCGACAAAACAAGGCAAACGCATACTAAAAAAAGATCTAAGAGGAATACTAACCAGCGCGGAAGTATGCGTATTTTATATGCCATCGTTTCTAATTTTATATAGCTTTGTTAAGCAGATAATATTGCATTGTTAAAATATGGGCTTGGTTTGTTAAACTGAAGTTATTGAGTTTATATACAATACTACAAAAAAATGACCGGATTTAGCAAAAAAAATAAAAAAAGTATTGATTTCATAAATTATATTCGTACACTACATAAAATATAATATATAAAATGAGAATAACTGGTCAAATTATGTGAATAATACAGTTTGTGGATATTTTAATTTATATTTGTTAATAATTAGCATAATTTTGCTTAATAATTTGCTGATTGCTGATGAGCGAAATGGAAAACAATAATAAAAAAATACCCTTATTGCTGAATGGAATTAACATACTGGTAGCAGAGGATAATATACTCAATCAAAAGATTGCAAACTTTATTCTTAAAAAACAAGGAGCCATCGTTCAATCAGTATTGAACGGCAAAGAAGCCATTGAATTACTTATTGGCAGCATGCATTTTGACGTTGTATTAATGGATATACAAATGCCGGGAATGGACGGATTTAAGGCAACCGAGTATATAAGGAAGGATTTAAAAAACAACATACCTATCATAGGCCTTACAGCAGATATGCTGATGAGCGCAACTGATGAATGTATGGAAGCGGGAATGAATGCCTGTGTCTGCAAGCCTTTTGACCCAAAAAGTTTATGTGATTTGATACTTAGCGTAATAAAAGAAAGGAACAATTAATTTCTAAAAAAAGAAAGATTGCATGGAAGCACCAATTGAAATACCAATAGTGGATTTTAGTTTTATATATCAAATGTCGGATAACGATTCGGTATATGTCTTTGAGGTTATTGAGCTATTTTTAAAGAATGTTCCGGCCGGGCTTGCAAAACTGGAAGATTCGGTTCGCAACACGGACAATTTTGAGATCATTCAAAAGCAATCTCATTTTTTAAAATCCAGCGCCAATGTGATCAAGGTGAGAGGTATGTTTGACGACCTGGTACGTATGGAAAGCCTCGCAAGGGCCAAGACCGGTAAAGAAGAAATTGTAGAATTGCTGGACAAACTTCTCTTTCTTTTCAATGAAGCGCTGCCGGTGCTGGAAGCGGAAAGGGAAAAAAACAAACCCAAAAAACTAAAAGCTAAGAGTTAATAAACCGTGCACGGTTTATTAGTTTTAATACACAATTAAATAGCCATCGCTTATTTTCGGTTTTTCATTTCAAAAGAGAAGAATATTCCCGCTATTGATGCCGATTTCACTTGCCATCATCACTAAGCCATTAAACATCGTACCTTTACCGCGCTACGAAGCAACATAATAATGCGAAAAAGTTCATCACATTCTTCAAGGGATACCGGGCCAGGCCCGAAAAATAATTTTAAAAAAGAAGGCGGCAAAAGTTATAATAAAAACGCTAAGCCATTTAAGAAAAATTACGATGGCCGAAGCCCATCAGCCGGAGCTCCAGGAGAGAAAGGGCCCTCACGGTCTTCTAAGCCGTATTCCGGGAGGTTGACAGACGCTGACAGGCCCAAACGCCCGTTTGACAAACCTTCATTCAGTAAAGAAAGGGGCGAAGGTAACCGGGATGATAACCGCAGGCCCGGAAAAGAATTTGACAAGCCCCGCAGGCCGGATAACGAGAGCCGTCCTTTCGGTGACCGTCCTAAACGAACATTCGATAAGCCATCATTCCGCAAAGATGATCGTAGCGAAGGTGCTGAACGCAAACCACGTAGGGAATTTGATAAGGACAATAGACCAGGTAATGACCGTAAGCCATTCAACGACCGCCCAAAGCGCACATTCGATAAGCCATCGTTCCGCAAAGATGACCGTAGCGAAGATACTGAGCACAAACCACGCAGGGAATTTGATAAACGCGAAAAGCCGGGAAGTGGCCACAAGCCATTCGGCGACCGCCCTAAACGTCCATTTGAAAAGCCTCCCTTTGATAAAAAGGATCGCAGGGATAAAACGGACAGTGCACCAGACCGGGAATTTGATAAACCAAAGCCATTTAAAGATACCCGGCCATTCAGAGACCGTCCCAAACCCGCATCAGGCAAGCGAAATTTTGATAAAAAAGATAATAAAAAAGATAACCTGGAAGGTGCGGACACTTTCAGTGATGTTGTGAAGAATGCGTTCAATCAACCGAAGGCAACAGATAAGGATAAAGAAAACCATCCCGGAAAGCGCCAGCAATTTGAAGACCAGGTATATGGTGAGCTTGCAGAAGATGTAGCGGAGGAGCGCCCTAAACGGCCATTTGAGAAAAAACCGATGCCCGGCAAAAAGAAACATGTACATGATCACAGCGAAGGCCGGAAGAAAAAATATAAAGACGAGGAAGATGACGAAGAAGATGATAAAGAAATAAACCAAACGAATGGCCCGCGATTAGAGATGCCGCTCAATAAGTTTATAGCCCACAGCGGGGAGTGCAGCCGCAGAGATGCCGCCGAACTGGTGAAGCAAGGCAAGGTGAAAGTGAACGGCGAACTGGTGCTGGACCCAGGCTATAGGGTAAAGCACGATGATAAAGTAACCATGAGCGGCAAAAAGCTGACACCGCAAAAAGGCATGGTATATATACTGCTGAATAAGCCCAAGGGCTTTATAACTACCAATGACGACCCGCAGGGCCGTAAAACAGTTATGGAGCTTGTGGCGAGTTCAGGTGCGGAGCGCTTATTTCCCGTTGGCAGATTAGACAGGGATACTTCCGGGCTACTGCTGATCACTAATGATGGGGACCTTACTCAAAAACTTTCCCACCCTGCCTACAACATAAAGAAGGTGTACCAGGTAACGCTCGACAAACCGCTTACCAAGGCTCATTTTGATAAGATTGTAGAAGGCGTGGAACTTGAAGATGGCGTAGCAGCCGTAGATTCGCTGGCCTACTTAGAAAAAAAGAATGAACTGGGATTAGAGATACATAGCGGCCGCAACCGCATAGTGCGCCGTATCTTTGAGTCTTTAGGATATGTAGTTGATAAACTTGACCGGGTAATGTATGCAGGGCTCACCAAGAAAAACCTTCCGCGCAGCAAGTGGCGCTATCTTGATGAGCGCGAAGTGGTGCTTTTGAAACATTTTAAAAGTTAACGAGTTTTTACTTTCATGCGTTTTTTAACCGCAAAAAAAATACATAACGGGCGCGGCTGGCTGCCGGAGGGGTCAGTGATAGAAGTTGCTGATGATGGCGCTATTATTTCTATCAGCAATAAACCGAACAAAGAAGCTGTTTTTTATGGAGGCATTCTAACGCCGGGTTTTGTGAATGTGCATTGCCACCTGGAGCTATCGCATATGAAGGGGCTGATACCGGAACATACAGGGCTAATACCATTTCTGAAAAATATACCACTTCACAGAAATGATTTTACCGAAGAACAGAAGAAAGCCGCCCGGCACGAAGGCTACCATGAATTGCTGCAAAATGGAGTAGTGGCTGTGGGCGATATAGCCAATACTACTGATACACTTGATGTTCGGGCCCTTGATCAGCTTCACTTTTATACTTTTGTGGAATCACTTGGCTTTAATGAGGCCAATGCCCAAAGGTCTTTTAATTTTGCAGTAGAAACTTACAACACATTTGCTGCGCAACAATCCGGAGAAAAATTATTGAAGCAGTCAATAGTACCCCATGCTCCTTATTCTGTTTCTTCAGCCTTATTCCGGCTTATAGACGGGCATAAGGAAGGGGTTATACTTACCATTCATAACCAGGAGAGCGAGGAGGAAAATAAATATTTTAAGAGTAAGGGAGGGTCAGTTCCTGAACTGTTGCACCTGCTGGGTATTGACGATAGTTTATTTACACCGTCAGGTCGATCCTCTCTTCAAAGTTACCTGGCATGGCTGTCGCCGGGGCATCCTATGGTTTTTGTCCACAACACTTTTACGCAAAGAGACGATGTAAGGTTTGCGCAAAAACGATGCAACGAAGTATTTTGGTGCTTATGCCCTAATGCAAACCGCTACATCGAAAACAGGCTTCCTGACATAGATATGTTTCTCAGCGAAGAAGCAACTATTTGCATAGGTACAGACAGCCTCGCTTCTAATCACGAGCTAAGTATTTTATCAGAACTGCACAGCATCAAAAACTATTTTCCGCATATTGATTGGGAAACCTTAATTACCTGGGGCACCTGGAACGGCGCTTGTGCATTGCAACTTCAGAACGTAGTAGGAGCTATAGAGCCTGGGAAAAAACCCGGAATATTACACATCACCGGCATTAATGAATTGCAGGTTCAGCCTGCAGTCCGAAGGATCGTTTAGGAAGCTAAATGTTTTTGCCATGCCAAATTCTTTACTTTTTCCCCGCAGTAGCAATTAAGTATGGAATCCATTTTTGCCTTTCCCGCCGCTATTTTCAACACTTTGTCTTTGTATCCGGGATCAATTAATTCTAAAAAAGGCTGGGCTACCTTGTTAAAGTTTTTGAAGGCACCTATAAGTTGCGTATCCCACTCCTCGTGAAAGTTTAGCAGGTCATCGGGCAATACCATGGTGCGGTTGGTGCCTGGTTCCGGTAAGCAAATGAAGGGCTCTGTAACATTCAGGTAGCCGTAATCATCGGTAAGCTCTTCGCCTGCCTGTATATCCCGTACCGCCAGTTCGAAATTGTATGCCGTAGTGATGCAATTGGAATGAAAACTATGATTTATATACCTTGAATTGTCCCAACATAAAATATAATCACCGTTACTGTCGCGGTAGCTATAGGTGTTTAGTTTCTCCTGGAAAACCGGGTGCATTTGCCTGATTTCTTCCGGTGTAAAAACCTGGTCGAGCGGGTCCATGATCCAGGTCATGGTACCTTTTGGAATAAACTTAGTGGCTACTATGCCGTAGCCCTTCTCGGGGCTAATGAACTTTAGTTCAGTATCGGGATGAATCATAAGCGATAATGAAGGTATATAATATTGGATTTTTATAGAAAAATCGGGCCACTTTTTTTATAAAAAACCTTTACCTCATCATTTTACTGTACCGACAATTTGTCTTTTAGAAATTTTAACGATATATTTTGAGCGTCCGTAGCTGATTTTACATCGTAATTAGGATTACTGGGGTTAGCAAAAGCATGAACCGCGTCAAAGGAATCGAGTGTAAAGTCGTGGCCGGTTACTTTCACTCTAGTTTTAAATTCTTCAACATCTGCGGTTTTAATGAAAGCATCTTTGTTGCCGCGAATATAAAGTACATCGCACCTCAGGCCTTTGATACGATCCGGATTTTTTTCAGGAAACCCATAGTACATCACGCAGCCCACTGCTTCATTTCCGGCAGCAACTGCTCCTGTAAAGGACCAGCTGCCACCCATGCACCAGCCGAGTGTCGCCACCTTTTTACCGGCCCCTATTCTTTGCAGCAAGCCGTTTATTATTGTTTCACCCCTGTTCGCATCAAGTTTGCTCATCAGCTTACCGGCTTCATCAGGGGTTACCGCTTCCTTGCCGTCATAAAGATCTACTGCATACACGGAAACTTTGCCGCCAAGCAGTTTTTGCCATTTTTCAGCTTCTTTTTTTATATAGTCATTAAGCCCCCACCACTCATGAAAAATGAGTAATACTTTATCAGAAGGTTCATCAGATGGCACATAAAATGCGTTCCCTTCATTGCCGCCGTCAGGAACCCGGAACTGGATCATACTGCCTTTCTCCGGTGAGTAATTAATAGGATTGGGGGGCAGGTGCGATGCTTTGAATGCCTTATTAAGTGCTAACGCCTGCATGTCCGTCGGTTTTTTACAACAGCTTTGCGCGGCGGCATTGTTTAATGCAAAAAATAAAATCGCCGCTAAAAAAGTAGTACATAGTTTTTTCATGATGTCCGGTTTTATTAATAAAATTAATGAAATGAATTTGAATTCCGCAAATACTCCCGTTGTTATTTCCTGACGGCAGTGCATTCTATCTCTATTAAGGCATCTTTTGGCAGCCTTGTTACCTGCACTGTTGACCTTGCGGGTTTTATTTCCGGGAAATAACCTTTGTAAATATCATTGACAGTAGTATAGTCATTAAGGTCTTTCAGAAAAATGGTTGCCTTTACGACGTGTGCCATGTCAGATCCCGCTTCTTCCAGTATCGCTTTTAGATTTTTTAGTGCCTGTTGCGTTTGCGAGCTAATATCATCACCGGCAAGGGTGCCTGTGGCTGGAACTAAACCGATCTGGCCTGAGGTAAATACCATGTTTCCAGTTTTGACTGCCTGTGAGTATGGGCCTATCGCCTTTGGTGCGTCGCTGCTATTGACAACTACAAGGGATTTATTTGTTTGACAGGAAGATGCGAATAATGCAATAATAGCTGAAACAGCAAATATTCTTTTCATAAAAAATGATTTGATTACGAATATACAAACCGGTACTCTTAACCTGCGAATTTCCCGCAACTAATCAATCAATCAACTTATCAAAGTAACTAACCGCCTTTTTCATCCTGCTGCCATACCAGCTAAACATTTCTCCATCCACAAGCAATACTTCCGAATTTGGCAATACCGTCTTTATCTCAGCAATATGAACATCTTTAAATGGGTAGGGCTCTGAGGAAAGCAGTATAATGTCCGGGCTTCTCCCAACTAATTCTTCAAGAACTATTTCAGGATAACGCAGTTTGTCAGCCAATACATTTTCCCAGCCTATCTTTTTTATGATGTCACTAATAAAGGTATCTCCGCCTGCACACATCCATGGATTTCGCCAGATGAAGTAAGCTACCCGTTTTGCTATGGTAGCTTTTTTTAATTGATCAAATCCGGTTTTGATCTCGGTAGCTAATAATTCTGCTTCATTGTCTTTGCCCACCAATGCGCCTACTTCGCGAATCATTTTAAGGGCATCCTCTACAGTTTTTATATTGCTTACCCAAACCGGGAATATTTGTGACAATTCTTCTATCTGCTCCTTTGTATTCTCTTCTTTATTCGCAATGATCAGATCGGGATTCTGTGATATTACAATGTCTATATGAACTGTTTTAGTGCCACCAACTCTTTTCTTGCTGCGAAACCATTCATCAGGATGCACACAAAATTTTGTGATGCCAACTACCTCCTCATTTAGCCCAAGATCAAAAAGCAATTCTGTTTGAGACGGCACAAGAGATATGATACGCTTCGGAGGAAAATTCAGTTCCACTATTTTGCCCATCATATCGGTAAACATTTGTGCCATAAACTTATTCCTTCAGGTAATATTGGTTCAAAATTAGCGGACAATTGCACATTCCCTGACGTTTAGAACGAAAGCTAAATAGATGGTTCCCTTTAGGGGTCAGGGGTATCTGATCCCCCTTTAGGGGTCAGGGGTTTAAACTGTTTATAATAATAGAAAAGAAAAAAGCTGAACAGCACATCTATTAAGCACAAATTGCTGATATACTCAACATGCAGTTTATGATTTTTTACCAATAAATAAATGGATAAATCTATCATTGTGAGGGCAATGTAACCACGCGCACCCCATTTACGAAAGTCGCAAGCGGCAAGCCAAAACAAAGTATAGCCGGCAAGCCATAATACCTGCAGCCAGGCAATGTCTGGAAAAGGCTCATACCGGTCGTCCCATATTGTCCAGGCCAACCACAGTATATGAAACAACCCCACCAGCGGAAACAACATGGGTGGCTTGCGCACTATATCACTAAAAAATTCTTTGAAGCTGCGCAATTTAAATTATTTAGTAGCCCCGATCTTTAGATCGGGGTAAAATGAACAATGCAATAGGCTTCAGCCAAAATTATTCGTGCTGAGTTTACTCATGCTATTTATTTTTGCTAAAGCCGAACCGTAGACTATCAGACCCCGATCTAAAGATCGGGGTTACTAAATCCATTTAACTATTTAACCCTTTAACCTTTTACCCTTTACTAAACGCGTTCAATATATCATATTTGGTAAGTATGGAGTACTGCCCGCTTTCATCGCGGGTAAGCACAGCGCCATTGTCTTTGTTTATATAGTGTGTCAGGCGCTCTAATGGTGTATCTAAGTCTACAACAGGTATTGGTTTATCCATTACGTCTGCCACCAGCATGTCCCGCACATCAGGTTCTTCTATCAACCGTTTAAACAGGCTTCCCTGCGATACGCTGCCTGTAAGCTCCAGGTCCATCATCACAGGTATATGCTCTATGTCGTATTTTTTCATCAGCGTCAATGCGTCTATCACCTTGCTGTTTTCATCAATGGTCACCAACCTCCTGCGTCCGAGACCGCCTATCAAGTCGCGCACTGTATCTACTTCTAAGAAACCGCGGTCCAGCATCCATTCGTCATTATATATCTTAGCCACATACCTGCTGCCATGGTCGTGAAAGATTACTACCACGAGATCATCTTTCTTAAGCTTGTCTTTTAATTGCCGCAGCCCGGCTATTACAGAGCCCGCAGAGTACCCGATAAAAATTCCTTCTTCACGGGTAATACGGCGCGCCATCAGCGCACCATCTTTATCAGTTACCTTTTCGAAGAGGTCTATAGCGTTATGCTCATAGTTCTTCGGTAAAAAATCTTCACCAAACCCCTCTGAAATATAGGGATGCACTTCATCCATATCCAGTTCTCCGGTATCAAACCATTTTTTAAGCAAGCTGCCGTAAGTATCTATCGCCCATACCTGTACGTTAGGGTTTTGTTCTTTCAGGTATTTACCAGTGCCAACTATAGTGCCGCCTGTGCCGGCAGCCACAACAAGGTGAGTTATTTTTCCTTCAGTTTGTTTCCATATCTCAGGGCCGGTCTGCTCGTAGTGCGCCTCTCTGTTAGCAAGGTTGTCATATTGGTTTGCATACCAGGAATTAGGTATTTCGGTTTGCAAGCGGCGGGCCACCTGGTAATAGCTGCGCGGGTCTTCCGGGTCCACATTGGTAGGGCATACGATCACTTCCGCGCCATGCGCTTTCAGAATATCCGCTTTTTCTTTGCTCTGCTTATCAGTAGTGGCAAAGATGCATTTATAACCTTTTATTATTGCCGCCAGTGCCAGCCCCATGCCCGTATTGCCACTGGTACCCTCTATTATAGTGCCACCGGGCTTTATTTTGCCTTCCTGCTCTGCTACTTCCAGCATCTTCAGCGCCATACGGTCTTTAATACTATTGCCGGGGTTAAAGGTCTCTACTTTTGCATACACTTTGCATGGCAGGTCTGCCACCACGCGGTTCAGGCGTATTAAGGGGGTATTTCCTATCGTCTGGAGTATATTATCATAAACGCGGTCAGGCATATAATTCGATTTGTTTGGCGAAGATAAGTTGAATGGTTGACAGGTTGAATGGTTGATTAGTTGAAGCGGATTCTTATGGAAAATATTTATAAATTTCCTTCCTGTTCATAAAGCATGAAAACTCAATGGTATTGTCACTAATGTATAAGCCTATACGATAATCTCATAAACGGATGCGATAAGCTTTTGAATAACCTTTTAATTTCTTTAGATTGCTTATTTTAGAAAGACTGGATGCAAGTTTAACTTCAAGAATGACATCTTCTATATTCTTTGCAAGATGCTTATCTTTTATTTTCTGTATTTGCTTGTGAAACAGATGTGTAAAGAGTACCTGCATTATTTGTTGCCCTGGATTTTATGAAGTGTCCCCAATACCGCATCTTCAGACACGTACCCCGACTTTCTCCCTTTTTCAATGGCTATGGCCAATCCTATATTTTCCTTCTCTTCTAAGGATAATTTTGTTGTTTTAAGGCCCAGGCGTTTCGCAAGGCCGGTAAACAGCTTCACGTCTTCAACAGATTTAATGTCTTTTATTATAAGTTCCATTGTGGTTTTGCATAAGGCACAAAGGTAATGTGTTTAGGGTATTTATCAATGGCGGTCCATTAGAAATGATAGGTTGTTCAGAGGGTTTGGATTTTTGGCAATGTCCTTTATTTCCAATTCCCGATGCAAGCGATGGAAACAAAGTGATGATCTATTCATAATGTCCTCTCAGTGAAAGAATAGTTATTTTATTTTCTTCTATTTCATAGATCAATCTGTGTTCCTGGCTTATCCTTCTCGACCAGGCGCCGGTTAATTCATATTTTAAAGGCTCCGGGTTGCCTATGCCACTGTAAGGCGTAACGAGAATAGACTCGATCAATTTTGTTATTTTATTCTGAACAGAAACATTACCACTTTTTTTCCAAAAGGCTAAATCTTCCTTAGCCCTATCGGTAATGTCTATTTCCATAAACTTTCCGTATTGATCTTACTTACTTTTCCATCCTTTGCCTGCTTACGGCTTTCCTGTATTTTTTTTACAAATTCAGGGTCATAATTTTTTTCTTTTTTGGAAGTAAAATCAACATTCAAAACTTTTAAAACAGCTTTTACAGCTTTTAATTGTTCACTATTTTCCGGGCGCACTAACAATATTTCCATTTTAAATAAATTAGATTTCAAAGCTACTGAAATAGGCATTATTTACAAAATCGGGCAATTCAGGCTAATTCTTTCCAGCCCCGCACTTCACTATCCTCTTCCGTATTTTATTCTCTTCCTGCTTAGTAGCTATCACCTTGGTGAGGGCAGTTTCATAATAGGCCTTTGCCTGCGCTTTATCCCCATGTTTAAATTCATAATCGCCGGCAAGAACATAGCTGTGGTAAAAGTTCGGATTAGAAGCTACCATCAATTTCACATCAATCGTTTTGCCGTCCAGCATACGCTGTTTCAACTGGCGGTACACTAAAAAATCTTTAAATTCTTTTGTTTGTAAAAAAGTATCGGGGGCTATATCCAGCGCACTGTCGCATACTTCCACATCCTGCTGTAGCCCATGCATGTTGAATATTTTATTGAGATCATAAGCTACATATTGCCCCAATTGCCACGGAGCGGTGGATACCCATAGCAGCCTTTTCTGCGGCTCAAATACTATAGAGTGGTGTGCAATGAACTGATTAACAGCTTTTTCATTTCCTATTCCTATATCTGCACCATGTAGGCCATAACGGTCGCGCAGTATGTCCACTGTTTTTTGCACGGTATTGCTCTGGTCTGCACCCAGCAGCTCATTTAGCCGTTGGTACCTGTATTCCGACGCGCTTTCTTTTATCTGTTGTTCGTTAGATGCCAGCTTGCCTAAATCCTTTCCCTGGAAGTGATTGGTGCAGGTAATGAAGTTGTCATTAGGAGCATACATGTCCATGCTGTCCGGTGTCTTTTCTATCACCACAGCACGGTTGTCAGCCGCAGACCCAATCAGGAACGATTCAGATACGAACATCTTTCTTTTCTTGGCTATTGCCCAGGCTTCGTTTATGTTTTTTGCGTATTGCAATATCTCCCTCGCCACTAACGAAACAGGTGTTTCAGCGCCAGAGGGAATACTTGTTTTGTCTGCATTGATGGTTACTGTAAGTCCCTGTTCATTCATTCCCGAAACCACACCGGTAAACCCCGCCCACGTCACCATCATAAACCGGTACCCGGCGGAGGGATGATAGAACGCGATGATTTTATCTTCCGCAAATTTGTCACCCACGTAAAAATCAAAATTGCGGCCTACTATCAGGGTGCTATCTGCGGAACGATTGTTCCATGTAGCAAATGAAGTACAACCCACCAGCGCCATACTTTGCAGCGCGTGGCCTATATCATGGGCAGCATGGTAGTTCATCAGCCTTTCGTACTTGGTGCCTATATACCCATAATCATCCGATGCAGAAAATGAAACCCCATAGATCTCGTCTTTATATTCCTCCGGTACATTGTCAGCGAGGTTCCGGTTAAACCACCCAATGAAGTACTTAAGAAAATGCAGGTAGATATTCGACGGGATCATTTTTTGGAACTGGGCAGTAAAATTATCCTCCTGTCGTTTTACAAGCTCACTGGTCAGCTTGCCATAGATCACCCCCCGCTCAAAAGGTGCACCTTCCACATAAAGTTCATACAATCCCGATTTACTTTTACGAAACCAGCTATTGCCTATGGTGTAGCAGTTGCTGTCTATTTTAGTTCGCTGTAATTGTAGAGCGCTCGTGTCTGCTATCTTTGGTGGGTCTATATGCGAAACGCTGACAACATAGATGGATAGCCCTATCAGCAACAATAGCAGTGCCCCAAGGCAATACAACACAACCCGCAATAACCTGCGCCCAAAGCTTTTTTTCTTTTGTTCCAAACTTTAGATGAATATTTTAATAAAAATGCATTAAAAATTGTATGCAAATATAAGAAAGGCAAATCACCTGCTGAAAAGTGGTGGAATTGTTTAACATATTATCAGTCTTCTCCCGGAAAGGTGTAGTTAATGCCCCTTTGCTCTGTAAACGTCATGATGTCAGTATAACTGTAGCTGGTAATATCATCAATATCGTAGGCAAATACGATAACATCATACTCACTGCCCTTGTATGATTTTAAAAATATTTGCCCATCTTTTGTATCATGATAATGAACGGCAAACTTTTTCTTCTCATCATCATCATAGGGGCAAACCAAAACATTATTCACTTCGAAAACGAGTGAGTTGCCTACTGCAAAATCAGTATCTATCAGGTCTTCAAAATCCTCGGCAATGTCGGTTGCTTCTTCAAGGGTAAAGGGAAAGTTGTTCATTATTTATAGCTCATTGTATTTTTTGCAAAAGTAATTAGTTATGTGTTCTAAGCTGCATTTATGTCATTTAATAATCGTTCCATATCCACTAACTCGCCACAAGTCATGAGCGCGCTAATCGTAACCCCCAGCACACCATGCACATTGAGGTTTTGCCCGGTAAGGAACAAATTAGGCAGTCTTGTTTTAGGAGGAATCAACGTTTTTACTGAGTTGCGGTAATCTTTTTCTATCCCGTACATACTGCCATCACTGCTGCCCTGGTAGTCGCGGTAGGACAGGGGAGTAGCAACATAGTAAGACTTTATGCACTCCCGTATATCGGGAAATTTTTTAGCAACAACATCCAGCAGACGCTCCGCTTTTTCTTTTTTAAATGTCTCATAATCCGCCCCCCTGTCTTCCGGCTGCGAATCAGTATTAAAAGTGTCTTCCCATTTTGCCACATCCTCATACCGCATATAGGTCATTATAGTAAGGCTGTCTGCAAATTGCTCATGTTTCGACGATGCGTTTACAAAGAGCGCATACGTAAGCGGCCAGTTTTCATGGGTGTAGTCAACGCCTTTCCAGGCATCTTCAGTTTCGTGGTGGTAATAATTATAGTTCAGATACGGGAAAGTATCTTTTTTCAAAACGATATTTAGCAGGAATGTGCCAATCGTATTATTCAGGCTATTTATCCGCCACCGGTATGCGTTTCGCAGCACATTGCTATCTGTTATTTTTATTGTTTGGGCAGGATGCAGGTTTGATATAAAATATGTTGCAGTTACCTTTTTCCCATTTTTGAGGATGATATGCCCAGCTTTTTCTCCTTCGCCAACTATCTGTTTTACCTCACAATTGCGGTGAATGGCCCCCCCATTTTCTGTTATCCGTTTTGCCAGTAGCTTTGCAATCTGCGATCCGCCGTCCACGCATTTCCACGCACTTTCTATAAAGCTGTTGGTTATGAGTGCATGAATATAGAGCGGTGTTTTATCAGCAACTCCGGCATAAAGCAGATTATTTCCCGCCAATACCTGTTGCAGTTTTTTATTGCCGGTAATAGAAGCCAGGAATGCCGAGGTATCTATATGGAGCACATCTTCTTTCTCACTATTGTCGCCGGTGCGCAGATTATACATCGGGAATTTAGCACAGACCTCTTTTATCTTGTCGCAATATTTATTAAGGGCCTCTTTCTCGCCGGGAAAATCTTTAAGTAATTGAGCAATGAAATTATCATACCCTTGAGCCAGCTTATATGTATTGTCATCGTCTGCAAAACCTATGTAATCAAAGCCATCAATATCTAACTGTTTCAGCTTCAATTGTTCTGTAATGCCAAGATATTTAAACACCTGGTGTAGTTGCTGTCCCACACCCAGCCCGCCAATATAATGCACCCCTGTATCAATAATGGTTTTGTCGCGCGAATAGGTTTGCAGGCAGCCGCCTATCTGCCTGTTCTTTTCATAAATGCCCACCCTGTAGCCATTCTTGCTTAGAATAGCGCCGCACACAAGCCCGCCCAGCCCGCTGCCAATGATCACTATGTCATAGTCGTACATAGGTTGGGGCATGGGTTTTCTTTAGTACAAATATTACATTAGACGTATAGCGCGTATTATCTATCTGCTCTACTGATGCACCATACTTCGTAGCTATCTCCCGTAGCCGCGATGATGATAAAAACGATAATGGCCTATCAGATGTTTTATTAAAACTGAATATTGTAGTTGAAAAGAATTCGGTAAGTGCGGTGCCTTTTTGCCTCCCTCCAAGTTCAGTATCCCCGTCGCGTACGATGATCACACCATTTTCCGATAAATTCAAAATACACTTGCGCAGCAATGCTTCCTGCTCATCCGGCGGCAGGTAGTGCAGCACATCACTGATAATAAAAGCCTCGTGTTCATTAAATGAGTAATTCATTATATCTGCATAAACAAACTTCAGATTTTCTGTTTTTAAGTAACAATGATTGGCAGTAGCAATTTTTTCCTCGTCATAATCTACTCCTGTAATTTCTCGGTCTTTGGAAAGAAACTGTAGCATATAAGACATAAACCCGTATCCACAGCCTATATCCAGTATCCGCCCTTTTGCAGGTACAAGTTGATTAAATAGCTCGTAATTTTTTTCGAGCTTTGTTTTTATCCGCATATACCATTCCAGCACCGGGCCCTTATACAGGTAATTGTAGATTAGCTGCTCCCTGAAGTATTTCGGCGTTTCCGTCTCTGCCCGTACTTTTTCATACTCGTTCCTGAAATAACGGGATATATTTTTTGCCCGCTCCTGGTAGTCTTCGCCCCACACATCATTGTCAGCCTTTATACGCGGCAGGTATTTTACTGTTATCACACCATCTTTCAGAAGGAAGTCTCCCTTCGTCATCGTATAGGCAGTGCCGTGAATGATCACCGGCAGTATATCCAGGCCTAACTTTTCAGCAATAAAAAAAGCGCCTTTATGAAAACGTTTTATCTCTGCCTGCGGAGACCGCGTACCTTCAGGATATACGGCTATTGAATAACCCTGTTCTATTTTTTCTTTCAGCTTGTCAGTGGCATCCTCTATACCTTCTGCCACAGGATAGTAGTCCGCAAGCCTTACTACGGCTCCAAACACCGGCGAACGCCATACCCATTGATTGGTCAGCAATATTACCTTGGGGTGCAGCGACGTAGAAACCAGTATATCAAGGAAAGACTGGTGGTTGCTTATAAGCATAGCCGGCTTGTCGAAATTTTCCTGCTGCGGATTTATGTAGATCTTCTTTACGTTGGTCATTATGTGCAGCACAGACCATGTATATTTCGACAAAATCCGATGAAAAAGATACTTGCCTTTGGCTTTATTGAACGGATTTGCCCGTATCAGCAGAAATCCTAAAAATGTCATGACATAACATCCCGAGGCAAAATAAGTAAATGAAAATACAGACTTTGCCCACCCGGACAGTGTCCAGGGAGCGCGGCCTTTTTTTACCCTGTTGGTGATAAGCCAGTTGAACAGGAATGGTATTAAAACCTGCGAGGTAAGCACCACACAGCAAATACCTACAATGGAAATAAATGCAATGGAGCGTAAAGACGGATGCTTTGCAAAGATCAGGATGCCCAATCCTAAAATAGTAGTTATCGCCGATAGGAAAATAGATGATTTAAAAGAGGACAAGTGTTTCTTGCCTGTTTTATATTGCTGTAGCAATCCATCCATAATAAAGATGCTGTAGTCATCTCCCAGGCCGAAAATAAATGTGGAAAGAATGATATTTACAATGTTGAATTTTATATCAAAGATGCCCATAATGCCCAGTATCCATATCCAGCTTATCAGCATAGGGATGAAGGTGATAAGCGTTAGCTCTATTCGTCCGTACGACAGGAATAATGCCAGGAATACCAGCAGTGAAGTCATCCAGGCTATATTGTTGAACTCATTATTTATTTCTCCCACCAGGCTGTTCGCTGCATATTGTTTATCCAACACGGTCAGGTTTGGCTGGTTATCTAATGCTTTATAAACAATGTTTTTTTGTTTTGGGTCTATTTTTAATAATGTAACCACCGATACCTTACCG